>Ga0247831_1005439_pt1 | contig 15937 bp, 14 predicted proteins | sample LaCruzMarch2015__9_FD_192406 | JGI IMG/M metagenome (GOLD analysis project Ga0247831, IMG submission 192406) | Freshwater microbial communities from meromictic Lake La Cruz, Castile-La Mancha, Spain - LaCruzMarch2015_1m | ecosystem: Environmental > Aquatic > Freshwater > Lake | place: Spain... | reverse complement strand
ACTGAAATGTCTTATTCAGCGATTACACCCGGCGCTGCCGACTACACGGAAAATTACCTTGGTGAGTTTGACGCCGAACACGCAAGTGAACTGCGAGACGCCCGATCTCAGGCTGCAGACCTGGGGCTCGAGTGCGTCAGCGCCCAAGTTGCATCCCTGTTGGAACTACTTGCAGCCTCAATCCAAGCGCAGGCGATCATTGAAGTGGGCACGGGAACCGGTATCTCAGGCGCTGCCCTCCTGGAAGGCATGAAGGCTGGCGGAGTCCTCACCAGCATTGACCTCGAAGCTGAATACCAACGTCATGCCAAAGAACTATTCACCAGCCTCGGGTGTGCATCCAACCGCATGAGACTCATTGCCGGGCGTGCACTTGACGTGCTGCCCAGATTCTCCGACGGTGCGTACGACCTCATTTTTATCGATGCTGATGCGGGGGAATACCCGATGATGCTCAACCAAGCGAAACGACTGCTTCGCATTGGTGGGTTAGTGATTTTCCATGGTGCATTTGCATCGGGAATAGCTGACCCAAGTGTCCGTGACTACGAGGCTACCGCGATGCGCGATGTTGCAACCGAATTGCGCTCTGACAGCGACTGGTTGTCGTCACTGCTCACAGTGGGCGAGGGCCTTTTCTTGGCCTCACTGCAAAACCGGGATTAACAACTGTTCTAGGCAAAAACTTCCAGTAGTTTAGCGCCCAACTCTTTTGCTTCATCAGCCTTAAGTTCAACAACGAGGCGTCCACCGCCCTCTAAAGGAACCCGCATCACGTAGCTGCGAGCCTCTTTGGTGACCTCCATTGGTCCGTCTCCGGTACGTGGCTTCATCGCGGCCATATTCGTGTCCCCTTCCAGCCAAGTCATTGCAGCGCCATTGCGCCCATCAGGTGCCCGGGCACACCCGGTTCGAAAGGCCCATTATTCCTCATGACCCGCTTCCGTAGCCACGCGCCCTCTCATTGACCTGATTGGCCCTCATTTAGAAGGGTCGGCCCGATTCAATCTCACGCTTGAGGGCCTTCAGGGATCTCTTTACTCCAGCGAGTAGCGGGAATTTGCCTATTGGCCAGCCAAGCGCTCCCAGAACACCCAGTGGCAACTCAAAATCCTCATTCCAAATGAAGCGTGCCGTATTCCCTGGCAGGGCGACAACTTCCATGGTTCCGGTCCCTTTGACCAAGTTCCCCGTGTGAAGAACATCGACCCGGTAGGGAGGCTCCCACCGGGTAATTTCCATGGTGTCCCAGAAGCCCACCGGCCCGGTCCCCGTCCAGCCAGCAATCACCGATCCCACACTTTTGCCGTCACCTTTGCGGATTTCGACCTTGGTTCCTACCATCCAACGATCCTGCTGGGTCCACGCCGTGAAGGCATCGAAAACTTCCTGCACCGGCGCGTTGATCACGATGTCCAGGTCAAGTCGACGAACACGTTTAGTTTTCATAGCTCTGCGGTAATCATTGTGGTTTGCGGCTCGATTCGAGTTCTGAAATCCGGTTTTCAAGTAGGGCGATTTTCTGATCAACCTCATCCATGCGATAGCCGCGAATCGTTACATCAAAGCCCTGCGAATTGGGTTTGTAGTCACCCGTGTTCTCAATTCCAACACTTGGAGTGAACCGACCTGTGATCAACACCGCTGCTCCCGCAATTACCAGAATCACGAGGACCACGAAAAGGAATGTCATGTCTCTAGTCCACCATGGATGGGTGAACTTTGCTCGGTTAACCAACGTCGGAGGTTCGTGGCCACGCTGGTCAACTCCTCCACATTCACGAATTCCCCTTGGCTGTGTGCGATCGACGGGTCACCCGGTCCGTAATTGACCGCGGGTGTTCCCATCGCCGAGAAGCGGGCAACGTCGGTCCAACCAAACTTCGGAGCAACCGTGGCACCCGTTGCAACGAGAAACGCTTGTGCAGCAGGGTGCGATAGGCTGGGCAAAGCACCCGGAGCTTGGTCGGCGATGTCAACGTCAAAGCCTGCAAAGATTCCTTTTAGGTGCGCTACCGCCTCATCCACTGACTTGTCAGGAGCGAAACGGTAATTCACCGTGACGCAGCACAGATCGGGAATCACGTTTCCCGCAATGCCGCCGTTTATGGCGACAGCGTTTAAACCTTCACGAAATGTGAGGCCATCAATGACAGGGCTGGCGGGTTCGTAGTTTTCCAAAATCTCCAATATTTCACGCGCTTGATGGATTGCATTTTTGCCCATCCAGCTTCGCGCGCTGTGCGCCCGCTCACCACGAGTGGTGATGCTGGCTCTCATTGTCCCCTGACAACCTGCTTCAATGTTGGCGTTGCTGGGCTCCATGAGTACCGCGAAATCGGCATCCAAAAACTCAGGGGCGGTCTGCGATATTTTCTGGAGACCATTGAACTCTGAACTGACTTCTTCGGATTCATAGAATATAAAAGTCAGGTCGCACACAGGGTTGGTGACAGTAGCCGCAAGGTTCAAAGCAATTGCAACCCCGCCTTTCATGTCAGCCGCACCTAAACCGTAAATCCGCTCTGACTCAACGCGGTGAGGGAGATTTCCATTGGCCGGGACGGTATCCAGATGGCCAGCGAGAACAATTCGATCACCCCGGTCAGCATGATTGGTGGCAATCACCGAGTTACCAATTCGAGTAACTGATAAGTGTGAGTATGCACGCAAAGCCTGCTCAACCAGATTCGCAATCTGTTCCTCGTCATGCGATTCGCTGGGAATGTCAATCAGGGCCGCGGTGAGAACGGGCAGTTCAGCACTTAAAGACAAAGGTTCCAACTGCCTCGTGATGCTCACGCCACTACGGTAGTGCCGTGAGCGAAAATCTGTTGAATGGACCTGCAAGTGGACTCGGGTTAGCAACGTACAGCGACACCACGCTGCTGGACGTCTGGTACCCAAACCCCGCATTGGGGTCATCTCCCCCTGATGTGCCCGGCCTGGATTCTGGTGCCGTCCACGACGAGTTGCGGGGTGTAACCGTGCGCGGAATACGCACGCAGATTTCGGACCTTTCCGAACCTCCGGCGGACGGCGCCGACGCATACTTGCGCCTTCACCTACTCTCGCACCGATTGGTGACCCCGCGTTCAATCAACATGGACGGTATTTTTGGCAAACTTGAACTTGTCGCATGGACAAATCTCGGACCGATCCCGGTAGAGCGGGTGGGTGAAGTACGACTTCGTTCCCGTGCCCGCGGTGACCAGTTAACAATCTTCGGGTTGGACCGCTTTCCACGCATGGTGGATTACGTCACTCCCAGTGACGTGCGGATTGCCGACGCCGATCGGGTTCGGCTCGGCGCCCACCTTGCCCCTGGAACAGTAGTTATGCACGAAGGCTTTGTGAATTTCAACGCAGGAACCCTAGGCACCTCGATGGTGGAGGGTCGTATTTCCGCTGGAGTGATCGTGGGCGCAGGCTCCGATATTGGCGGTGGCGCATCCATTATGGGGACCCTCTCCGGCGGTGGCAAAGAAGTGGTTTCCGTAGGCAGCGAATGTCTGATCGGCGCAAATGCAGGAATTGGGATTTCACTTGGTGACCGCTGTGTTGTTGAGGCAGGCCTCTACGTGACAGCCGGAAGCAAAGTGCTTTTGCCTGATGGTGAGGTGGTTAAGGCCGGTGCACTCTCGGGCGCACATGACCTACTGTTTCGAAGGAACTCCGTTACCGGGGGAATCGAAGCCGTGAACCGCACCGGTTCATGGGGTGGGCTTAACGCTGCCTTGCACTAAAACACTTACTTCGACTTACCCTGACTTACTTCGACGGGTAGTTGCGCTCTGTTGCCCCGATGTAGACCTGTCGTGGCCGGCCAATCTTGGTGGCTGGATCTTCGATCATTTCCCGCCATTGAGCGATCCAGCCCGGCAAGCGACCGAGAGCAAACAGCACGGTGAACATCCGGGTTGGGAATCCCATAGCTTTGTAAATCAACCCGGTATAGAAGTCGACGTTGGGGTACAACTTGCGCTCGATGAAGTAAGGATCAACAAGTGCGACAGCCTCAAGTTGCAAAGCAATGTCCAATAGTGGGTCATTCACGTTGAGCGCTTCAAGAACTTCATAGGCTGTCTTTTTAACAATTGCAGCGCGTGGATCGTAGTTCTTATAAACGCGGTGACCAAAGCCCATGAGTTTCACACCGTCTTGACGAGATTTGACCTTCGCTATGAAAGCATCGACACCTTCGCCAGACGCATGAATCTGACCGAGCATTTCCAGAACAGCTTGATTAGCGCCACCGTGTAGCGGACCAAAAAGTGCCATGATGCCGGCAGAGACGCTTGCAAAAAGGTTGGCATGTGACGAACCAACAAGTCGCACGGTTGATGTTGAGCAATTCTGCTCGTGGTCACCATGCAAAATAAATAGTTGGTCCAGCGCGCGCACAACGACCGGATTCGCGACGTATTCCTCAGCCGGAACTCCAAATGTCATGCGGAGGAAGTTTTCAACAAACCCCAGCGAATTATCTGGATAGAGGTAGGGCTGCCCGATAGATTTCTTGTAAGCGTAGGCAGCAATTGTGGGCATCTTGGCCAGGAGTCGAATCGTTGAAATCTCGACCTGCTCCTTATCAAATGGATCCAGCGAATCCTGATAGAAGGTGGACAGTGCCGAGACCGCCGAAGACAGAACGGGCATCGGGTGGGCATCACGAGGGAATCCGTCAAAAAATCGACGTAAGTCTTCATGCAACATGGTGTGCTGATTGATTACGAACTCGAATTCGCGCAACTGAGCGAGTGTTGGCAACTCTCCGTAGATGAGCAGATATGAAGTCTCGGAGAATGTTGATTTTTCTGCCAACTGCTCGATCGGGTAGCCGCGGTATCGAAGGATTCCTTCGTCACCATTAATGAAAGTCACGGCTGAGGTGCAAGCGGCAGTGTTGACAAAACCTGGATCCAGGGTCACGTTCCCCGTGGTTTTCAGTAAGTCATAAATGCCTAAGCCATTCTCGCCTTCAGTGGATTCGACGGTGGGTAGGTCAAGGGCACCGCCCGGAAAATTGAGTACGTTGTCAGTCACATGCGCAGAGTACTGCCCTGATGGTTGCCATGAAAATCCACCTAGGCAAAATTGAGAAGTCGGGCAACCGCGCTATCGACGGCTTCGTCGGTTGCCGTTAACGCAACCCGAACGAATTTTTGGCCCTGGTGCCCGTAGAAGGTGCCCGGAGTCACCAAGATCCCCATGGCGGCGAGCTGAGTGACACTCTGCCAGCAGTCCTTGTCCTGGGTCACCCACAAATACAAACCGGCCTCACTGTGACGAATGTCAAACCCTGCGTGGGTTAACGCGCTGCGAAGCGCTGTCCTTCGGGCGTGATACCTCGCTTTTTGCTCCCGAACATGTTCGACATCCTGATAGGCCGCGATAGCCGCATATTGCACAAACGTGGGCACCATCATGCCTAAGTGCTTGCGAATTCCCAAGATTCTATTGACCAATTCGGGGTCACCCGCCAACATTCCCGATCGATAACCAGCCATATTGGATCGTTTCGACAGCGAGTGCACGGCGAGCAATCCGGTCAGATTTCCACCGTGTACTCGCTGGTCCAAAATGGATACCGGCTCGGCATCCCAGCCCAGTTCGAAGTAGCACTCATCACTCACGATCACGACACCGTGGGCTTGACCCCATCGGACGATCACTTGAAGTCGCTCCAGACTCAACACTTCACCCGTTGGGTTTGACGGAAAATTGAGCCACACCATGGATACCGTTTCGGTCAACAGTTCCGGTGAGTCGGTCGCGATCACCTCGCAGCCAGCAGCGATTGCGCCCACGAGATAGGTCGGGTAGGCGATCTCGGGAATAACGACAACCTCGCCAGCACCTAAGCCGAGTAGATTAGGCAGCGCTGCGACGAGTTCCTTTGAACCAATGGTCGGGAGCACGGCGATATTCTCGGGAGTCCCCAAGTTCGCAACCGCCCAATTAATGAAGGCTGTTGATAGTTGCGGGATCCCCGCGGTCGTCGGGTATCCCGGTGCATTTGATGCCGCCGCGAGCGCCTGCTGAATGACTAGCGGTGTTGGATCCACCGGAGTGCCCACAGAAAGGTCAATAATGCCGTCGGGGTGGGACCGAGCAGTTTCCGCGAATGGTGCGAGGGTGTCCCACGGGAAGTCCGGTAGTTGGGACCAACGATCCGAATTCACAATATTGCGCTCCGATTAAATCTTGTTCGTCACACTGTTATTCGTCGTGAATTTGGGTTTCGATACCGGCAAGCAGAGGAGCATCAAATGCCTGCGCACCGAGTTTTGCAGCTCCACCGGGTGAACCCAATTCAACAAAAAAGTCCACATTGGCTGCGGTGAACGCCTTGTGCTCCTCGGGGACGTCGTCTTCGTAGTAAATGGCCTCAACGGGGCATACCGGCTCACAGGCACCGCAGTCAACACATTCGTCTGGCTGGATGTACAGCATGCGGTCGCCTTCATAGATGCAATCCACCGGACACTCTTCAATACAAGACCGGTCTTTGAGGTCTACACAGGGAAGGGTGATGACGTAGGTCACGTTCGCTCCAAAAAGTAGGGCGCACATTACATTGCGATCAATGCGCCGGGTTAGCTAAGGAAGTTGTGCGGTCTCAACTTACCGCCTCCCGCCCCGGTTCGCACCTAGCGTCCCGAAAACCTCGTCAGCGTCTAGGCTCAAGGGGTGCAGATCTACAACACGATGACCCGGGAAATTGATTCCGTTGAAACAAACCACCCCGATCTTGCGCGCATTTATGCCTGCGGACCGACTGTGTACCGGGACGCGCACGTGGGAAATATGCGCACTTTTCTGGTGACGGACTTGATCGCCCGGACCCTGCGGTATGAAGGCTATCGCACAATTGTTGTTCAAAACATCACCGATGTTGGTCACATGGCGGATGACACGGGCTTAGGAGATGGCGATGAGTCACTTCCCGGTTCACAGGACAAGATGCTCGCCGAGTCTGCAAAAACCGGGAGATCGGCACTCGACATTGCCCAGCACTTTGAACGTGCATTTCACCAGGACCTTGCCCGCCTCAATATCTATCCGGCGGATCACTACCCCAAAGCGAGTGAATCGATTGAATCAATGCTCACCTTGATTCAAAAATTGATTGATAGCGGAAACGCTTATGTAGGAAGCGATAACTCGGTCTATTTTTCCGCAGAATCATTTCCCAGTTATGGAGCTCTGAGCGGAAACAGACTCGATGCGCTTCGTCCCGGCCATAAATTTGACGCGGAAGAGAACGAGTCAGCCAAAAGGTTCCATGCGGATTGGGCCCTGTGGAAGTCGGCGGGTGAGAATCGGACCCAGCTCACTTGGGAAACTCCTTGGGGGCGTGGGTTTCCTGGCTGGCACACCGAGTGCAGCGCGATGAGTTTGGATTTACTCGGTGAAAATATTGACATTCACACGGGTGGCATTGATCTCCGATTCCCCCACCACGAGGACGAGCGAGCGCAGAGTAATTCAGCGACTTCCAGTGACGGGAAATTAGGTGATCACGAAGTGGTCCGGCATTGGGTACATGCTGAACATCTACTTTTTGAAAACCGGAAAATGAGTAAGTCCTCAGGCAACGTCGTTTTGGTACAAGACGTTATTGATCGTGGTTACGACCCACTCGCACTTCGCTTAGCATTCATGCAACACAAGTATCGCAGCCAGATGAATCTCACTTGGGAGGTAATCGAGTCTTCCCAAGAACTCCTCGACCGCTGGCGCCACAAAGTGAATATCTGGTCCCAAAGCAATTCACAGGCAATGGATCAAACCCTCGTCGATGAAATCTCCGGATATTTCTCGCAGGACCTCAACACCCCCATGGCGGTAAATGCTTTGCGAAACCTAGAAAAAAACAGCGATATCAGTGACGGGGCTAAGTTCGAGATATTTGCCCACCTTGATTCACTTTTTGGGTTGGACCTTGCTCGTGATGTAGGTAAGGATCTCAACTCAACCGTGCAAATACCCACAGAAGTTTCAGAACTTCTAGATCAACGCAATGCGGCTAGAAGCGCAAAAAATTGGGCGTTGAGTGACGAACTACGTGATCGAATTGCGGGTTACGGATTCACCGTCGTGGACACCAGTGACGGTGCGCACCTAGAACCGATTAAGACTTAGTTCGTTAACAGTTCAGGCTTAGCACTGGCCGAAGGACTTTGCGAGGGCGTGGGGCTAGGAATCAAGTTGTCAAACTCTGATCCATCTGGATCCAGGACCTCCACCTTAGGCTTTTTCTTACACACGATGTTTGGACCCGCGTTGTAGATCGTTGTCATGGGCTCGCGGATTACCTCGACGCCATCCTGTGTAAAAACTCGATCCACCGTGATGGTGAAGCCTTCAATGCCCGCCTGAGGCACGCACTTCTTAGTGGTCACCACAATCTTCTTGGGTTGCTTGATGTTTATCCGCTCACCAAAGTCAGCTTCAATTGAGTCGTATTGGCGCGTTCCCCAAAAAGTAACCTTCATCGAACTGTTTGTCATTTTTGTTTTTATGAGAACGGCATTCGGTGAGGTATTAGTGAATTTCATATCAAAAATTCCCCAAGCAACCGTCGCTTCAAGTCCAGGCTGGTAACGGGAGATATACAGTGAATGCGCCCTAGTGTCTGTGCGTTCCATTCCAGCAAAAAACGCGGCCGTCCACATCGCGGTTGTCGCCGCTGAAACACCGCCACCGAGAGCATCTTCAAAAACACCACCTGGACCAATGACCGTTCCCACGGTATATCCGTTTTTGACCGTACGTTCTTTAATGGTGTCATTCATTGAAAAAGTCTCGCCGGGCATCAGAATCGTGTCATCTATGTACTTGGCAGCCTGCCCAATATTGGTAACCCGATACGGGGCGTAAGGAAAGTTCTGGGTAAAGCTGGAAAGTTTGTCATTGATACCTAATTGCTGCGCCGCGGCTGTTGTCAGCTCAGGCTCGCGGGTTCCCAACGGGACAAAAACACTGCGATCATTACCCTGCTTCGATAAAACTCCCAACACGGCGGTAGCCAGTTCACTATCGGAGACCCCGCTACCGACTATCGAAGGAACGACTACTGGACTTCCGTCAACAATTTTAAAGCTTGCATCACGACCAGGTGTTCCCACACGCTTTAGTGCATTGGCAATTGATGCGTGAAGGATTGCTCCGTCCAGTTCGGGTGATAGTTGATTCCCTTGGGCGGTAAATGACAATGCTTGTGCAATGGCGTCTGCAGGTATGGTCGCAGTGATCTCACCCACAGAGACTGTGACAGGGCTAGCAACTGCCTGCCGCGCAAGCTCTTCTGCTTGTGAAGCATCAGCGGCAGACACACTCGGTGGTGTTACGTCCAGCGGCGCCTCAATGATGGAACGGGTTTGGGTAGCCATCGAAACAATCTGATTTTTCAACGCTTCTCGGTCAACCTCAAGACCGTCGCGTCCCTGGGTCAAGGTGACGCCACTATTTGATACCGCAAGTTGAGGTTCGACTGGATTGAGGTTAACTACATCGGCGATGGAAGCAACTGAATCCTCAAGAGCGTCTTGGTCAACCGCGATCACCGGTTCAATCTCACGAGATCCGAATAAGTCAACAATCATTTGGAAGGGGTTGAAACCGGTAGATGTTGCCTGGTCCACGGTAGCTTGCGCATCAAGAGTTATTCCGGCTGCCCGGGGACGCAATTCAAAAACTTGATCCCCGGCTGAAATCTCGAGTTTGCGGTTAACTTTCGTGGACACGGAATCCTCAAGAACACCCATTGCTTCATCAGGGCTCATTCCACCGATGTCTATCCCTGAAACAGTCGTTCCAGGCCGCACGGTGCCATTGGTTGCAACGAAAATACCGAGAGATACTGCAATAACAGCCGCTATTCCAGCACCGATCAAAATGGGTGTGCGCCGCGAAGTTCGAGGTGTTGGTGCCTGCTCACTCACGACTATTCTCCACAACCTTCAGTTTCACAATATTTGTTTGAGTCCAATATTCCCGTTGGCAAGGTGTCTATGGTAAGCACCCCCACCAGCTCAGTGCTCACGCGACATGCACACAGCTGGATCTGGGATATTTCTTAATCCACCGAAACCGACGGTTGTGGCATTGCTTTGGTTCCCCTTCGGACCCGAAATTCAACCGGAAGGGTCGCTGCGGCTGCGCCGAGGACGATTCCTCCGAAGAGATAGACCATTTGACGAGCACCTGAACTGATCGCTAGGTCACCCGATGGGGAGTCGGCGGAGAGCAATACGGTCGCGGCCAGCCAACACGAGAAAAAAAGCCAGCCAGCCCAACGGGTTCGTGCGGCAACCGTTGCCAATCGGGTGAGGAAAGTGATCGCAATGAGCAATAAGGCTGTCCCCCATGGGATCACAACCACAAAATCACCGATGGAAAGGATGAAACGTTGTGCCTGAATAAAGGCTCCGGCCACCCCGATCGCAAATCCCATCAGGACAAAGCCCAGTAATGTCAGGACCCGCCGAATTGGTTCAGGCAAGATTCAGGCCTTCAAACAGGTCGGCTTCCTGACCTGATCGCGGCGCGTCTCCTCGAACAAGTCGGAAGTGTTCTTCCGTGAAGATCTCTAACCCCAAATTATTCGAGAGCGCGAAAAATCCGCTGTCTGTGCTCACCTGTGTTTTGTGGGCGGTAAGTGCATCAAATTTCGCTTGGGTGAAGCCCGACCCATCAATGACCGTCGTAATCACCGAGTCATCGACAGCAAACGGGATGTCATCGGGATCCATCGTTGCGAATTCACTTTTGTCACCGATCTCCTTAAGTTTGGCGATTCCGGAAATAATCCGACTCTTAGGGAAAGCTGTCCAATAGATCTTGGAAACGGTCCAAGCCTGGCCCAGCTCTGGTTTAAAACTTGGGCTTTCAGCCAATGCAATCGCATAGGTGGTGACCCGATGCGCCTGGATGTGGTCAGGGTGCCCGTATCCACCAAAGTCGTCATAGGTCACAACCACCTGCGGCCGCACCTCTCGAATAATCGCGACTAGGTCGGTTGCCGCCTCAAGCAGGTCGGCATTCCAGAAACAGTCTGGGCGCTTATTGCTGTCAACACCCATCATGCCCGAGTCGCGGTATTTGCCCGGGCCACCCAAAAACCGAAAATCAGTTACACCAAGCAGCGCCATTGCATCGCTTAATTCACTGATGCGGTGCTCCCCCAAGGAATCCGTTTGATCCGCCGCTAAGTGCGCCAATTCAGGAACCAGTATTTCGCCTTCTTCACCCAGTGTGCAGGTCACCAGCGTCACCGAGGCGCCCTCGGAGACGTACTTGGCCATGGTGGCTCCGGTTCCGATTGATTCGTCGTCGGGGTGGGCATGGACGATAAGGAGTCGGGCAGCAGAAGTCACCGGCTAAGGGTAGCGGCCACGTGCAATGAGGCATAGTTCGCACATGACTGAGTCATTTCCGAGACAGAAGGCGGCAACGCGCAGTTTCCGACTCGGGGCACCCCGAAACTTTGCCATAAAGCCCACCGGGGATGCCATTCTGTTTCTGCGAAATGCCACCGGAAGAACCGCTACAACCGATATTTGGCTCGCCGAAAAATCAAATTCGTTGTGGAGTGAGCGTTGTTTAGTGAAGTCTGCGCACATTTCCCTCGGTGGGGATATTCCGGCAGAGGAATTGGCCCGGAGGGAACGTATGCGGGAGGTTACCGAAGGGGTAACTGCATATTCCACCGACAAGGTTTTCACGAAAATTACCTATGTCCTTGATGGTGAACTCTACGTACAGCACCTACCCCAGCAATTAAATGAAGCCATTGAGATTCCAACGCATATTCACACAGGTGGCCGATGCATCGATCCACGGATGAGCCCCGACGGGAACCACATTGCATTTGTCCAAGATGGCGCAGTTTTCGCCGTTGATGTGAAGACAGAAAAAGTGAGCCGACTCTGCGGTCCAACAGAGGCTGAGGAGAGTGTTTCTTGGGGACTCGCTGATTTTGTAGCAGCCGAAGAACTTGAGCGCATGCGCGGCTACTGGTGGGAAAAAGACTCGCAAAGTCTCATTGTCGAACGAGTCGATGAAAACGCCGTTGACACTGCTTGGATCGCAGACCCGGCTAACCCGTTGGCTCCCGCACGTGAACATCGGTACCCATTCGCTGGTACCGCTAATGCCGAGATCTCTTTGCATCTGGTAACTCTTAACGGAGTCATTCAAGAAATCCCATGGAACAAGTTGACCCATCCATATTTAGTTACGGTTAATACTTCGGGATCCGCTACAACTTTTAGTGTCCTCTCTCGCGATCAACAAGACGTAGAGATTTTCTCCCTCAACGGGTCAGTTCCAACTTTGATTCAAACAAGAAATGAAAAGCCATGGCACACGGTTGCACCTGGCGTGCCCACTCTCAACGACGTTGGGCAACTCATTGAGATCCGGCCACTAAACAACGTATTTCGACTGTGCGTAGACGGAGAAGCGGTCAGCCCGGTAGAGATTCAGGTCACGGGTGTTCTCGCAACCAACGGTGACATTACCTACATTGGACAAAGTGAAACGACCAATCAACACATCTACTCAATCGAAAAAGGTCAGCTCTCATCACGGGAAAACAATGAGTCATTGAACTCTGGTGTGCGTGAAGGTGACCTACTTGTCGTGGCTCATTCAAATTTTGAGACCACCAAGACTCTTTATTCGCTGTACAACCTCAATGAACCTGCCACTCCCGTGTCCACATTTACTAACAACGCGGAGTCCCCCGTTGTAACCCCTAATGTCACAGTGGAAACCACAGGGAAGATCAATCTCACGAGTGCGATTATCTGGCCTGAGAATCACGTCGCAGGAACCAAGATCCCGGTTATTTGCGCTCCCTACGGCGGTCCGCATCATGCGCGAGTCATCGCTTCGGGACTTTCATTCTGCTCAGATCAGTGGTTAGCCAATCAAGGATTCGCTGTTCTGGTCACCGATAATCGCGGAACCCCCGGTCATGGGCCCGACTTTGAGTACAGCATCATGACTGATCTAGCCACCAAAGTTGTCCAAGATCAAGTGGACGCACTCACCGATCTCGGTGAACGGCACCCTGATCTTGATCTTTCTCGAGTCGGTATTCACGGATGGTCATTTGGTGGTTACCTTGCAGCCCTCGCCACGCTGGATCGCCCCGATATCTTCAAGGCGGGAATTGCAGGTGCCCCCGTAACCGACTGGGCCCTCTACGACACTGCTTACACAGAACGGTATCTCGGTTTACCGGGTGAGAATCCGGAAGCCTATGAAGCAACGTCTCTGATCAATAGGGCAAACAAGCTCGATCGTCCGCTATTGATTATCCATGGCTTATCCGATGACAACGTTCTCGTCGCTCATTCACTTCGACTTTCAAGCGCCCTGTTAGCTGCGGGTAGAACGCACTCAGTTCTTCCACTCTCCGGAATAACTCATATGACCACACAGGAAATCATTGCCGAGAACCTGATGCTCGCAGAACTGGAATTCTTTCGCGAGCACCTAAAGTGACGAGTTGCGTTTACGTCTTAGCTTTGCGACCGGAACGCTGGCGCTCGCCGGCATCCAGGATCACCTTGCGAATCCGGACCGCTGAAGGTGCAACTTCAACGCACTCGTCTTCACGACAGAATTCAAGGGCCTGCTCGAGGGAGAGTTGCTTGTGAGGAATCAACGGAACCAAAACATCGGCTGAGGACTGACGCATGTTGGTCAGTTTCTTTTCCTTCGTTGGATTAACATCCATGTCGTCGCTGCGGGAGTTCACCCCAACGACCATTCCTTCATAGACCTCGGTACCGGGGCCAACAAACATCGTGCCTCGCTCCTGCAGGTTTGCCAGGGCAAATCCAGTAGTTGGACCGGTACGGTCGGCAACGAGAGATCCGGTTGGACGGGTGCGCAACTCACCAAACCAAGGGGCGTAATTGTCGAATACATGGTGCAGGAGTCCGGTTCCGCGGGTTTCAGTGAGGAACTCAGTTCGGAACCCAATCAGACCTCGGGCAGGCACCAGGTAGTCCATGCGGACCCATCCGGTTCCATGGTTAACCATCTGATCCATGCGGCCCTTACGCAGCGCCATGAGTTGGGTGACAACGCCCAGGTAGTCCTCGGGGATGTCAACCGAAAGACGCTCAACGGGCTCATGCAACTTGCCGTCAATTATCCGCGTGACAACCTGGGGCTTGCCCACGGTTAATTCAAAACCTTCACGCTTCATCATCTCAACAAGGATTGCGAGTTGTAGTTCACCACGACCCTGGACTTCCCATGTGTCGGGACGCTCAGTGGGAAGAACACGAATCGAGACGTTACCGATCGTTTCCGCCTGCAAACGCTCTTTCACCATGTTGGCTGTCAACTTATTTCCACCACTACGACCGGCGAGAGGAGAAGTATTGATACCAATCGTCATCGAGATTGAAGGTTCATCCACCGTGATAACAGGCAGTGCAATGGGATTCTCCGGATCAGCCAAGGTGTCACCAATTGTGATGTCAGGGAAACCAGCCACCGCGATGATGTCCCCGGGACCAGCACTGTCTGCGGGCACACGGGTAAGAGCCTCGGTCATCAGGAGTTCAACAACGCGCATTCGATTGATGCTTCCATCAGATTGAATCCAGGCAACCTGTTGACCTTTATTGATTGTTCCTTCATGAACGCGGCACAGTGCCAAACGACCCAGATAAGGAGATGCGTCCAAGTTGGTCACGTGGGCTTGCAGCGGCGCACCCTCGGTGTAACTCGGTGCAGGAATCGTTTCAACCAAAGTGCGGAACAACGGCTCGAGGTTTTCTTCCTCTGGCATCCCACCGTCAGCGGGTCGGGTCAATGAGGCTCGGCCAGCTTTGGCACTCGTGTACACGATCGGGAATTCGATCTGAGTTTCATTGGCATCGAGGTCAAGAAAAAGTTCATAGGCCTCGTCGACCACTTCAGCAATTCGTGAGTCAGGTCGATCCACTTTGTTAATAACAAGGACAACCGGCAAATTCTTTTGGAGAGCCTTGCGCAACACAAATCGGGTTTGAGGTAGCGGGCCTTCGGAAGCGTCAACGAGAAGCACAACCCCGTCGACCATCTCGAGTCCACGCTCAACCTCGCCACCAAAGTCAGCGTGACCGGGTGTGTCAATGATGTTGAAAGTCATGCCTTCCGGTGGTGCAGAGGGTCCCATGTAACGAACGGAAGTGTTCTTAGCCAGAATCGTGATGCCCTTTTCGCGCTCAAGGTCCATCGAGTCCATGACCCGGTCATTCACGTCCTGGTTCTCACGGAAAGCTCCGGATTGCCACAACATGGCGTCCACGAGGGTGGTTTTGCCATGGTCAACGTGGGCAATGATGGCTACATTGCGTAAATCTGAGCGGAAAGTCACTTGCGAAGACTAGGCGTTTATCACATTTCCATTTCACATGGGTGGCAAACGCTAGAGTTTGGCGTGCTTTTAATTCGACAGCTCCCCGCTTACTCGGTGCTCAAACTCGACCCCACGGGCCCAATTCCCTCATCACCCGCCCGCACTGACTTCTGGTCGCTTTCTTCCTCATATGACGAACTCTCACTGGTGTGCATGAAAGACCAATCGCCCACCGTGGGCGTTCTGGAACGATCAGATGACTGGACCGCCTTCCGTGTCGCGGGCACCATGGAGTTCACCCTCACCGGAATAGTTGCCCAAATTTCACAGGTGCTCGCCGACGCCCAATTGGGGATATTCGTTGTGAGCACCTTCGACACTGATTACATTCTCGTGAATCACAACGATGCTGACATGGCGGTAATGCAGTGGCGCGAGTCCGGGATCGAAGTCATTGAGCCCATCCACCAAACCGCTCGACTCGATTTCATCGACATGAACTATGAACTAGAAGATCTCGCCCATAACAATCGTGACGGAAAATTGTGGGCAGACGACTAT
>Ga0247831_1005433_pt1 | contig 15952 bp, 9 predicted proteins | sample LaCruzMarch2015__9_FD_192406 | JGI IMG/M metagenome (GOLD analysis project Ga0247831, IMG submission 192406) | Freshwater microbial communities from meromictic Lake La Cruz, Castile-La Mancha, Spain - LaCruzMarch2015_1m | ecosystem: Environmental > Aquatic > Freshwater > Lake | place: Spain... | reverse complement strand
GCTTGAGGTCGCTCAGATATCGCCGGGCGAGCACGTCGTACTCGCGCTGCGAGAGTTCGGCCTCGGCCTGGGTGCGCTTCGTGTCGGTCGCCTTGGCGACCGTCCGCGCACAGACCGCCATCAGTTCGATGCCGGCGGCTGCCACGTTGGGCGGCAGCATCTCGCCGTCGGTCGCGGCGATGGCGAGGCTGCGGGTCGGCTCGGTGAGCGTCTTCGCGTTGCGCTTGCCGAGGTTCTCGAAGCGGACGCCCGGCTCGCCTTTGGCGAGGTCGGCCATGCTGGCACAGTTCGTGAAGCGCCGACGCAGATCGTCGGCGCCTGCGAGCCTCTGCACCATGTCCTTCTGCGCGAGCTTTGCGGGCAGCGGCATGAGGATCCGCTGTAGCGTCAACTCGACTTCGTCGTCGGCGTCGATCTTGGAAACGTAGTTGTCGATTTCGCCCTGTGTGACGTTGACGAAAGAACCGAACTTGCGGCGCACCACCGAGTGCCACGACAGCGTTGCGCGGAAGCGCTGACGCATCGAGTCCATCTCGACGCCCATGCGCTGGAAGTTTGCCGCCATGGCTTCGGGCGTAGTATTATTGCGTTGCGCCATGTTCTTGAGCATGCCGGCAACCTGCGCATCGCTTGCCACCGAATTGATCTTGCGGGCGGCCTGCAACTTGAGGCGCTCCTCGATCAGTTCCTCCTCGGCTTTCTTGCGCATCTTGCCGACGGCACCGACGCGGGCGCTGTTCAAGGCCTGCAACTGCAGCGATTTGCCGAACTCCTGCTTGCGCTTCTCGAAGGCGGCGATGATCTGTTCGCGCGACTTACCCTGGTTCTGCTGGATGGTTTCCTGCAGGATCGCCTTCAGCCGATCGTTGACGCCCGGTTGCTTGACCAGCCCCTGGAAGATCGCTTTTGCCTGCTCACCGACGTTGGCGCCAGTCGACATCAGCAGGGCGCGTTGCTCGATCTCATAGCCGGTGATCGGATCGTCGTTGACCAGCATGACGATCGACTGGTCACGTTTGCCGCCTGCGATCGCTCCCGTGGCCAGCGCGGCAGACTTGGTCCCGGCAGCGGGTTTGCCTGCCGCAGGCGGACGTGGCTTCGGTTTCGGCTTGTCCGTCGCGTCTTGGGCCGCGGTCGGACGCCGGTTGGTGCCCTGGGACGGCGATGTGACCGCAGATCCTGCGGCCGGTGGCCGACCGACGATGACGCCCGGCGGCGGTGCGGCAGGTGGCGTGGCAGAGGGCACCTGCGATGGCGGTACCGAGACGATCAGACCGGGCACCTGAATGCCCTGTGCGACTGCGCTGCGGGGCCCGAAAACGGCGCCGGTGACGATCACCCCGAGCGTCGCCACGACGACCCACTGCCGTGTGGTCCGACGAGGGTTGCAGAAACGCATCGACGCGACAGCAGCCCAACGATGATCAGCGGGTCCAGGCAAACGGCCGGTCACGAGCACCACTCCACGGTTCGACGGGTTGCGAATCGTGTCGAGCTTAATGCCCGACATGGCTCACGCAAACAGGTGATGCAACTTTGGGCGGTGACAATGGCCACGCGATGGCGATTTCGGGAGATTGTTCCAGAACTGCGTCTCTGGATCAGACGGCGCATCAGAAGATGACGAGGGCAAGCCGTCAGGAAAGCAGGAGGCGCGTAAAGCCTAGACCAAAAATGGTCGTCAGCCGTGCGGGCTACCCTGAACTCATCACCTGACGCGAGGTCTCTAGTTCGCAGTTCAGTTCGCCGCCGGCTGGTTCGGCGCGTAGAACGTGTCAAGCACGTCGGTTTTATAGCGCACGCCGCCGAGGTGCTTAAGCTCGAAGCGCAGCATCACCGACTGATCGGGATTGAGCCCGCGCGCCGGGTCGGTGATGAACGTCTCGGTGTAGGCCGCAGTCAGCACGAAGCACTCGTCGGCATAACGCAGCGTCACCGAATCCTGGATGCGTGCGCTGCTGTCGATGTCGTAGCGCATCGATCCGATGATCGACCAGTTTTCGGTCAGGCGGAACCCGAGCAGGCCGTGGATGTCCTGCTGATCGTTATTCACGCCGATCAGCGGCTGGGCCGAGGTGAATGCGTAGTTCGCTTGCGCGAACAGCGGCCCGAAATCGGCCTGCGCGAACACGTCGGCGCGGCGCAGCGTCAGACTGGTATCGTCCAGCCTCGCTTGGCCGATCACACGGAACAGTTTGGACGGCGACAAGTAGGCGGCGAGCACGTAGTCGGACTGGTTGGTCTCGAGGCCACTTGCAGGGTTGAAATCAAAGTCACCAGGATCGGTCGAAGCCTGGCCCGGCCGCGCGAAGGCGTTAGCGCCGCCGAGGTGGAAGCTCTGGCCAGCCAGCAAGCGGGCGTGCGCCCCGCCATTTGCCTGAAAGGTATACTGCAAGCCGACGTTGGCTCGGGTACCGATCTCGATGCGATCGTATCCGGAAAACTTGTCGACCTCGAACAGGTTGGTGTCGTCGAACACGATCGAACGGGCATCCTCGTCAGGCACCGCGCGATAGTTCGAACTCTTGGTGCGCGCGATGATCTGGCCGAGTGGTTCGACGATGTGCGACGCGCCACTGTCGTGCCTGACCCACGGATAGGCGGCGAGAACACCGGCGCTGGCCACGCCCCGATGTACCGTGCCGTTCAGCGCGGTGCCGGGGGCTGACGGATCGTTGACGTCCTCGAGGCTGTAGAAGTCACCGCGCAGGTTGGCGAACGGCGTGTAGGTGATGCCAATGGCGTCAGTCAGCCGGCGCCGCCAGTTGGCGTCGGCGCTGATCTTGGAAACCGTGCCGCGTTGGTTGGTCGCGAACGTCGTCTCACGCGTCAGACTGTAGGCGTTCAGGTTCCAGGATAGTTCGCCACCTGCCACAGGCTGGCCGGCAACGTAGTTCCAGTCGATGACCGGATGCACCACGCTGGTCGACGATGTCGGCTTGCCGTCGAACAGCAAGTTACCGAAGTGATAGCCGGTGACGGCGAAGTAGCTGCGCTCGCCGAGGCCCCTCAGATAGATGCTGTTGACGCGATCGCTCTGGAGAATGTTGTCGAGCTTGTAGAAACGGCGGAACGTGTCGTCGCTCTCGAAGGTGGCATCCCACCCGAAGCTCCACCAGGACGACAGCGAAAACTTGCCCTTGGTCTCGACGCTGCCACGCCAGCCGTCGAGATCGGCTTTAGGATCGCCCGGCAGGTCGCGCACGTTCTGGTCGATCGCCGCGATCTTCACCGTGTACTGGCCGGTGACGTCGCCGATCGCGACCCGGTGGCGCCAGTCGGCCTGCCACAGCACTCCCTGCTTGGTCGTGTACATCGGGTGGAACAGCACGTCATAGTTCGGTGCGAGCGCAAAATAATAAGGCACCTCGGCCATGAAGCCGAGGTCGCCGGACGTCGAGAATTCGGGAGCCAGCACGCCGGATTTACGTTTCACGGACGGGTCGGGATGCTGGAAGTATGGCAGCCCCAGCACCGGAACGCCGAGGATCTCGAACTGGGCGTCCTGATAGGTGACGGTCGCTGCCGCCTGATCATGGATGATGCGGGCGGCCGAGATACACCACAATGGCGGCAGACCGTCCTTTGCCGCGCAGGGCGTGAACTTGCCGTCCTCGAACTCGGTAACGTTGCCACGGCGGTTCGCGCGACGTGCGGTAATACGGCCGTTGTCGCGCGAGACGACGCTGAGCGACTGAACGAAGCCATCGCGGAAATCGTCGGTCAAAGTCAACCGATCTGAGCGCACGACGTTCCCGTTCGGCTCTTTCAGTGTGGCATTGCCCTGCGCCGTCAGAGTGTTGGCGAGGCGATCGTAGATCACCTCGTCGGCCGTCAAGATGTAGTTGTTGAAGAAGATCTCGACGTTGCCGCGCGCGGTGACCCGGTTGCCGGTGCTGTCGTAAATCAGTTCATCGCCCTGCAGATAGAGCGGCTGGCTGCGATCGATGCGCGGCGTGCCACCCAGAATTCCACCTTGCACTCGAGGGAAGGACGGCTGGGCCGTGCTCGGCGTGACGATGCTCGGATCCTGGGCGTTCGACGGCCCAACGACCACATGAACGAGCACTTGGAAAAGAAGCGTGCAGGCTATTACAGCCATCGAGATGCGGTGCAGCCAACCGAACGCGGCGACGCTGCAGCGCGCAATCGATGCGCGCCCGGTCGAACCGGCCTCGGTTGGTCTACCCCTCATACGCATACTCACCCGTCCTCCTGTTGCAGCAGGATCGATACGCTCACCAGGCCCAGCACGAATACCGGCACCCAGACCGCCAAGCGCGGCGAAACGAGGCCGGCCACGCCGAGCTGTCGTGAGATCTCTGCCATCAGGAAGAAGCCAAACCCCCCTACCATTCCGGTCACGACCATAGTCTGGATGCCCCCAGCCCGGAATGACCGAAGCGACACAGTGGCCGCCAAAAGAACCATCGTGACGAGCAGCAGCGGGCGGGCCAGCAGCAACTCGTGCTGTACACGGTAAGATGCCGCCGGCAGACCAGCCTTTTCAATCACTTCGATCAGGCCCGGAAGTTCCCAGAATGACAGAGAAATCACCGATCCGAGGGCATCGAGCACACGCTCTGGTGTGAGGTGGGTGGAAAGGTGCTGCTTGGCGAACTGGCGGGGTCGCTCGCCAACGCGCGCAGACCAGCCGTTCGACAACTCCCAGTAGCCCTCGTTGAGGGTTGCACGCTCAGCGTCGATACGCTCGACGAAGGTGCCAGACCGGGTGAACAGGAACACGGTGACGGCGGTCAGTGTCAGCCCCTTGTCCGTGACAGCGCCGGCGGTGAGCACCGAGGGTCCATCGGCGCCATCCTGCCGCAACCAGTTGCCGCCGCTCTGGCGACTGAGAAAATCCGCCTCACGGCCATAGGTCTCGGCGAACAAGCGTTCGGCCTCGCTGCGGGCCGCCGCAGCGAGGGGGTTGTAAACCGTCACCGCCAGCACGCCCAGCGCGAAGGCTACGGCGAGCCCTGGCCATGTGAATTGCCATACGCTCATGCCGGCAGCGCGCATGACCGCGAGTTCGCTCTTGCGGGAGAGCGTCAGCAACGCACCGATCGAGCCGACCAGCACTGCGAACATCAGCAGGATCTCGGTGTAGGCGGGCAGGCGGAGCAGCGTCAGATAAACCACCCGGCTCATCGGGACGGACGCGGCGCGTCCGCTGGCGTTGGTCACCGCTTTGCCGGTCTGGCGCAGCATCTCGATGAAATCGATCATGAAGATGAGCAGTGCGCACAGCAGGAAGGTGCCGAGGATCATGACCAGGAACTTGGCCGCGATGTAACGCTTCAGCGCGTTGGGGATCAGCATCGCTCAGGCGCTCCCGCCGGGCACGAGACTTTGCCTGCTGTCAGAAAGACCTGGCCGACCAGCGTTCGCATCGAGTTGCGCGCGCGCGGCGCCGACGGTTGCGCCCACACGCTTTCGCGACGCATTTGCGAAGCGTCGCCCTGTCTTCGCCCACGGCCGCTCCGAGGCGACCAGCGCGGCGAAAGCCAACACCAGCACGACCGCCGGCACGGCGTACATAAGCACGTACAGGCTCGGCTTGGCGACGACGAGGTTGTTTAGCGCCATGCCGCCGAGGCGCGCGGTGGCTGCAACGAGGAAGCAGGCGACCGTCGTCTGGATGCGATTGGTGCGCGTCGACTGCGAATGGCCGAGGAAGGCGAGGGCTGTGAAGACGAAAACGAACGGGTAGAGCGGGCTCGCGAAGCGCTCATGCAACTCGGAGTAGATCTGGCCGCGCGAGCGGGCGGCAGTCCGTGCAGCGGCTACCGCTTCGGGAGTTCCGCCCGTTGCCGCGCGACTTTCGACATCGGCGCTCCGGGCGGCTGCGATCAACTCTGCGGTGTAGAGTTCGCGCGGCCGCCACACGGGTGCACCCGCCTTTTTTTCAAAGCGGTCGAGGTCGACGGCATAATTGTCGAACTCGAGGATTTCCGGCGCCGGCGACTTGTCGGTCCGCCTGAGGACATGACCGCGCTCCATGTAGAGGAATGTTTCCTCGCCACGCTCGACGACGACGCCGCGCTCGGCGAGATAGCTCATCATCTGCTTCGGATCGCGGGTGTCGTGCATCAGGATGCCAGCGAGGTCGCCATTCTGGCGGCGCTCGCGAATGTGGAACATGATCTTGCCGCCCTCGGCGGCCGTGAACCTGCCGGGTTGCAGCACCTGGCTCAACAGGTTGGTGCGCATCTCGAGCACCGTCGTGCGCAGTTTTCGCAACGTCCACGGCATCGCGGCGTGGTTGACGAAGGCGACGCCGAGCGACACCAGCAAGGCGAGCACCACCAGCGGGCGCGCGACACGCCAGACCGTTGCGCCAGATGCCGACAGCACGATCAACTCGCTGTCGCCGTTCAGCCGGTTGAGCACATGTATGGTGGCGATCAACAGCGCGACCGGGGCAATCAGCGCAATCAGGTTGGGTAGCGCCAGCGTCGTCAGCGTGACCAGCGTCAGCACGTCGCTGCCCTGCGAGGTGACGACGTTCAGCTGTTTAAGGGCAAGTGCGATCCACACCACGCCCGCGAGCGACAGCAGGATCAGCATCAGCGTGCCTGCCGCCTGGCGGAACACATATCTGGAGATCAGTGTCATGCCGCTCCCCATCGGATGTGGCCGTGCGGCCCGCGCCCCGCTTCGAATCCCTCAGACTGGCCCCTGTCGGCGCGTCCCATAGCACGGTGGCCGAATTGCGGAGCAGGGGTTATTCTTGCGCAGCCCGGTCAGGCGTACGACATTTGGACAGTCAGGCCACAAACCGCTAAGGTCTATCGTGTGTTCGGCGCAGCGGAAGCGATTTCATGGCAACTGGCGAAGCGAAGATGCCGGGCGTCGTGTTCACGGCGCCGAGACAGCCGCGCTCACTCGGCTTTCATCTTGTGGCGATGTCGGCGGCATTGGTCCTTCCTGCGCTCGCAGTTTCAGCCTACCTCGCAGCCAGTCTGGTGCGTGCCGAGATGGCCAGCGGCCGGGAACGTCTTTCGAGCACTGCTCGCGCGGTTTCAGGCGATATCGACCGCGACGTCGCAGGGCTGCAGACGGTCGCCGAGGCGCTCGCCGCCTCCGAGACGATCCAGCGCGCCGATCTTGAGGCGTTCCATTCCCATGCGTCGCGCGGGCTAGCAGGCCGCAATGCCACCGTGCTGTTGCTCGACGGGTCGCGGCAGCAGCTTGTGAACACCCGCGTGCCCTATGGCACGCCATTGCCGATCGCCACCGACGCCTCGAGCGCGTCAATCGTCATGGCGACGGCGAAACCGTCCATCTCCGATGTCTTCACTGGAGCCATATCGAAGCGACGCCTCGTCAATGTCGCAGTGCCGGTGGTCGCAGCTCCTTCGACTGACTCGCCGGAAGACGTCAGGCCGACGACTGGACAGGCGGCGAATGCCGCTCGGGCGTCCCGCTACGTGCTCGTCATCTCGGTCAACGCGGCGCGCTTCGAGCCATTGCTTCGGGATGCGTTAGCCAGCGGTTCGGCGCTCATCGCCGACCGGAAGGGAGAGCCGATAAGCGCAATCGGCGATAGCCTTCTGGTGGATGGTGTGGTGCCATCTGCCGAACTCGGTGAGGTTCGCGCTGCCAATGGCAGTGTCAATCTCGTTGCGACCCACCGCTCGGCTCTGACGGGCTGGAGCGTCTCGGTCGCAGCGCCAAAGGTTCAGATCGACGCAGCACTTTGGAAGACCGTGAACGGCCTCGTAGCTGCGGTGCTGATCGCCTTTGCTATGGCCACCGGTTTCTGCGTCTATCTGAGCCGCCAGATGGCCGATGCCATGGCCCAGTTGAGGCAGGCAACGATGCAGCTGGCGCGTGGCGACCCGGTGGCGCCAGCAGCCTTGCCGGTCGCCGAAGCGAACGTCGCCATGGACGGCATCGTGCGCGCCCGCGCGCTGGTGGAAGCACGTACACACGCGCTGGCGGCCAGCGAAGCCCGCTATCGTCAAGCCCTTCAGGTGGGGCGAATGGCGAGTTGGGAGGGGGACCTCATAGCCCGCACGCGCCAGTGGTCGCCCGAGGCCATTGCGCTGATGGGCGTCAAGCTCGATGGCCCGGAGGGGGTTATCGGTGGCCCGCGCGACGAGTTGAGGAATGCGATCCATCCCGACGATCGCCATAGGCTCGACGCGTATCACCGGGCGTTTTTGCGCGAGGACGAAATCGAAACGGCTTATCGGATCGTCCGCCCCGATGGCTGCGTCCGTCACCTCGCCGGGCGCGGCAAGGTCGTCTCCCGCACGCGGGATGGTGCACCGGCGCGGGTCACCAACGTGATGGTCGACGTCACCGAGCAGACGCTCGCAGCGCAGCGCATCGCCGAACAGGCCCGGTTGATCGAGGCCGAGAAAGCGCGATATCAGGCGCTGGTCAAAGTTTCCTCGCAGGTCGAATGGGCCGCCGATGCCAACGGCATGACCAGTGAAGATTCGCCTTCGTGGCGAGCGTTTACCGGGCAGACGTACGAGGAGTGGGTCGGTCGCGGCTGGCTCGAGGCGGTGCATCCTGACGACCGTGCACGCACCGCCGCCGTCTGGACGACGGCCGTCACAGGGAGCGGAGAGTATCAGGTCGACTATCGTCTGCGGCACGTCGACGGGTCGTGGCGCTGGACATCTGCACGTGGCGTCGCGCTGCGTGATGACACCGGCCACGTCACGAAGTGGGTCGGCATGAACGAGGACATCTCCGAGCGCAAGCGGCGCGAGGAACACCTCAACGTCGTCATGCGCGAACTGAGCCATCGGACCAAGAACCTGCTGGCCGTCATCCAGTCCATCGCGCGCCGCTCGTTCGACGACGGCCGCGCGGCTGGCGCCTTCAACGAACGCCTTAGAGGGCTCGCAGTGTCGCACGACCTGCTGGTCGACGGCCACTGGCGGGGCGCTTCGCTCGACGATCTCGTGCGCGCGCATCTGGCGCCGTTCCTGGCTGGCGAAGAGCGCACGGTGAGCATTGTCGGGCCAGGCGTCTCGCTGAAGCCGGAACTCGCTCAAAGCATGGGACTCGCGCTGCACGAACTCGCCACCAACGCTGCGAAGTACGGTGCGCTGTCTGAGGTCGGCGGCGACATCGAGGTGAGCTGGAGCATCGCGCAGGCCGATCGCGCGCTGCGCCTGACGTGGCGCGAGCGAGTAGGCTGCGCCATTCCGCAACAGAAGCGGTCTGGCTTCGGACGGATGCTGCTCGAACGGATCGTCGCCAGTTCGGTCGGAGGTCGATCGGGTTACGAACTCGGCGAGAATGAAGTGGTGTGGTGGCTCGAGATCCCGAGCGATAACTATCTCGTTTAGCCTTCGCGCCTGCGGTTCCCTTCATTCATTGGGCGCCCGCCCTCAGGCGCCGTATCTGGGCTCGTGGGTTGCACTCACGGGAGCAGTGTATAATCTCGTCACAACGATATCTCACGGCGGTTTCGATCAAGCACACTCAGCGTTGCCCGCCACATGCGAACGATGCGCCGCGCTGCACCAACAACGAGCGGCTCGGCCAGTACAGGTCCTTCATTGACGAAAGTCCGCCCATGACCCTGCCCACAATCGTCTTCGAGCCGCTCGCAGCTCCACTCGAGGCTCTAACCGTCGTGCTCTCCGGCAGCGAAGGTGCTCTCGGCGGACTGGCTGGCCGCCTCGACAAGACGTCCGGCGGACACCTGCGGCGCGCCGGCGAGGCAACCGGTTTCAAGGGCCGTCGCAAGCAGGCTTACGAGGTGCTGGCCCCTCATGGCCTGGAGCCGACACGCGTGATCGTTGCCGGCACCGGCAAGGCCGCCGAGATGTCGCCACGCGACTGGGCAGAACTCGGTGGTCGCATCGTCGCACGCGCGGCCGATGCGGCGGCCATGAGCCTCGTCGTCGAGGCCGATGTCGATGGCAAGGAGATGCTGGCCGACGCGGCGGCCCGTCTGGCGATGGGTACGCTGCTCCGCCTCTACACCTTCGACAAGTACCGCACGAAGCCCGCTCGTCCGAACGGCGCCAACGGGGAGGGGGCCGACAAAGCGGCCGCCGAGCCGGCCGACCCGAAGCTCGTTCGTATCAAAGTACACGTCGCCGATCCGGCGGCGGCGAGGGCCGCCTTCGCGCCATTACAGACGCTCGCCGACGGCGTAATGCTCGCCCGCGATCTCGTCAACGAACCGGCCAACGAACTGGGACCCGTCGAATTCGCGAACCGCTGCGAAGCGCTCGAAAAGCTCGGCGTCGACATCGAGATCCTCGAACCGGCAGCGCTCGAAGAACTCGGCATGCGGTCCCTGCTCGCCGTCGCCCAGGGCTCGGCGCGCCCCGCGCGCGTCGTCGTCATGAGCTGGAACGGTGCCAAGTCGAAGCGGACAAAGCCGCTCTGCTTTATCGGCAAGGGCGTGGTGTTCGACACCGGCGGTATTTCCATGAAGCCCGCCGCCGGCATGGAAGACATGAAAGGCGACATGGGCGGCGCTGCCGCCGTCACCGGATTGATGCACGCGCTCGCCGGCCGCAAGGCGCCGGTCAATGTCGTCGGCATCATCGGACTGGTCGAGAACATGCCGTCGGGCACGGCGATCCGCCCCGGCGACATCGTCCGCTCGATGTCCGGCCAGACTATCGAAGTCCTCAATACGGACGCCGAGGGCCGCCTGGTGCTGTGCGACCTGCTGCACTATGCGCAGGAGCGATTCAAGCCGCGCTTCATGATCAACCTCGCGACGCTGACGGGTGCCATTATGGTGGCGCTCGGCAAAGAGCACGCCGGCCTGTTCTCTAACGACGACAAGCTCGCAGCCGAACTGTCTTTGGCCGGCAAGGGGACCGGCGAACTGGTCTGGCGCATGCCGCTGTCGGCGGCCTACGACAAGCTGATCGACAGCAAGAACGCCGACATGAAGAACATCGGTGGTCGCTTCGGTGGCGCCATCACGGCCGCCCAGTTCCTCCAGCGCTTTGTCAAGGACACGCCCTGGGCGCATCTCGACGTCGCCGGAGTAGCGATGGACTCCAACAAGACGGACATCAGCCAGGGCTGGGCCTCGGGCTGGGGCGTTCAGTTGCTCGATGCGCTTGTGGCGGAGGCCTATGAGAAGGGTTGATGCGGCATCGCACAACTTATTGACTCATAAGACGACCGAACATATGATATTCCATAATATTTATTACGCGAACAACCCGTGGCGGGTCGGCACCGGCGCTCCGGCGATACTCTTTGGCCGGGCCATGGGAACACCACAGCCGGAGGAAGCCCGATGCCTGCCCTCGCCCCCGTCGACCGTGTCGAGATTCGCATCCTCGTCGACAACGTCACCGACAATCTGTCGAGCGTCCCCTCGTTCGTCGAGACCGAGATCGCGGCCCTCGACCAGCGCTGGGCCAACCGCTGGGTGATGAGCGGCAGTTGCCTGTGCTGCGCGGCGCACGGGCTTTCGTGCCTCGTCACGCTGCACGCGGGCGGCCAGCGCCGAACACTGCTGTTCGACAGCGGCCCCGACGAGCAGGTATTCGAGCAGAACGTCTCACGACTTGGCGTCGCCCTCGGAGCTGTCGAGGCGATCGTGCTGTCGCACGGCCACTGGGATCACGCCGGCGCGATGCTGAGGGCGCTGCGCATCATCCGCCACGGCAATGGTGGCCGTCCGGTTCCCTACTACGCCCATCCTGGCATGTTCCGCACCCGCGGCATGAAGCGTGGCGATGGCTCGTTCCGCCCGATGCAGGACGTGGCGAGTGTCGCGGCGCTGGAAGAGCACGGCGCCGACGTGGTGCTCGCCACCGAACCACAAGCGATCCTCGGCGGGCTTGCCTACGTCAGCGGCGAGATCCCGCGCGTCACGCCGTTCGAGACGGGGATGCCCGGCCAGCACCGGCGCACCGAGGACGGCAGCGGCTGGGAGCCCGACGAGCTGCTGATGGACGAGCGCTTCCTAGCGATCAACGTCAAGGGCAAGGGGCTGGTCGTGTTGTCGGCCTGCTCGCACGCCGGCATCGTCAACGTGATGACCGAGGCGCGCGCGCGGTTCCCGGACCTGCCATTGCACTGTGTGATGGGTGGCCTGCACCTCTCCGGCACCAACGAGCGGGTGATCCCCGAGACGGTCGCCGCGATGAAGGGCTTCGCCCCGGCGGTCGTTGCGGCCGGCCACTGCACCGGCTGGCGGGCGATGTCGGCGCTCGCCAACGCCTTCGGCGACAAGGTGCTCGCCCCGCTCGCGGTCGGCAAGGGTTACGCATTCTGATCAGGACCTGGCCGAGACCGCCACCGGGCCGACTGTCCCCGACTCTCGTCATGCGAACCGCGGCCCTCGGCATCGCGCGTCGCGCGGAGCAACCGGGCCGCGCGTTCCTTGCCAGCGCGATAGGGCGTTGATAACGTTTCTCCGACGCACAAGAACACGAAGCGACAAACGTCGACAACACCACTCCGGGAGAGAAACATGTCCAAATTGACCCGCCGCCAGATCCTGGCGGCCGGCGCCGCAACGACGGCGGCAGCCGTGACCGGTCTCGACGTCGCTTTCGCGCAGGCCGCGTGGCCGAACCGGCCGGTCACGTTAGTCTGCCCCTGGGGCGCCGGCGGCGGTACCGACGCGACGGCGCGCATCGTCGCCTCGATCCTCGAGCGCAACCTCGGCCAGCCGTTCAACGTCGTCAACCGCACGGGCGGCTCGGGTGTCGTTGGACACTCCGCGATCGCGACGGCGCCGGCCGATGGCTACACCATCGGCATGATCACGGTCGAGATCACCATGATGCACCACCAGGGGCTGACGGAGCTCAACCCGACCAGCTACACGCCGCTCGCTCTGATGAACGAGGACCCGCCCGGCGTGCAGGTGAATGCGGCGAGCCCCTACAAGACCGTCAAGGACCTCGCCGACGCGATAAAAGCCGCCCCGCACGGCAAACTGAAGGCCTCCGGTACCGGCCAGGGTGGCATCTGGCATCTGGCGCTGGTCGGCTGGCTGACCGCCATGGGGCTGAAGCCCGATCATGTCGCATGGGTCCCTTCGAATGGCGCGGCACCTGCCGTGCAGGACCTCGCCGCCGGCGGCATCGACATCGTCACCTGCTCGGTTCCCGAGGCGAGGGCCATGATCGACGCCGGCAAGGTCAGGAGCCTCGCGGTGATGGCTTCGGAACGTAATGCCGCCTTCGCCAGCGTGCCGACACTCAAGGAAGCGATCGGTGTCGACTATTCGGTCGGTGCGTGGCGCGGCATCGCCGCGCCCAAGGGCCTCCCCAAGGACATTGCCGAGAAGCTCGTCTCCGAACTGAAGAAGGCCAACGAGTCCAAGGAATTCCGGGAGTTTATGGGCAATCGCGGCTTCGGCGTGAAGTGGGGCGACGCGGCACAGTTCGCAAGCTTCATGGCTGAGGGCGACACCAAGATGAAGGCCGCGATGACGGCGGCCGGTCTCGCCAAGAAGGCGTAGAAGGCGTCACGACACCGCTTTTCCACTAGAAGCTACGCCGCCGCTGCTCCTGCAGCGGCGGCATTTCCTGGTGTCATCTCATGTTCCTGCCTGACAAAGTCACTGGGCTGTTCCTCGTCGGGCTCGGGGCCGCCTCGATGTATGGTGGCTCGCTGTTGCCGCCGGTCCCTGGCCAGCAGGTCGGGCCCAACGTCTTTCCGATGGTGGTCGGAGGCGGGCTCATCCTGTGTGGAGCGCTGATCTCGCTCGGCGTCGGTTCGGCACTCGAGAAGGAGGCGGAGGCAGACCTCGCCGCCCATTCCGACCAGCAGGAGGTCAAAGCCGGCACGCCGCTCGTCGACGCCTTCAAGACGCTGCTCCCCCCGCTGCTCCTGCTCACCTATGTGATGATCGGGGACCGGCTCGGCTTCGTGGTTTGCGCTTTCGGTATTGTCTTGTCCGTGTCGCTGGCCATGGGGGCTCGCCTCAAGCTCGCGTTGCCGCTGGCACTGATCGCCCCGGTCATCGTCCACCTGATTTTTCTCAAGCTGCTTCGTGTGCCGCTGCCGCCGGGCATCCTGCCCATGCCCTGGTGAGGACGATCGATGACCGCGACCTTGATTGAAGCCTTCCGGCTGGTGCTCGCGCCGGACGTTCTACTCGCCATCCTGCTGTCGTCCATCTACGGCCTGATGGTCGGCTCGCTGCCGGGGCTTTCGGCCACCATGGCGACGGCGCTGCTGGTACCAGTGACGTTCTACCTGTCGCCGATCGCGGCCGTCGCCACCATCATTTCAGCCTCCGCGATGGCGATCTTCTCGGGCGACATCCCCGGCGCGTTGCTGCGCATTCCCGGCACGCCGGCCTCCGCCGCCTACACCGACGAAGCCTACGCCTACACGCGCAAGGGCGAACCAGAGATCGCGCTGGGCATCTGCGTCTGGTTCTCGGCCATCGGCGGCATCATCGGCACGTTGTCGCTGATGATCCTGGCGCCGCCGCTCGCCGAAATGGCGCTCAATTTCTCGACGTTCGAGTACTTCTGGCTCGCCTGCCTCGGACTGATGTGCGCGACCATGGTGGCGCGCTCCAATCCGGTGAAGGCGATCGCCAGCATGCTGCTCGGCCTGCTGGTCTCCTGCATCGGCATCGAGAACCCGGCCGGCACGCCACGCTTCACCTTCGGCTCGACCGACCTGCTCGGCGGCATTGAGGTCATTCCGGCGCTGGTCGGCGTGTTCGCGCTGTCCGAGGTAATGCGCGGCATGACCCAACCGGAGCCGCCGAAACTGCCGCCGCGCAGGTTCGGGTCGATCCTCAAGGGCATGTGGACGCTCACCAAACAGTATCCCTGGCCGCAGGTGCGCGGCAACATCGTCGGCATCATCATCGGCGTCCTGCCGGGCGCCGGCGCCGACATGGCGGCCTGGGTCAGCTATTCCATGTCGAAGCGATTTTCCAAGACGCCGGAGAAATTCGGCACAGGCCACCCCGAGGGCCTGATCGAGGCCGGCGCCTCCAACAACGCCAGTCTGGCGTCGGGCTGGGTGCCATCACTGCTGTTCGGCATTCCCGGCGACACCATCACGGCAATCGCCATCGGCGTTCTCTACATGAAGGGTCTGAACCCGGGTCCATCCCTGTTCACCGAGAAGGCGTCGAGCATGTACGCCCTCTACATCATTTTCATCCTCGCCAACTTTCTGATGATCCCGCTCGGTATCATCATGATCCGGCTGGCCTCCAAGCTGCTCTCGGCCCCGCGCTCCGCGATCATGCCGGTGATCGTGCTGCTATGCGGCGTCGGCTCGTTCGCAACCGGCAACAACTCGTTCCTGATCGTCACCGTCGCGGTGTTCGGCCTGATCGGCTTCGTCATGGAACGCAACGGCTACCCGGTTGCAGCCATGGTGCTCGGCATCGTCATGGGCACCATGGTCGAGCAAAGCTTCATTACCTCGCTGATCAAGTCCGACGGCAGCCTGTGGCCGTTCTTCAGCCGTCCGGTCGCCTCCATCCTCGCGGCACTCACCATCGCGGCCGTGCTCTGGCCGGTGGCCTACTGGGCCTGGGGCAAGGCGCGCACAGTGGGCGCGGCGCGCAGTGCCTGAGCCCTTTGGCTTGTCGCTGGTAACAGCGAGTGTGAGCGCAGGTTCGATTGGCTGAACACGCGTTTCACGGGCATCGGCTGAATAAAAAAAGCGGCGGGCTGTGCGACCCGCCGCTTGCAACACTTGAACTGAGGCCTACGATCAACCGCGCGGGCGGACGACCTGCCCCTCGACCTCGACGACGGCCCTGCCGTCGAAGTTCGGCCGCGAACGATAAACGAGTTCGATCTGCTTCAGGAAAGAGCGCTCGCCCCTGAGATCGATCATGTAGGCCGGACCGCCAGAGCGCAGCGTGGTGTTGGTCTTGAAGTCTTCGGCGAAGCCATTGGCATACACGATGCGGACGTTCACGAGACGCACGTCGTTACGCTCGGCCTTCAGGCGGATCGCGCGCAACCAGCCCTCGTCACGACCAACCGCGATCACGTCCTTATCG
>Ga0247831_1005429_pt1 | contig 15965 bp, 16 predicted proteins | sample LaCruzMarch2015__9_FD_192406 | JGI IMG/M metagenome (GOLD analysis project Ga0247831, IMG submission 192406) | Freshwater microbial communities from meromictic Lake La Cruz, Castile-La Mancha, Spain - LaCruzMarch2015_1m | ecosystem: Environmental > Aquatic > Freshwater > Lake | place: Spain... | reverse complement strand
ACTTCGTTTGGGCTTGGGGGCCTTCGGCTGCATCGACCACGAGGAGAACTCCGTCAATCATGCGCAGGATGCGTTCCACCTCTCCCCCGAAGTCGGCGTGACCAGGGGTGTCGACAATGTTGACCCGGATGTCCTTGTATTCGAAGGAGGCATTCTTGGCTTTGATGGTGATGCCACGTTCCCGTTCCAGATCCATCGAATCCATCATTCGTTCGGCGACAACTTGGTTGGATCGGAAAGTGCCGGCTTGGCGCAGGAGCTGATCGACCAGCGTGGTCTTGCCGTGATCCACGTGGGCGATAATTGCAATATTTCTGAGTTTGGGGTTCACCATAAAAATCCCAAACTAGCAGGTCGTTTGGTAAGAGCGAGGATTGTTTGAGGTTGAGAGAGTCGGGGGTCTGGGGCAGGGTGGGGGGATGAAAATATCCCGAAATCTCATTGGAATCGGTGCTTTGCTGGCGGTGGGTGGGCTCATGTTCCTCTATAACAGCAAAGATTGGATCATTCGAAACGCGGTGGTGAAAGCGGTTGAGGAGGCCACGGGGGTCTCGGCTCATTTGGGAAGTTTGCGGGTTGAACTTCTTCAAGGGACGGGGGCTTTGAAAGATTTCCGCATGGGCAACCCGAAGGGGTTTAGCCGAGAAGACTTGATCTCGATCAAAGAGGGTAAGGTTGCGGTGGACGCGTCGGCCGTGACCTCTTCTGTGGTCAGGATCAAATCGGTGGATATGAGTGGGGTGGGCATTTTGTTTGAGGGCAGCGGGAAGAGGAACAACATGAATGCGCTCAAGGCGCAGATCAATTCCCGCTCGGCCAAGCCACAGAGCGGAAAAGTGGATCAGGCCAAAAAGATCCGAATTGACTCCTTTGTCTTGCGGAATGTTCAGGTGGATGTGCGCATGGCGGGAATTGTCAAAGTGGGAAATCTGAATTTAGGGGATATTCGGATGAGTAATCTCGGCGGAACGAAAGGCGCGAGTGCTTCGGAGATCGCGGCGCAGGTATCGAACGAGATTGCGTCCCGGGCGACGACCGCCGTCGTTCGAAATGTGGCGCAACTGGCCGAGCAGATGGGGATGGACGCCTCCAAAATTGCGGATGGTTTTGGGGTTCCGACCGATGCGCTGAACAGTGCCGCTGGTTTTTTCGAGAATCTGTTTAAATAAACATCGTTTCGCTGGAAAAAAAGCGAGATGAGGGGAAGGCGATGAGCGGATCCTTGGGTATAGCCTGTTTGCGTGGCTTGGCTCGCAGGGCAAGCCGAGTTGTGCTGGTCGATGCGGGGATGGGTGGAAGAAAAATGAAGGCGGGAGTTTTGCTGGGGGCGGGATTGGCCTTGGCCGGTCGTTTGCGAAGAGAGGTCTCGGACAGGCGAGTGGGGATTGTTTTGCCTCCAGGGGCGGGTGGGGCGATCGCCAATCTGGCTTGTGTCTTGGCTGGAAAAACTCCCGTAAATCTCAATTTCACCTCGGGACGGGCGGCGAGCGAGTCGGCGATACGACAGGCGGGCATTCGCACCGTGATCAGCGCCAAGGCGATGGAGGAGAAGGTGGGGGAACATTTTCCGCAAACGGAGCGGAAGTTGGATTTGGGTGTGCTGTTAAAAGAGGAAAAAAGAAAAGCGATTGTTTGGTCGGTCTTGGCCCTGATTTTGCCAGCGAAGGTTTTGGCTTGGGCAGCGAACGTTTCAAAGGCGGGGGGAGAAGATGAGGCGGGGTTGCTGTTTACGAGTGGAAGCACGGGAGAGCCGAAGGGGGTGGTGCTGACGCATCGAAATATTTTGGCCAACCTGCGGCAAATCGATGGGGTTTTGGGTGATTTGGAGTTGAAGTCTCTTCTGGGGTGTCTTCCCCTCTTTCACAGCTTCGGCTTTACGGTGACATTGTGGTGGCCGCTGACGGGGGGACCCCAGGTGGTAACGTATCCGAGCCCCTTGGATCCGCAGGCGTTGGGGGAGGTGATCGGGAAATATACGGTCGATCTTCTGGTGACCACGCCGACATTTTTGCGGATGTTGATGAAGCGAGCGGGGCGGGAGAAGTTGGGGGGGTTGAAGATGGTGGTCACGGGGGCAGAGAAACTTCCGGCGGCGTTGCGGGAGGAGTTTGCCCAAAAGATCGGAATCACGGTTCATGAGGGCTATGGGATGACGGAAGGCTCGCCGGTGATTGCGGTGAACCGACCCGGGGCGGAGAGGGCGGGAACGGTCGGGAAATTGGTGGAAGGTTTGGAAGTGCGAACGGTGGAGGAAGAGACGGGCAAAGAATTGAATCGGGGGGAGGCGGGCATTTTAGAGTTTCGGGGGCCCAACATTTTTCCGGGGTATTTGGGACGGCCGGATCTGACGGAAAAGGTTTTGCGGGACGGTTGGTACCACTCGGCCGATTTTGGTCGGTTGGACGAGGGTGGATTTTTGACGATCGAGGGCAGAAGGGCTCGGTTTTCGAAGATCGGGGGCGAGATGGTGCCTCATGGGGTGATCGAGGAGCATCTGAACGAGTGGTTGGATAGGGCGGGGAGGGTACGAGGGGGAGGGTATGAGGTAATGGTGACGGCGGTGGAGGATGAGAGAAAGGGGGAGATGCTGGTGGTTTTGCACTCTTGTCCGATGGATGGAATTGAGGCGGAGAGGGAGTTGCGTGAGCGAGGGGTGCCGAACCTATGGATTCCAAAAAAATTCGTTCGAGTCGAGTCGGTGCCGATCTTAGCCAGCGGAAAACTGGATCTAGCCGCTGGCCGAAAATTGGCCGGGGGTTGACAGAAATCGAGGGGGGATTAAACTGGTTGCATGAAACCGACCAGTTTAGAAAAGCCGGAGCCTACCCGTATTGGTGCCTTTGCGGCGAAGACGAACTTAGCGCGACTGTTGCGGCAGACTCGGGCGGGAAAGCGTTTTATCATCACCTCCCGCGGGCAACCGGTGGCGATGCTGGAACCGATGGGCGTGTTGAAAAGACCATCGGCTTGGGGAGATATGAAAGGGAAAATCTGGATGGCGGACGATTTCTGTGCCCCGCTGGAAGAGTTTCGCGAGTACATGGAGTAAGTCTTGGACTATCTTTTAGATACCCATGTACTGCTGTGGTTAAGGGAGAACGATCCACGCTTAAAAAGGAGTGAATGGGAGCCCATCTTTTACTCCAAAGAGAATCGGATTTTTTTCAGCCTAGTCTCGCTTTGGGAAATCGCGATCAAGCGGTCGCTTGGGAAATTGAAGTTGGAGGGGGATTTAGGGGAGTTTGCCTTGGGGCTGGAGCAAAGGCACGGTTTTCGCCCGCTCAACCTAGAAACTCCCCAACTGGTCAGGCTGGAGCGGTTACCCCGACATCACGGAGACCCGTTTGATCGGATGTTAATCGCCCAAACGGTGGAGATCGGGGCGACCGCGGTGACCGATGATCCGCATTGGAAAAAGTATTCGGTGAAGCTACGTTGGTAGGTGCGTCGCGCTGTTAGCTCAACTGGATAGAGCATCTGACTTCGGATCAGAAGGCTAGAGGTTCAAATCCTCTACGGCGCAGAGTGTTTACCCTTCCATCGATCGGCGATGGGATAAGGCCTGCCCGAGGGTGATTGAGTCGACGAATTCCAGACCCGAACCAGCGGCGACTCCGGTGGCGAGGCGGGTGATTTTGACCCCCAGCGGGGCCAGCTCTTTCGCGAGATAGATAGCAGTGGTCTCCCCCCGCGCATCGGTGCCGAAGCCGAGGATGACCTCTTTCGCCTGATTCTTTTTCGCGACGGAGATCAGGCTTGGGATGCGAAGCTCTTCGGGCCCAATCCCATCGAGGGGAGAGAGGAGGCCGCCAAGAACATGGTATCTGCCTCGAAAGGCTCCGCATCGTTCAAAGTTGAGCACATCGGGAGCGTGTTCGACCACGCAGAGGAGGGAGGTGTCACGGTTTTTGTCGCGGCAGATTTCGCATAAACCATCCTCAGAGAAGAAGCCACACTCTGGGCACGGCTTGATCTGGGCCTTGGCTTGTTGGACGGCGTGGGCGAGGTCTTCGGAAGCTCCGAGGGGGGCAGAGAGAAGGTGGAGAGCGAGTCGTTCGGCCGAGCGGGGGCCGATGCCAGGGAGCTTGCGGAGGGAGGCAACGAGGCGAAGTGCCGCGGGAGGGTAGTCGGCCATCAACGATCGACGATCCGGGCATCAAAGTTTTTCATGGCGGCTTTGATGGCAGGATCGTTGAGGAAGGTTTCTTTGCCCGCAGCGGTGGCGGATGGGGGCGATGATTTGGCCAAGGGTGTTTTGGCGGGGGTGGGGTGGGGAGTCTCGCCTGGGGTGGGGCTGGGGGAGGACGCAAGAACAGGTCGTGAGGCGGCGGACTCGGCCCGCGTTTCCGCCCCTGGGACGGCTAATTTTTTGAGGATGGTTTCGAGGCTGACGCGTTCGCGCATTTCACAAAGGCGCAGAATGAGGATTTCCAGGGCGACTTCCCGCGCGAGCGATAAGCGGAGGTGATGTTCCGATTCCAAAAGTTGCTCCAAGAGGGAGATGAGGTGGGCTTTGTCGGGTGGATTGCCCAACGAGAGTAAGGTCTGTTTTTCGGTTTTTCCCAGTTCGGCTTCGGCCTCGGCTGGGGCGATTTGCAGAAGGAGAAGATTACGGAGGTGGCGGGCCAGATCTTGGGCGATGCGAATAGGGTCCCGGTGGCGGGCACGAAATTCGTGCAGTTTGCCCAAGGCGGCGGTGCTATCCCCCGCCAGCACGGCGGAGGCGAGGGCGCGGGTTTCAATCGGACCGGCCAGGCCAAAGACTTCGAGGACGTGGTCGAGGGTGATGGCTTTTCCGGCAAAGCTGACCAGCTGTTCGAGGGCGGACTCGGCATCCCGCAGACCGCCTTCGGCCTGCCGGGCCAAGAGGACGAGGGCTTCGTCGGAGATTTTAATTTTTTCGGCATCGGCAATTTTGCGAAGGTGAGAGCAGATGAGTGGATCGGAAATGCGGCGCAGGTCGAAGCGTTGGCAACGGGAGAGAATGGTGGCGGGGAGTTTTTGAACTTCGGTCGTGGCGAAAATAAATTTTACGTGAGCGGGAGGTTCTTCCAGGGTTTTGAGGAGGGCATTGAAGGACTCGTTGGTCAACATGTGGACTTCGTCGATGATGTAGATTTTGAATTTTCCACGGGCGGGGGCGTAGGGGACTCCTTCGCGCAGCTCTTTGATGCTGTCGATCCCGCGGTTGGAGGCACCATCGATTTCGAGGACATCGAGGCTGCGCCCCTCTTCAATCTCCTTACAAATATCGTCGTCGGGGTTGAAATCGGCCTTGGGGCCGTTCGGGCAGTTGAGAGCTTTGGCGAGGATGCGGGCGGTGGAGGTTTTGCCAATGCCACGGGGACCGACAAAAAGAAAGGCGTGCGCGAGCCTACCTTCGGCGATGGAGTTGGAGAGAGTGCGCACGACATGTTCTTGTCCGACCAGCTCGGCAAAGGTGCGGGGGCGATACTTTCGGGCGAGAACGAGATAACCCATAGAGCATCAGAATAGGTAAGAGAGGGGGGTGGGCAAGGCTGGGAGGCGAAGGAATTCACAATTGACGGCGGGAGGTTTCTTTTTTATGCTATTCAGTTCCAGTGAGAACCATTTCTGCAAAAGCTAAGGATGTCGCCCGGCGGTGGTATCTGATCGACGCCGATAAACAGGTGGTGGGTCAGGTGGCGGTACAGGCGGCGAACATTATACGGGGTAAAAACAAACCCATCTTCACTCCGCACGTCGACACGGGAGATCACGTCATCGTGATCAATGCGGCCAAGGCGGTCTTTACGGGTAAAAAAGAGACGATGAAGAGCTATATGTCCTTTTCTGGTTATATCGGCGGGCACAAGTCGGAGACGGTGCAGGCGCGGCGGGCACGACGGCCGGAGTTGCTCATTCAATCTGCGGTCAAGGGAATGGTGATGCATAATCGGTTGGGCCGGGTGATTTTGAAGAAGTTATTTGTCTATGGCGGGGCGGATCACCCCCATGTGGCGCAGCAGCCGGAAAAAGTGGAGGTCCGCAAGCGCGGGTAAGAGAAATGAGCGAAGATTATATTGGGATTGGCCGGAGAAAAACCGCGGTGGCGCAAGCCTCGATCAAGCGGGGGACTGGGGTGATTACGGTCAACGGGCGGGCTTTTGAGGAGTATTTTCCGATTCCCTTTCGGCGGATTGAGCTGATGAAGCCTTTGGTGACAATCAAGGAAGAGAAGAAGTTTGATGTACGGATTCGGACGAGTGGGGGTGGGCTGACGGGACAGGCCGGAGCGGCCAGCCTCGCGATTGCTCGGGCGCTGAACAAGTGCTCCCCGAATTTCAGGAGTCCTTTGAAGAAGGCTGGATTGATGACCCGTGATCCCCGCAAGCGGGAACGAAAGAAGCCGGGTCAACCGGGAGCGCGGAAACGCTTCCAGTTCTCGAAACGCTGATCCTTTGAGTTGTTCACCGATCGGCGTTTTTTGGCCGGTTGGGAGTGGATATCCAAGTTCCCACGGCCTTATTGTGCCGTCCTTATGAAATCACCTGTCTCCATCGCCATTTTGGGTGCTTCTGGGTACACCGGCGAAGAGCTCGTGCGGATTTGTGTCCGGCACCCAGGGATGAAGGTGGCGGCGATCACCTCGCGGCAGATGAAAGGCAAAACTTTGGAGGAGGCTTTGGCCATCGGTGGGACGGCCGGTGCGATTGCGTTTGAGGATTTAGCCACCGCCGAGGTGGCGAAGAGGGCGGAGGCGTTTTTTTTAGCCCTACCGCACGGGGTGTCGGCCGGGATCGGGGGGGAGCTACGAAATCTGGGGAAAAGAGTTTTTGATTTGAGTGCCGATTTTCGGCTGAAGAGTGCCGAGCGGTATGAGAAGACCTACGGGGCCAAGCATCCTGAACCGAAACGGTTGGAGGAGGCGGTCTATGGGTTGCCGGAGTTGAATCGGGTCAAGATCGCCCAGGCGGATCTGGTGGCGTGCCCGGGCTGTTATCCGACGACGGCGATTTTGGGGTTGGCGCCCGCGCTACGGTCCGGTCTGGTGGCGGGAGAGGGGATGGTTATCTCCTCGATGAGTGGGGTGTCGGGTGCGGGCAAGAAAGTGGAGGCAGGCTATCTTTTTGCGGAGTGTAATGAGAATTTGAAGGCGTACGGCCTTCCGCATCATCGGCATCGGCCTGAGATTGAGCAGGAGTTGTCCGCTTTGGCCGGCAGTGAGGTCCGAGTTTCGTTTCTGCCACACTTGGCTCCATTGAATCGGGGAATGTTAACCACGATTTCGTTCCCGCTGGTCAAAGGAACGAGGGCAGAGGCTTTGGAGAAGGTGTACCGGGGTTTTTATGAGAAGGAGCAGGCGGTACGGGTTTTGTCGGGGGACGCTTTGCCCGAGACAAAGAGAGTGATGGGAAGGCACGGGGCGGAGTTGGCGGTGCGGGTGGATGAGTGGACGGGGCGGGCCATTGTGGTGGTGGCGATCGACAATTTAGGAAAGGGCGCGGCGGGTCAGGCGGTACAGTGCTTTAATATCCGGCACGGATTGCCGGAGGGAGAGGGGTTGGACTGGTGAGTCAAAGTTTCTCTTGGGTGCGGGGCGGGAATGTGACGTCGGCGAAAGGTTTTCTGGCGGCGGGAATTCATGCCGGCATCAAGCCGGGCAAGGAAAAGGATATGGCGCTCCTGGTTTCGATCTTGCCGGCGGCGGCCGCGGGGGCGTTTACCACGAATCAAGTGAAGGCGGGACCCGTGCGGGTGAGCCAAGAGCATCTGAAGGGCGGGGTCGCACGGGCGATCATTTTGAATAGTGGAAATGCGAATGCCTGCACGGGGGTCAGAGGGATTGCGGATGCGAAGCGCATGACGGCGGCGACGGCCGCTGGGTTGAAGTGCAAGCCGCAAGAGGTTTTGGTTTGTTCGACGGGCCGGATTGGCCGGCTGTTGCCGATTCGCAAAGTTTTGCGGGGGATTGCGCAGTGCGTCCGGGTTTTGCAACCGCACCGGGGTTCGGTGGCAGCGCGGGCGATTATGACCTCAGACACCGTGAGGAAAGAGGCAGCGGTGCGGCTGAGTCTGGGAGGGAGAAGGGTGACGATTGGGGCGATGGCGAAGGGGGCGGGGATGATTCATCCGAATATGGCGACGATGCTGTGCGTGGTGACGACGGATGCGGCGGTGGATCGGAAAACCTTGGAGAGGGTGACGAGCGAGGCGGTGGAGCAAAGTTTTAATCGAATCAGTGTGGATGGGGATATGAGTACGAATGATACGGTCTTGGTCTTGGCGAACGGGGCGGCGGGCAACACCCCCCTAAAAAGTTATGACGCCGATCTGGGGAAATTCAGCGCGGCTTTGAAAGGATTGATGCAGGAGATGGCGAAAAAGATCGTGGGGGATGGGGAGGGGATGACGCGGGTGATGGAACTAACGGTGCACGGAGCCAGCACCGAGGCGGATGCGAAAAAGATGGCGGAGGCGGTGGTGCGGTCGCCGCTGGTGAAGACGTCGTGGACGGGGGGAGATCCGAACTGGGGAAGAATCATGGGGGCGATTGGGGCATCGGGGGCAAGGATGAGGGAGGAGTTAGTCGATATTCACTACGACGGGGTGGCCGCGGTTCGGGGTGGGTTGGCCACGGCAACACCCCTAGGCAGGTTAAAGGCGGCCGCCCGAAGATCGCGGGTGGCGATTCAAGTGAACCTGAACATGGGCAAAGGGGAGTATCGGATGCTGACGACCGATCTTTCGGAAAAGTACGTGCGGATCAATTTGGGGGAGTAGTTGGGTGGTGGGTGCTTGTCTTTGTAGCACATTCTGACTACATTCGGATATGGCCTTAAAAGAGACCTTTGTGCGGGCCCGGGTGGATGAGCGGCTCAAGCGGGACACGGAGCGGATTCTTGGACACTTGGGCCTGACCACCACCGAGGCGATCCGCATCTTCCTTCACCAGGTGCGACGAACGCGGGGTCTTCCCTTTGCGGTGCGTTTAAGGGAGGAGAACAGCGATCTATTACGATCCGTCTCCCAGCGCCAAGCCGCGCTGGATGCAGTCTATGACGACTGAACCTGGCCAAGTGTACTTGGTTGATCTCGGCTTGGCGGCAAAGACCCGGCCCATGGTGGTGGTGAGTCGGAAAGATACCCAGGCCCCACGGGCGCTGTCGGTTTGCGCCCCCATCACCACCGCTTCGCGAGGCAGTCGGTACGAGGTGTCCATTGGCCGACCGGCTTTTTTGCGGGAGGTGAGTCACGTCAACCTTCAGGGTCTGCAGGCGATCCAGCACCATGAATTGCAACGGATGATCGGCCGATTGTCGGAAAAAGAGATGAGGGAAGTTCGGCAGGGCCTTGAGTGGACGCTTGATCTGGATGGTTCCCAGTCATGAGCCGGACCAGTGGCGTGATCGTGGTGAAGTATGGCGGGAGCGCGATGGAGGACCCGGCGAAGGTATCGGAGATTTTGCGGGAGATCGCTGATCTGGCGAAGGAGGGTTTTCCAGTGGTCTTAGTGCACGGGGGAGGAAAAGAGATTAGTGGGGAGATGGATCGGAGGGGGCTCAAGGCTGTCTTTGCCCAAGGGTTTCGGGTGACGGATGAGGCAGCGATGGCGGTGGTGGAGGAGGTGTTGGACCAGAGGGTGAATCCTGGAATTGTGAAAAAGTTGAATGAGCTGGGTGGGAAGAGCCGCGGAATCAGCGGGCGAAAAGTTTTTCATGCCAAGAAGGCGCCGAAAGCCGGTGGAGTGGATCTGGGACGGGTGGGTGAAGTGGAACGATGCGAGATAGGCGAAGTGAAGCGGTGTCTGGATACGAAAGAGACGGCGGTGGTGAGTCCGGTGGGTCAGGGAGATGATGGGGGGGCGATGAATTTGAATGCGGACGTGGCGGCGGCGGCGTTGGCGGGAGCTTTACAGGCGGAGCAGATGATCTTTTTGTCTGATGTGCCGGGTTTGATGAAAGACGTGAAGGATCCCAAGTCACTCATTCGGGAGATCCGGTCGGGCGAGTTGGCAAAGTTGGAGAAGGAGGGAGTGATTGGCGGTGGAATGATTCCGAAGTGTCGGTCGGCGGCCACGGCTTTGCGGCAAGGTTTGAAAAAGGTGGAGTTTGTGGATGGTCGGGTGGCGGGGACGCTGACGAAGGTGGTGATGGGTCAGGAACGGGCCGGCACCACGCTCTCGGCCTGATTTCTCAGCCTTTTGGAAGCTGGTCTTTGAGTCGGAGTTGGGCGGCTCGGCCGATCGGGATTTTATCGGGCACGCCTTCCAGCACGAGGTTGGCCTCATCCCGTGATTTCCGCTCCAAGCGGGTGATGTGATTCAAGTTGATGATGTGGGAGCGATCAATTCGGGCGAAGGGTGGGAACGGTAGGATCTTTTCGTAGCTGCCCAAGGGCTGGCAGATCATCAGGGGGGTTGAGTTGGGAACGTGAATCCGGGTGAAATCCCCATCGGCCTGGAGGAGGGGAATCGAGTCAACGGGGACCACCATCGACTGGTGGGGTGTGTGGAGACAGATTTGGTCCTGAATCGAATAAGGAGTTTTGGAGAAAGACTTTTTCTTGGAACAGGCGGTTTCCAGCCGATGGAGGGCTTGGGCGAACCGTTGTGGGTTGACCGGTTTGATCAGATAATCAACTGCCTCAAGGTCGAACGCTTGCACAGCGTATTTCGCGTAGGCGGTGACCATGACCGTCTTGGGTGGCGGGTGAAGTGCTTTCAAGAGATCCAAGCCGGTTGCGCCTGGCATCTGGACATCGAGAAAAAGGGCGTCTGGCTTTTCTTTTCGGATCAATTTGAGAGCGACGGCCTTCGAACCAGCCTCCCCGACAATCTGAAAGTTTGCGTGCGGGGCGAGAAGTTGGCGAAGTCGCTGGAGGGCCAGCCGCTCATCATCACAGAGGACTACACGGAGCATGGTTCTCCCTGAAGATTGAGGGTGGCAAGGACAAAGCCTTTTTCTTCGGTCAAGGCAAAGCGGTGACGATGGGGATAACGGACGGCGAGTCGGCGCCGAACCGCATCTAAGCCAAGCCCCAAGCCCGCGTGGGAGGAGGAGAGTTTTCCTGAATTTTTCACCTGCAGGACAAGATGGCCTCCTTTCATCTGGGCAGTGATGAGGAGAGTCAAGCGGGCGAAAGTTTTTCCAGGGCCGTATTTGAAGGCATTTTCCACGAGGGGTTGAAGGATAAAACTGGGGACAAGAATTTTCCGAGTGGTTGCGGGGGCGGTAATCCGAGACTGTAGTTTACTTCCGAAACGGGCTTTTTGGATTTTGAGATAGGAGGCGGTGGCATCGAGTTCGACGGCCAAAGGGGTAATGAGCTCATGGCGGTGATCGAGGGAGTATTTTAGGTAGGTGGCCAGTTCATCCACCATGTTGGAGGCGATTTTGGGGTGAGCGGGGATTTCGGCGGCGATGCCATTGAGGGAGTTGAAAAGGAAATGGGGGTCGAGCTGGAAGCGGATGAGCTGGAGTTCCATTTTCTGAACCTCCGATTTGGCCTGCAGTTCTTCGATTTTCTCCTTCTGCAGCAAGAGTTCGGCTTTGAGCCAGAGGTAGGCGAACGACCAGGACAGATAGACAAACCACATCAGGACGGAAAAAAGGATCCAGCGTTGCCAAAGGGGAACGGTTTGGCCAAGGCCATGGGTGGGCCAAGTCAAATCGAGAAAGGAGATGAGGCCTTGCAGGATGGCGGAGTGGAAGGCGGCGGTGAGGCCGGTGAGAATGAGGGTCTGAGCAATAAAGTTGGACCGGCGAATCTGAAGGAGGTTCAGGTGGCGATACATCCTGCGGAGGACGCCGGAAAGGAAAAACCCGAGAAGTTCCGTCGCCAAGGTAATTTGGAGGGCTCGGGAAAAGTCCTCCTGCATGACGGAGCGGATGAGAAAAGCGATGAGGCCGAATGCTATCCAAAGGATCAGATTGATCCGCCAGAAGCGGGGAGGGTGAAAAAGATTCTGACGTAGAGACTGAAGCATGGGTTCAGCGTGGGCGAAAACGTTCGATAGGACAAAACATTTGCTAATCTACGGGCAGAAATGTTTTCTGGGGCCTATAGCAGGCTTTAGGAGTCAATTTTCTCGTACTCATGAGGTTCGACACTTTGTGCCGGAATCTCTACGAGTAAGAGATGGCGGATCCCAAGCACCAAGCGAAGTATTACACTTCCAGCCATATTCGTACTCACGGAGCGATCGGGAATCTTAATGAGGGGGTAGTCATCCAGACGCATGGGGTTCACACGAGGCTGATCGCGTGGCCTGGGAACGGCTTTCAGACGGAAAGCGTGCATGTTTTGACGCTGAAGCCTGGGGAGGAGAGTGCCTCGTATGCCTATACCATGGCGGAGGAAGTTATGATTTGTGCGGCTGGGCGAGGGGAGGTGTTTCTTCTGGGCCGGTGGGTTTCGGTCGAGCCAGGGGATATCGCGTATTTTCCGGAAGGAGTCTCTCATTCGGTTCGAAACTTCTCGGGCAACAAGGAGAACCTAGTGCTGGTTTCGCAAATCACCCCGCCCCAGTTCGATCTTTATACTGAGGCGGGATTTTATGATGTGGCCATGGGAGTGATGAACCATGAAGCCTGTTTTCACGCGGGTCTGAATGCGGACACGGGGACACTCAAGGCTCCGCTGGCTTTGAAATATAGGGAGACGGAATCGGCGGCACGCTCTTGGCACCGCTCGTTGGCCGATATCCGGCGGGAAGGGGCCTTGTTCAATATGTTTCGAGGGACGCCGTTCGGAGCCTTAGGCAGTCCAGCGGTTTTTGTGATTTGGCCCGGAGGAGGTTCTCGCACGGGCGGCTTTAACTTTTGTTTCAGCCAAGACGAGCCGGATTTTACCCATACACATCCCGTATCGGATGAGTGCCTTATTCTGTGGGGAGGACGGGGCTCGGCCTACCTAGGGGAACCGGGAGGATGGTGGGATGTGGACACGTTGGATTGCCTGCTTGCGCCGTGTGGGGTGTTCCACCCTCCAAAACAGACCAAACTCCCTTGTTTCTGGGGCGGATTTGCTTCCCCTCCCCAAATCGATCTCGCCCTCAAGACTCCATATTACAAGAACGGCGTGTTTCAGAGCGGGCCGAATGAAAAACTGGTTTATCCCGACACGGCCGAGATCCGCGCTTTGTTTCAAAGCTGATCTGATCACGATATTTTATTTCCACTTCGGCGGGTAATTTTCGTTTCCAGTCAACGAAATCGATCTTTCCAGCCTGTTTCAAAGAGTTTTCGGGCCTGTTGGCCGACTTTTCGGAAAGTGAGCCAAAACGTGGATTAGGTTCCGCTTATGAAAACAAAAACAAAAATCATCGGAAGTTTCTTCCATGCTTTGATTCTCGGTGCGGTCAGTGCCTTTGGCCACGGTTCGATGGCTGATCCGATCAGTCGGTCGTATGAAGTATTTCTGGAAAACCCCCAGACGCCCAGCAGTGAGGCGGCCAAGGCAGCGATTGCCGTGGGTGGCACCCAACCCTTTTACGACTGGATGGAGGTCAGCTTGAATGTGCCCGACTACAAGTATGCGGCGGTGATTCCAGATGGAAAACTTCCGGGGGCGGGACGGGACAAATATGCCGGGCTGAATCTGGTCCGGACCGATTGGCCAGCCACCAAGGTTGTTCCCGGGCCCAAGCTGTGCCGCTACTACGCACCGACTCCCCACGAGCCCAGCTTCTTCAAAGCTTATATTACTCGGGAAGGCTATGACCCCCTACAGCCTCTTCTCTGGTCGGATCTCGTGGAGGTTGCCGGGGCGGACAATGTCACGTTGACTGGAAACAACTACTACATGACCTTGCAGCTCCCGAACCGGATCGGCCGACATGTGCTTTATGTCATCTGGCAGCGGATCGATCCGCGGGCGGAAGTTTTCTTTTCTACCAGCGACGTGGATTTCGGGGGCGTGAATTACGGCGCCACTCCGAATCCGGTTGTGCCTCCTGGTTCTGAAGTGGTGGTGACCCCTCCGACGACTCCCACCACCCCCACCACCCCGACAACGCCGACTGTTCCGACTACCCCGGTGGTTGTATCGGGCGAGGGGACGGTCGTATTTGCCTTTACCAACCAGTGGCCGAGCGGCGGGCAGGGCAATTTCCAGATCACGAACACTTCGGCCCAAGCGATCAACGGTTGGAATCTGGAATTTGATTGGGCGGGGGATATTACCAGCCTTTGGGAAGGGGTTCTCGTGAGCAAAGTGGGAAATCACTACTTTGTCAAAAATGCGCCGTACAACGCGGTGATCCCCTCCGGCGGAAGTGTCCTCGTGGGTGCAGTGGCAAACTTCTCTATGCCCGGAACATTGCCGACCGGTTTTTCTCTCAATGGAAGTAGCAGTGTAGTGCCGGCTCTGGCGGTGAGTAGCGGTGTCCTTAAAAGCGCAACTCAAGGAGTGGCTTATTCGGAGACCTTGGTGGCAACAGGAGGGGCGGCTCCTTACTCCTGGATGGTGCCGAGTTGCTGCGCTTTGCCTGACGGACTTACCCTTTCCAATTCTGGGCTGGTCAGCGGTGCGGCTACCTTGGCGGGGAATTATACCTTCAAGGTGATGGTTACGGATTCGACTTCAGCCACCGCCACCCGATACCTCACCCTAAACGTGGCGGCGGCCCCCGTGGTCACCCCCCCCGTTACTCCTCCCGTAACTCCTCCCATCACTTTGCCGACCTTGGCAGTGGGGGATGCGACTCTGACTTTGTCCGCTTCGAACGGCACGGCCACCACCAACGGGTATCTCTCCGCTTCGGGGAATCAGATTGTGGATGCGGCCGGAAATCCCGTTCGGATTTCTGGAGTGAACTGGTTCGGCTTTGAAACGGGCACCAAGGTGCTCCATGGCCTGTGGAGCCGGGGCTACAAGCCGATGCTCGATCAGGTGAAGGGACTAGGCTTTAACACTCTGCGGATTCCTTTCTCGAACGAGATGCTCCGAAGCGATGCGGTGACTAGCAGCATCAACTTCGCGCAGAATCCCGACTTGCAGGGTCTGACCCCGATCCAGTGCTTGGACAAGGTAATCGACTACGCAGGATCGATCGGTCTCAAGGTCATCCTGGATCGGCATTCGGCCAAAGCGGACGGGTTTACCGGCGAAGATGTTTGGTACATCCCGGGAGACGCCTACTACACCGAGCAGCGCTGGATTGAGGATTGGGTCATGCTGGCCAAGCGGTATTCGGGCAATGCCACGGTCATTGGTGCGGATCTCTTTAACGAGCCCAAGAGGAGTGCGACTTGGGGAAACTCTTCTCCGGCGACCGATTGGAACAAAGCAGCGGAGCGGGCCGGTAACGCCATCCTCGCGGCCAACCCAAACTGGCTGATCATTGTCGAGGGAACGGAACAGTACAACGGTCAAACCACTTGGTGGGGAGGCAACCTCAAAGGAGTGGCCACTTATCCCGTGGTGCTGACAAATCCACGCAAGCTGGTCTATTCGATGCATGATTATCCGGCGAGCGTCTTTGCCCAAAGCTGGTTCTCGGATGCGACCTATCCGAACAATCTGGATGATGTGTGGTATGCCCACTGGGGTTACATCTTCAAGAATCAGACAGCTCCGCTTCTCTTGGGTGAGTTTGGCAGCAAGCTGCTGACGACGAGTGATCAGCAGTGGATGGATAAGTTGACCGACTACATCGATGGAGATTTGAACCTCGATGGCGTCAAGGATCTTACCGGAAACCAGAAGGGAATGAGCTGGACCTACTGGAGCCTGAATCCCAACAGCGGAGATACGGGTGGAATCTTGAATGATGACTGGACCACAGTGAACAGCCTGCGGATGTCCTATATCCAAGGGAGCCTGGCTCCTTTGATTGGTGTGGCGACAGGAAGTGGTGTGACTTCGCAGACGATGAACTTTGCGGTGACTCTATCCGCACCTGCCTCGGCCGTTGTCAGCGTGGCCTACGCCACGGTAGACGGAACGGCCGCGGCAGGGACGAATTTCACGGCTGCCTCGGGAATGCTCTCCTTTGCTCC
>Ga0247831_1005423_pt1 | contig 15979 bp, 15 predicted proteins | sample LaCruzMarch2015__9_FD_192406 | JGI IMG/M metagenome (GOLD analysis project Ga0247831, IMG submission 192406) | Freshwater microbial communities from meromictic Lake La Cruz, Castile-La Mancha, Spain - LaCruzMarch2015_1m | ecosystem: Environmental > Aquatic > Freshwater > Lake | place: Spain... | reverse complement strand
GTTCCAATTTTAGTATTCAGTGCTGTCTGGACATTATTACCGAGCACTCCCATAATTACGGGAACTTGTTGATCGGCACCATCCAAGAAGAAACCAAATACAAAGTTTCCTTGACGAAGTGCCGAAGTTGCTCCAGCATTTGCCTGACCTCCACCCGCAGTAATCGGATACATTACCTGGGCCCAAGGAAGTTGATCAGATGATATTGATTCTTCTTCTTGATCGTGAAGACCTATGATACGAACTTTATATCTTCTTCCCCATCCAGAAACACCATCTTTATCATTAAATTTAGTAGAAACAATATTATCTCTCCAATAAGAGTCATCGGCAATCTGTCCGATCCACCAATTAAAGTTTTCCCCCAAAAATCCAGAATTAAATAATGTTCCTTCGGTCATTTGATATTAATAACAATGGTTATTTCTTTATTACTATTTAACACAATAAAATTAATTATTTGTGAAAGATCCGGTTTTACCAAATGAATCACGAACCAAAGTTAATTCAGTATATCCACCTTCTGATTTTCTAATAGAGTGACAAAGATCACAGATTAAATACTTACCACCAAATTGTTTATTAAGTTCTTTATTATCTTTATTTGAAAGTTCTGGAGAATCTATGAAAATTATATCACCTGCATGTAAACTAAAATCCGCAATAATTGTGATTTGTGTTTTTGTACTAAATAACTGATTATATCTCATTACAGATTGATTTAAAATATTTTGTGGATCAAAATTTGGTTGATCTGATTTTTCAATTTGTTGTTTTGTATTTCCAGTTGGAAGTGTTCCACGATCAATTAACATATATTGAGTTCTTGTAAAATTCTTATTTTTTCCCTCTCTAATAAATTTTGAATTTAGTTTTGGAAGATTTTTTCCTGCAAGTTTAAGATTTTTTTCTGTTTCCTTAGCCTCTTTGGTGATTACCTCATAATTACAATTGAAAGGGTCAAAAAGGACAGTTCTTGTTGAATAAGCTCCCATTTGCAATTTTGATTGAATATCACCACTTACATCATCAACACTATGCTTTAATATTTTTGCTGAATATCCAGAGGGGAGATTTTCACCAGCACCATCTGGAGTTTCGTTATAAATGAAAGACTTCTTTTTTTCCTGATCCAATAGAGAATCGATTGATTTAAATTTAAATCCCTCTGAAGTCTCAAAGAAAAGATATCCTGCAGTATTTTGTTTTGCTCCCTGAATATTTGGAATCGATTTTTTTGCTAATGTTAAAATAGTATAAAAAGGTCTTTTATTATTTCCAATAAAACAAAAATTATTTTCTACTTCTTCAATATCAAGTTTCTTTTCTGTTCCCAGATATTTTTTATCTGTTAAAATTTTTTTAACGTGCTCTGAATTTTTTCCATCAAACCTTTCATTTACAGCTGCAGTTAAATTAATAATTCCTTCCTCAGAAACCAAATCAAGAGTTACCACAGATTTTTTAATGCTTTGTCCTACTGGAACAATTTGAGTTACAAACTGCTCAAACTCAAGTTTGACATCATTACCATCGGTGATTTTAATTTTAACGGATTCTGTTCCCTGAAGCGGAAGTCCTTCAATTAATGTTTGTGTAGTTTGATCTTTTTGAATTGCTCTTCCAGTATCCACATATACAATGTTTGTACGAATTGTTGGTTCGAGGATACTTTCGTAGTAAGAAAAGTCTGTAATATAATCTACAATATCTTTTTGACCACCATCAACATTTGACTCAATGATACATTGAGCAATGTTGACTTCTTTGACTTCTCTTAATACGGTTTGTTTTGATGTCATTTAATTAAGGTTTGTTATGCATTTGCAAATTGTCTATCATATGTTGTATTTACACTTGATGATGAAGAAGATGGAATCATTCCCCCTGAACCAGGATTTCCCATTAAAATTGGAATTGGAATCATTTCACGAGATATGACCACAGTTTGCTCTGCTCCACTTTCATAAGGTGCATAAGATTGAAGAATATTCATTAATTCAGGCTTAGTTTTTGCAGCATTCAAATATTCCAAGAGATTTGGTGTCATAGAATCCAAACCTGCGGTGGTGTCCGCATCAAAAACGAATTCCGGTCTTCCGTCCTCGGCAAGAGTTGCAAAAGTGGGTTCTAAAACTCTTCCACCTTTTGCAAATTTTTTAGTTTGCTTAAAAAAACTAAAGTCTCTATTACCACCTTCATTTCGAGTCGTAGAAAAGTGCATAGCATCCTTTACACTTCTCCAATTACCACCCCAACCAAGACCGTGTTTTGCAGCAATTTCACGAATATTTGAGGGCATATCTGTTTTAAGAGTTGGACCATATGAATTATCATCTGCGTTAATATCTATCGATGCGCCATATGGATGTGAATATCTATTTTGATCATAATCTGGATCTGCAGGTCCGGTTCCTCCTCCAGTGCCTGCTTCTCGCCATCCTCCAATAGTTTTAATTTTATAACCAGTTGCTTCTAAATCAGAAACAAATCCTTTAAATTGATTTGCTACCACGGTAGCAACTCGATATCCCCTGCCATTTTTTGTTTTTAACTCTGATAGTGGAATACCAGTGTTCCATTTTCTATCCTTAATAACACCTGTGGATGGAAGGTTCATACCACTTGGAAATCTTCCTGCTCCATCGGTTTTAAATCTTTTTCCACCTTTTGCTTTATCAATTGCGGCCTGCAATTTAGCATCAGGAACATGTGCTAGTCCTATCCACTCACTTCTAAAATTAGTAACATTGGCTCCGGTTTTTAGTCTACCTTTTATTAAAGCAATTCCCAATTCATCTTGTGTTTGTGCATCATATAAATCTGTTGGTTTAACACTAGTGCTACCATAACTACCTTTCATCAATCCAGATAAAGTTGACTGAATAATTTGATATCTACCAGTAGCATGAAGTTTCCCTTGTGCTTGAAGATCCATTATTTCTTGTACAGTTCTTTTAGTGAGTGATTTGACTGTTCCCCCTATGGGAACTTTAGAAGCATCACCTGATCCATGAGCAACATGCCCTCCAGCGGATCCGCCAGTATTAAAGGCATTATATCCACCAGAACTAGTACTTTCCACTCCAGCAATAATATCTAACAATTCTTTATAATCGCCAGCATTGGTGGAATATTCACCACCACCTCCATCATCATCCATAGCACCATCATCAGGACCAGTTTTCTTTTGACCAGTTTCTTTTTCTCCTTCTTTCAACATCAATTGTTTTTTCAGATCATTAATTGAAGCAGTGACCTTTGATGATATACTTTCTTCTAATGATTTTTCAATTACTTTAGTCATATCTTCACCATTACTAAACATCCCTGCTTCTACCTTACCACCTTCAGCAAACCCTACTCCACCAGTTCTCATTATTTCAGAGCTAAAAGTTCTTTGCATCCAAGAATTAAGACCTGATGCTGCATTTTGATAGTCTAATTTAGATGGTTCTTGACCAAGTTGTGCCTTTAAAGGTAGTGCAAATAATCCACCAAATGCCTCTGCAGATGACAACTTTTCATAAGATGACTTCATATATCCATAAGTATTTATTTTTATCCCTTTATCTTTTAATTTAACTTCTGGAAATATATTCTTAATTTTTTTCTCACCACCAATTGATTGTCCTGGGTTTACTTTTGATGGTGAAGTTCTGATAGTCCTTTTTGGTTTTTTTATTGTTCTTCCTATTTTACCACCTGTGGGTTTGTTTCCTCTTGTAATTCCACCACCTGCTTTTTTTTCAACTTTTTGATTTTTTTGTTGTGGTTTTTTACCACCAAAAAAAGCATCATACAATGCACCACCAGCCATGTCACCTAATAAACCACCAGCAAGACCACCTAAAAATGTTCCAGCAAAAGGAACAATAGAACCAAGCGCAGCACCAATACTACCAAGAAGTCCTGCACCAATCGCTTTAAATGCCGCTCTTCCAAGATCTTCTCCCAGAGCAACTGATAAACCAAAATCAATCAGTGCTCCAATAATAGGAAGTCTTTTTAAAAGAGGTCTCGCAAATCCAAGAATCATCTTTGCCCCGCCTTTACCAGCAAGACCAACCAATCCTTTCCTTGCAAGATTTGTTACTCCAGACCTTGCGTATTTTCCACCCAGTTTACCGACTCCTTCTTTTCCAAATTTTTTAAGAGCAGCATCTCTACCAAATCTTTCGGCATATCTTCTAGCAGCTCTGGGGTCAACTCTTCCTGCTCCTTTACCTCCAACTCTTGGTTTTCCTCCACCAGGACCTCCACCACCACCATCACCACCAGACATTGCAGAAAGAGCAAGTGCTGCAGTGATTGTTGCGGTAATAATACCATCAACAGCACCAGTAAATTTATCAAATATCTGTAATGAAAACTCACCACCAACAGATTTAATAAATCCACGAGTTGCATCTATTGCTTTGTATCCCCAATCAATAAATGTGACTACTTTATCTAATATATTTCCACCCAAATCTAACATAAATTCCATCACATTTCCAATCGTACTTACAACACCTACAAGTTTTGGAAGATGTGGTAAAAGTTTAATTGTGATATATCCAAGAAGAATTGAAAAAAGAAAGTTCTTAATTCTATCCAAAAACCCAAGTTTTGGCACCGAGGGCATCTTCAGTTTTCCTTCTTCCTTTTCTGGTTTTGCCTCCAACTTGTCTTCTTGTTTTTCTGTCTTTTTTCTTTCTGCAGATTTTCTTTTCTTTTCAAGTTCTGATTGCTTTATAAGTGTAGAAGTCTGAATTAAATCACGAACCTTAAAGACTTGCTTTTTAATAACAAACAAATCACTTTTAAGTACACTAATACTTTCGTTCTGAAGACTTTTTGTAGATATTTTTTTTGTAGATATAGATGTTCCTGGTAAAAGTTTTGTTGGATTTATTTTTGCAGGAGATAACTTTGGAGTTTCCATATCTTACTTAACACCCAAAATCGCAAGAATCTGTCTTCTGTGTTCGGATTTTGGATGTGTTGAACTAATAGAAGGAATTTTAGGAGATGCACTAGAAGAACTTTTTAGATTAAAGGAACTTTTTTTGGGTATATCACCAAAAATAACATTTACTTTTGGTTTTGTAGTTGGCATTAACAATTGGTTTGCGTATTTCTTCTGTTCGTTTTTTCTATAAGTCAAATCATTTTGAGTTTGTTTTGAGTTGGCACCAATTTTTTTCATCATTGTGCTTTGACCTTCAGAGTTTGCTCCTCTTGCCTGTAAAGATTCTAAAGAATTGGTTGTGGCAACTCTTTTTTCCATTTCACTTTTTTGTAGCGCAAGTTTTGCATCATTGTCTTTGTATGCTCCTGGATTAATAAATCTACCAAATGCCTCAAGAGGATTTGATGTTCCCGTTCCTGGTCTAGGTGGATCTTTTCTTCTCTCATAAACTAATTTTCCATTTCTCATTGATTTATAACCAACAAAAGGTATCCCTTTATCATCAGTCATCATTTGAGTTTTAGGTGAATCTTTATATGATTGGTCTTTCAATCCAAGCCCACCTTTAATTCCACCCCCAAATCTACCACGGGGGGCAAAATTAGAAGAATAAATTACATCTTTTCCTCTCACTTGGCCAAAATATCTCATTCCACCAATATTAATTTCTGGTTCATATCCACTCACTGCTGCTCCAGGGACAATAATTGATTGTCTATTCTTAAATGTTGTACCAAATCCTTTTCCCATATCAAGTCCAAGAGTTGCTCCTTTAATACCAATCCCTTTACCAGAAGATAAAATTCTTTGTATTGCTAATTGTTCTCTTATTTTTTTGAACTGTTTCTCATAATATTCATATTGCCAATTACCTCTCTCAGGATCATTTTTCATTGCTGGATTAACCCAACGTGGAGGTTTGTTTTCGTCAACCTTTTTCTTGTCATCTTTCTTTGGTTCTAAATTGGAAGATGGTTCCGAATATGATGGGCTAGATTCCAACCCTGTGGATGGTGTCGATGAAAATTCCATACCACTTGACATTTCAGAATTTGAAGCAGATGATTCTGAAGAAGGAGATGATGAATAATTAAAAGAAGAATAACTCGCAGGATGAATTCCATCTGACGAAGGAGAAAATCCACCAGAAAATGAAGCTCCGTGTTTGTCTGCTAAAGTTTTCAATTTTGAATTCATATTACCAAGACCTTTTACCAAGTCTGGTCTGTCTATAGGTGGTTTGTTCGTAACACCAAGAAGTTTAATCTTAGCACCAGATTCTATTAAGTATTTGAGTTGAGCCTCAACATTTGCAAGGTCAGAATTATTATTAGTAATTCCACTGGAGAGATGAACATCTTTACCTTTAAACTTTTCTTTACCATAACTTTGTAATTGATTTAAAACTTGTGAGGGGCTGGCACCAACCATACTCATACCCCTACTGTCTTTAGATAAAACTTGGTTACCACCTTGTCTTCCTGCTAACCCAGAGGCAATACTATCTCCAAATATCAATCCACCACCAGCAGCATAAGTTTTACCACCCATCATTTTTGGACGATTAGTTCCTCCACCAGCAGCATTCATCCCTTCTAAAGTATCTACACCAAACTTCTGTACAGCACCAACAGACATCACAAATTCGCCATCACTCAACATTGCGGGAACTTTATCTACACCTTTCTCACCACTCACAAATCCATTTAACATTTCTTGAGGTTTTCCAGAACCCAATGCTCCACCAAGCAGCATTCCCATAGGTCCAAACATAGCACCCATTCCGGCACCACCCATCATACCTTTAAAGTTTAATCCACCACCAGCAAACTTTGGAATTTTTACACTACCACCACCCGAATAACCTGGTGTTTTTTGCTCTTCTGGTTTATCTTCCCCAGCAACATTTTTAATCGCACTCTCAGCAAACATTGTAGTGCCGACTGCTGCAATAACCCCTAGACCTGCACCAAGTAATTTTCCATTTTTTCCACCAAGAAACTTTGCTGCTCCTGCTGCCTTTCCAACACCTGCCTTTGCTAATAATCTTGCCGCAGCAATAGCAAGTTTAATACTTCCACCAATAACAATCTTGGATAAAAATCCAACAAACTTGCCTAAACCAGTTCCAAACATTATATAAAGAGCAAGAAGTTTAGGCCAATTGTCTCCTAAAAATCTACCAATTGCATTAATTTTATCTTTATTTTTTTTATCACCAAACCAATCTAAAAGTTTTATTAATGCTCTTCCGACAAAAATAGCAACAAAAAAATCAATAATTCTTTGAAGTGCAGATTTTATAGGTGCAATAATCTTTTCTGCTGTTTGGATTGCAAATTTAAATCCCTTTTCTAATTTTGATTCTTTCTCACCTCTCTGTCCTGCTTCTCCAGCAATTCTAGACTTTTCTGCAGAACTTTTTGCAAGTTTATTTTGACTCGTAAGACTTTTAATTATTTCAGCAAGAGCATCAATAATTTCTTTTATATCACTTCCACCAGTCATCTTATCGGCAGGAGGGAGTGCTAATTGTGGTTTTCCTACAAGTGCCTTCTGTTTTCCTAAATTAACTCCAACTGAACTTCCTTTTTTAAAACTATCTGCCGTAATCTTTTTAATCTTAAATCTACCTTTCTTTCCTTTAATCTTTTTATATTCACTTGTAAGAATTTCTGCCTCTTCTGTAGGAATTTTAGTCTTTGCCATTCTGGCAGCAACCATCTTCTCCTTTAGAAGAGACGTATAGGTATCATAATCAATATCAAAAACATATTCAAGTCCCAGAAGTCTTAAAATTCTTTCGTCAATTTTCTCATCAACAAGGTCTTCTCCACCTTTTTTAGTGGAAAGTATTAATCCTCCTTTTGATGGTTTATTATCCATTTTGTTGTTGTTTGAGTTTTTCTTCTTCTAAATGTTGTTTTAATAATTCAACGTAGATATCTCTTTCCCACGGCATCATATTTTCAATTTCTGTAAGTGAATATTTATGATATTGCATTAGGGCGAAGTTAAGACGAAAATAATTCTCTAGGTCCATGTGGACCAGGGCTATGCGAAAAAACTTGCTAACCCTTCTAAGACTACTTCACTTTCAACTTCTGTTTTTGGATTTGTAACCTTAATTTTATGCGAAAGTTTAGGCATAGTTTCAAAGAATTTTTCAATATATTTAAACTGTGAAGAATTTAATTGCTCCAAAAAGTCAATTAGTTCTTTTTTTGTTACATCAGCAGCAATCCACACTTCTTCTTCGGTATAAATTTTATCAATACAAGAACTAATCAAATCAAAAGATTGATCCATTGCATTATTATTTTTAAAATCAAAGTTAGTCTTAATAAATTGTTCCAGAGATGGATACTTCATTTCCATCATAATTGTAGAATCAATTTTAATTTGATTTGTATGATCTTCGTTCTTTTGAACCTTGATTGAATCTAAATCAATCTTTACGAGAGTATTTGTTTCTTCATCATCTGGGCAGATGATATTTACTTCAATCTCTTCTCCCACAGATTTACCACGAATATTTAAGAACAAATATTCAATATCAAAAGTTGGAAGTGATTCCACTTTAATATTTTTAGTAATAATACAACTCTTAATTACAGTTTTAATTGCAGTAGTAATCTGTTTTGTATCTTCACTTTCTAGTGCAATCAACAGCACCTTTTCTTCTTTAACAAGAAAGGGTCTGTATTTGATTGATTCACCAGTAGAAGGCAACTCAAGTTCGTAAATCGGTGTCGTGGGTTTTGGTAAAGGCATAATGTCCTATAATAATTTCAGGTATGGTTATTTAGATTAGAATAATGGAGCAGGTCTTTGTCCACTAAATTTGATATCACCACCAGGTACATTAGAACTTGTTCCAAATTGGGGATTAGAAAAAGTTTCCAGTGCTTCTGTATTTAAAATATCCTGTGCATCAATTGCATCCAGTTGTGCACCTGTAAGACCAAATGCTCCTGTAAGTGCTTGTGGACTATCTGCTGCTCCAGTTTTTGAAGATCCAGCATTATCTGGTGTACCTTCATGCTCTTTTGCCAGAACCGATGACGTGTAATAATAACGAATATAACTGAATGATACAGTGCATTTTAACAATGAAGATGTATCATATGAAACAGGCATAGAAGTGATTGACAGTGGAAATGCATTCACAAAATTATATGTTAAGGTTGCACCTTCATGATTCTTACTTTTTTCATTTTTGGAAGTTCTTTCAAATTTAGTTACTTTAAGTCCCTGTTCAGAAATATAATACTTTGGATATCGAACACGATAAAAATAATTTGGAACTGTTGATGAAAGTCTACCTGTTGCTGGGGTTTTACTTTCTCCGGCAATATATTTAATCCAACATTCAAAAAATTTAATTGGGAGATAATTATCAGCATCAACATAGAAAGTAAAATCAATTCTATCATCATATACTCTACGATATGCAAATTTTTCAGTCACCCCAGTAAAATCAGTAGTATTCTCGTGAGTTGCTAATGAAGATCCAGGCAAAACTGTTTCAGAACACAACAATCTTAACTTTTCTTGATCATACTTCACACCATTAGATTCTAAGTATTTTACAAATCCACCTTTTGATGTACCGTAGGCTGGAACACCTATTTCAACCAAGAAATGAGACGTGAGAGCAGGGTGAAGTAGATTTGCCTTGATTTGATCTACACTAACTTTTTTTGGCATTTATAAATATTTTTAGCGTATATATTATGTAGTGTAGATATGCCTCGTGACTCAAAATATCATCAAGGACATTTTCATCCAAGAAATCCTGAAAAATATATTGGTGATTGTGGAAATATAGTATATCGTAGTAGTTGGGAACTTAAGTTTATGCAGTGGTGTGATAGGTCTCCTAATATTTTGAGATATGGGTCTGAAGAATTTTGTGTTCCCTATTATAATCCAGTAAAACAAAAAGTATGTAGATATTTCCCAGATTTTATAATAGAAGTTTTAGAAGATAATAAAACTAAAAAGTATGTAATAGAAATAAAACCAAAAAAACAAACTATTCCACCAGTGAAAGGAAATAAGCAAACAAAAACCTTTATTCACGAGGTCAATACTTATGTGGTAAATCAAGCAAAATGGACAGCAATTCAAGAATGGTGTGCTGATAGAATGTTAGAGTTTAAGGTCATTACAGAACAAGAGATTTTTGGATAGAATAATGGAACAAAAAGGATTTGGTCAGTACATAGACAACTCATCCACAGCAAGAGTTAGAAAACTTAAAAAGGAAATTGAGAAACAAGGAAGTAATGACCCAGAAGATTTAATGCTCATAATTATGGAACTTTTTACAGAAGAAGTTTTATATCCAGAACCAGGAAAGTTCTATACTTTTTTCTATAATGCAAAAACACCAAAATTAGAATATGACCAACATCCATTAATTGCTTGCACTTCATTGGAGAAATGGGGATTTAGGGGTATCAATTTTCATTGGAGAAAATATAGAAATTATACTTGGCCAGAAGTCTCAGGGAAACTTCATATTGTTAAATATAACGAACTTGATGAACTACTCGCAATACCTTATGCAAAATTCCGTCTAAATAAATAAAACTCTTATGTCTATGTTTAGAAGAGAGCAGACATATATTTTAAACACCTTCATTAGTGTGGAGGTATTCTGATGTCAAGAAAAGTCATCTATAGTGAACCATATGCAAATAAACTTCCAGGAAGTGATAAAAATTATAATTTTAGAACAATAACTAGTTATAATGTAGATACCAACAATAAACCTATTCCTGGTAGTCAAGAAATTATATTACTTTATGCACCAATTCCCAACCAATTCAGAATGCCTGCCAATCAATCAGGGTCATCTGGTGGATTTCAAAAGGGAGATGAAAATGGAAAGAATATAAAATTTGGTAATTATGTGGTTGCGGCATCTAGTGAAAATGGTAAACCATATGAATTTTTAAAATACTCAAATGAAGATAAAAATAATGGTAATATACCATCAGGAAAAAATGTTGGTGATGAAGTTTTAGGTGAAACTGGAAAAAAATCACTATTAGCTAGTGATGGTGTATTTCATAAAGGGGCAAATAACTCAGTTATAAATTCTGCAGTAAAAAAACAACCAGGATTATCTACAGTTGTTACAGCACCACCTATTGCACCAGGAACAACACCAGGAACAACACCAGGGCCAGGGGCAGCATCACTAGACGATCCAACTAAAGATCCAAATAAAAAACGAGAAGAAGGGGCAGATGTCAACGCAACAGTAGATCAATTCAAATTAATTGAGGATGCAGCAAAGGGATACGTGGGTAGAAAATTAGGAGGATATCCACAAAGCTTAAAATATCCAGAAAAAATGGACATTAATCAAGATTGTATTCAATTTGCAGTTATGGAATATCAAGCAAGCAAATTGGGACTAGATTCAAATATTAATACTGGACTAAGAACAACAGCAAGAACAGCATTGACAACAATTACATTACCAATGCCTAGAGCAATATCAGATAGAAATTCTGTTGATTGGAGTAAATCTGAAATAGGTGCTCTTGGTAAAGCCTTTGGTGATGTAGCATTGAAAGGTATTATAGGTGGTCCGGACGCAGCAACAGGTGCTGCCAAAAAAAACCTTGATGCAGCAACCACTGGTGGAAATGATTTATTAACGGCAATTGTAGCAGCAAAAGCAACAGAGAATGCTGTACAAACCAGTAATCTTCTTTCTAGAGTATATGGAGTAGAAATGAATCCAAATATGGAACTTCTTTTTGGTGGACCTTCACCCAGAGATTTTTCATTTAGTTTTAAAATGACCCCAAGATCACCAGAAGAAGCAAAAATTGTGCGAGCTATTATAAGAACCTTTAAGCAGGCAATGTCAGTCAAAAGAAGTAATTCTGTCTTTCTTCTAAAATCACCACATACTTTTATGATTAAATATATGACATCAAATAAAGAACATCCATATTTAAATCGTTTTAAAGAATGTGCTTTGACGAATTGTAGTGTTGATTATACTCCTGATGGGCAATATATGAGTTATGATAGTGGTGATCCCGATGAAAGATCTATGACTGCGTATGAACTTTCACTGAGTTTTAATGAACTTGAACCAATCTTTGATGATGATTATGACAAAATAGACCCATCAAAAGAATTTAAATCCATAGGTTATTAAAATGGCATCATATTTCCGACAGGTTCCTAACTTTGAATATGTAAGTCGGATTGCAGAATCCAAGAACATATCAGATTATATACAAGTCAAAAATTTCTTTAAAAAAGGAAGTCTTCGTCCTGATATTTTTCAAGAACTTGCATTTTTTGAGAAGTATCAAATTCGGGGAAATGATCGTCCTGATAATATTGCAGAAAATTTTTATGGAGATCCAACTCTTGATTGGGTGATTTTACTATCAAATAATATCATCAACATTCAATCAGAATGGCCTCTTCTACAAGATGATTTAGATCGTTATTTGGTTGAAAAATATGGTGATTATGATGTTCTTTATAATGGTATACATCACTATGAAACTTCAGAAATTAAAAACAGTCAGGGAGTTACGATTGTTCCTTCGGGTCTTGAAATAAGTTCTCCATATTCAGTAAGTTATTATGATTACTTTATAGATTCTCAGATAGAAACTGGTAATATTGCAACTCCAATCACAAACTATGATTATGAAATTAAACTAGAAGATGCAAAGAGAAATATTTTCTTACTCAAACCAAGATACTTGAATATTGTGGTTAATGATATGGATAATATTATGCCATACAAAAAAGGTTCCACTCAGTATGTGAGTGAGAATTTAGTTCGCGGAGACAATATACGATTATTTAATTAATTATTCTTCTGCTAATTTTTGGAAATATGAGAGGGCATCATCCTCATCTTCATCGGGTTCAACTTTAGATACTGGTGCCTTACTACGAGCATAAGATTTTTCCAGTTCTTCTACAACACGATTTTCTGTTACAGATGATTTTTCTTCATAAGAAGAATATGAGTCTTCTTGCTCTGCAACTTCACGAGAACGAGTTGGGGCAGTCTTGTTTCCAAGAACCATATTCATACGACGTTCAAGTTCTTCATAGGTCTTAAACTGGTCTGGAGCAGTCACAGCAGCAAGAGAATACTCTTTCTTCCAAAGTGCTTCCATTGCATCTTCATCATCAAGAAGTGGAGAAACACGATCAAATTCAGATTTGTCGTAGTTCCAATAACCATCTTTCTTTACAATCTTCAGTTTGAAGTTTGCACCCAACCAGAAATCAAAAGGATTAATTGGTGATTCATCTTCAAATTCAGGTTGCATTGCCTCCATAATCTTATCAAAGATTTTCTTACCATACTTAAACAGAAAGACTTTACCTTCGTTTGATGGATTCGCAGGGTCTTTTACTACATAAATGTTAGAATAGTAGTTAAGTTTGCGTTTTTGCTTACGTACAGTTTCTTTATTTGCTTCAGTTCCAGTATTCCATAGTTCACGATTATATTCTCCAAGTGGGTCTTTACCACCAATAGTAGTCAGAGAATTTTCAATATACCACCCACCATTTCCTTGAAATGCGTGTGAATACATCTTTGCCCAAGGAAGTTCTTCACCATCAGGTGCTGGTAAGAAACGAAGAACAGCAAAACCATTACCGGTCTTGTCTACTTCTGGTTTCCATAGACGTTCATCAGCACCACTGGATGTGGTACTCATTTTCTCAACTTCCTTAACCAGTTTAGAGGTCAAAGAACCAAGTTTAGATTGCTTTTTTAGATTTTCAAATGACATTGTTACCTTTGTATTAATAGGATTTGGCTTGTTGATTTTGCTTAAGGGATCATCCAGCCCATACTTATTGTATATCTAAGAATCTACTCTGTCAACCTGAAATTTCATCATTTCAATCAGACTTTTCATGTTACTGAAAATAACACCCATATCTTGCCCTAATGGAAGTCCCATCATCGTTGCAGAATCTAAAATCCTATCTCTCATTTCCTTTGCCTCTGGGTCATCAGACAAATTTAAACGAGTAAAAAGTATTTGTTGTTTTTCTAAAAGTTGTTCTAATAGTTCTATATGATATAGTTTTTCTTTCTTTGTCATTTTTGGATAATCAAAAAGATTTCCATAGATTTCATTTTGAAGATCGTGAAGTTCTTCAAGTTCATCACAAACAATTTCTGATTCAAAAAAACTCATTGTCCCTCCATAATAACCTTTTTTAAGATTTTGCGGTAATTCAATACATTGATATTTAGAAAAGAGCTGTACTTCGAAATTTTCATTGAGATTGATTTCCATACAGGATCATCAAGTTTTTTATCAAAATTAGTTTTATACCCAACTATTTTATCCAAAATTAACATTGTTTCCAGTGAAATATTAGATTGTAAGTGCTCTTTTAGAATTTGTGGGTGCTGATTACTTTTAATAAGAAACATTTCGTCAAAGTTCTTAGAAGTAAAAACTGATTCTATTTCTTCTTTAAAAATATAAGAAAGTGATTGAGTTCTTTTTTTCCATTCAGTATATCTAACATCACCTTCTTTCATCATTTCACCAATCCAAAGTCTTCCTGGATCTGTACAAGAAATAAAGTTTGATACAAAAAACTCTACTACTTCGGCATCTGTTTTGCTTCTTGAGAACTTTTCAAACCAAAATCGATCTTTGCGTTTATAGAAAGACTGTACTGTTGCTCTGGATTTTCCACAATACTTGTGATAATCATAAGAATCCTTAGTAAAATGGTTCTTTAATGATAAGTAACATTTATAGGTGTCAAACGGGACCACTTTATCCATCTCCATCAATATTCTCAAAAAGGTAATATAAGGATTTTTTGCCGGGATTTTTTACACCCCAAAATTGAATTAAAATACTAATTTAGCACGAGAAGTCTTTTTAAGAAAATTAAGTTCCATTGCCTCAAACTTAATTTTATCTTTGAGTGGTTTTGAAATTAGCTTGGGCACAGACTCTAAATCAACACTATTCTGTTCGCAGAAATATACAATCGCATCAATATAGTTCATTTCTATATTAATTTGTACAAGTTCTTCTATCTGTTGCGCAAATTTAGTGGGACAAAAGAACTTACTCTCTATTGCCTTTTCTAATTCATTTTCCATCCGTTGACCTAATATTGTGAAGTACAAATTTTTTGATATAACGAATTAATAACTTAATATAATCGTTTTTGTTTCTTTTGTCAAATACTTTTACATCACCACCAGGAGTTACCATAATAGTAATGAGTTTTACAATCGGAATTTCAGTCAGTTCGTAGTATGCTGAACCATAAAACATCTCTTGAACAAAATAGTTTTCCAACCATTCTTCTGGTTTGATTTTTTCTGATGTCTTAAAGTCTATAACTGCAAGTTCTCCCTCATATTCACCAATACAATCAACTCTTCCAGCAAGTCCAAGGTATTCTGAATATAAGGTTCTTTCAATTGCATGAATATTATTTATCTTATCTAGATATGGTTTCGCATGAAAGAACATAAACTTTGAAAGTGGTTTATAATCGTCCCAGTTTAGTTCCTTATTTTCCAAATAGTCTTGACAGACTTGGTGAAAATCAGTTCCTCTTGCTGTTGCTTTTTTTGTAATACGATTTGCTTCCTCAAGTCCAATTCTTTTTCTCCACTTAACAAAAATCTCACGATTATAAAAAGATGTCACAGTAGTAATAGATGGCACCCAATCTCCATTTGGAAGATTATAAAGACGCATACCATCCGATTCTTTTTTTTCTAACTCAAGATCACCCAAGTAATTATGATGAATAAATGTCACTATGTTCTCACTCTACCTTTATTATAACACATTATTATATTTTAATACCTGTTTGAATTTTAGCAATAATATACTCTTTTACAAGTCCAGAACGAATAATGTCATCTACACCAAACTCAATAATATCAAACGAAGGCATTATTCTTAAAACATTCATAAAATCTACAATACCATTTCTTTCATTTTGACGAAGCAAATCACT
>Ga0247831_1005420_pt1 | contig 15985 bp, 17 predicted proteins | sample LaCruzMarch2015__9_FD_192406 | JGI IMG/M metagenome (GOLD analysis project Ga0247831, IMG submission 192406) | Freshwater microbial communities from meromictic Lake La Cruz, Castile-La Mancha, Spain - LaCruzMarch2015_1m | ecosystem: Environmental > Aquatic > Freshwater > Lake | place: Spain... | reverse complement strand
AAAGCAGAAGATTTAATCAACAATAGACCCCGAAAAAGACATGGATTTTTGAGTCCTAACCAAGTTTTTAATAATATAATTTTAAACCCAAAAGTTGCATTTGTGACTTGAATGTAGCTTTAATGTACCTTATTATTTTCTTTTAAATACACAATATAGTTTGTTTATGAAAATATTTTAATACATTTGTTTCTTAGAAATTGTGTTAAACTATGTTATTAAATTTTCATATACAAACATATTACAATACTATAATGAAAAATATCTCAAAAATAGTATTGAGACACCAAGTAAAAATCTTGCTATTGGTACTTTTCATAAGCCTGTTTATAAATACTTATGAAATGCTTTTTAGCTTAATTAAATCGGAAGCAATCTTTAATAATGGCCGACCTAATGAGATAGGAAATACAGAAGGACTCTTGGCAATAATCGCCTATTGTTCGTTGGTTGGTGTTGCTTATTGTGCGTTTTCGGCTTATCTGAATAATGACTTTCGGAGAAATAAATTCCCCGATATGAGTTTTGATAGATTCAAAGATGAACCTCAGTTCGAGCTGCGAGATTGGACAGACTTTAATAAATCTTGCCTAATAGAAACGGAACGCTTGAAAAGAATTTTAAATAAAACGGAAGGGGAAGAAAGAATTGCAGCCACTGAAAAAATTCAAAAAAATAAAATTGGTGTAATCTTACCCTCATTGCATAATAGTGCAACTTTAGAAGTCGATGAAGTGATGAATTTAAAAAATAAAATTAACCAAACCAAACACCGAAGGGCTAAAGCTGAAAACGTCTTAACTCTTTAAAAGAAAAAAAACAATGAAAAAACAACTCACTCTATTACCCATCCCAACGCTCATCATTGCCTTTGCACTTTTGAGTATTTTACCCTTAGAGACCTTGGCTCAATCGGCGGCGGGAGCTCAAAGCATTGTGAAGAAATTCATTGATGTAATCAACATTTTGTTTCCTGCTGCATTGGTTTTCGGACTCATTTATGCCGTGTTTGGGTACATTGCTGATGCTCCCAACAAGCACCAAAGATTAATTTATCTTATCGTTGGTGTAGCCATTTGGTACGGTTTCTCAATGATTATCGGGGACATTCAAAGTTCATTTGGTGGTAGTGGAAAGATTGACCCTAATATCGTGCGATAATTATGGAAATTCGTAAATCTTTAGAAAATCCCATCAAAATACAAGGAATTGATGCCTCCGATTTGGGGCTTTCACTCGTGCTGTGGATTAGTTCGTGCATCTTAATGAGTGTGTTACGTTCCTTGTTCAATATCTCGCCTTACTATTATTTACTTAGTTTGGTAAGTCTTATTTTGATTTTAGTCCTACTTAAACGAGCTTCAAAGAAAAAACACCCTTCGTTTTTAAGAAGTGAAATATCGTGGCATTTCATGCAAACCAATTTGATTGATGTACAACAACCCAAGGTATTTTTATGCAACTAAATCTTATCAAAAAAGCCAGTTTTGAAGACCTATTTCCGATTTGGGCAATGGAGGAAAATCCTGATGGGCAGGGGCAAATCATCTTCAAAGACGGTCGGGTAGGCATTGGTTTTAAAGTCAATTGCATTGAAACCGAAAAACTCAGTTCGGGCGAATACAATAAAATTGGGGAGAGTTTTACTGCTGCATTGGCTGACTTACCGCCCGATGTTACGGTGCAATTATTGGGATTTTATCATTACTTGCCTTATGATGCAGAGCTGCAAAACAAGTCTTTCGGGTGGCGTCCCACATATGAGTACAAAATCTTGATGAATTATCTGCAAAGACCTATCCAGCAACACCAACAATACCTTTTCATTTCTTACGGAACGGCTGATATTAAAGAAAAAAGTGCCGTTAATAATCTGTACGTTAGAAAAGGAATGGCTTATGTGGCTAATCCATTTAAAGGTATTGAAAAGGTAAAAGAACAGCTCGAACGCATGGCAAATACTTTTATTTCAAAGGTTACTCAAAATAATATCAGCTACGTTCGATTGGGTAAAGAAGCCCTCAAAAATGTGGTGCTGCAATATTTCAATCTCAAATTTGATGAACCTCAAACATTCATCAACAATGCGTTTCAACCGCACCGAGATTGTTTACAAATCGGACAAAAATTAGTGGGCATTGCTACAATGGATGGGCAAGCCAAAGAGATTTTCTACGACCATAAGAACGAACAGGGAGTTTTCACACCAACGATTTTACCTTTGGGTAATGAATTGGAGATTGAGCATATTCTTTCAATCACTTGGAAATCTTTAGATACTGAACCCGCTATTCGTAGTCTCGAAAGCAAAGCCCGATGGACAAATAATTTAGGCTTTTTGTCTTCACAAGCCCACAATACTCAAAGTGAAGAAATCAAAGAACACATTGACGAAGTAACAAAAGGTGGACGAAAACTCTTCGATATGAATGTGAGTGTGATTTTCTGGGGCATTGGTGAAAGGCAATTTAGCCAAAACAAAGACCTCGTTGGTCGGGCTTTTGGTAAAATCAGAGCCAGTGCATTTATTGAGCAAACCGATACTTCGGCCTTGTTTTTCTGTAATTCTCCTGCTAATTCCTACCAAAATTACCGTTGGATTGAAAAAATAACCAATGAAAATGCGGCCATTTATGCCAATTACATCAGTAATTATCAAAGCGAAAACAAAGGAGAATTACTTTGTGATAGATACGGTTCGCCTATGTATGCTGATTTTTATTCACCCAAATTGAATGGTAATAACTTTATGGTAATTGGGCCGACTGGTTCGGGGAAAAGTTACACAATCGGTTACATGATTATCCAAAGACAAGAAAGAGGCGAAAGACAAATTATCATTGATGTGGGTGGCACATACAAAACTATTTTCTTTGGTAATCGTCAAAGTCTGTATTATGAATACAATCCCAGCGAACCACTCAAGTACAATCCTTTCTTGATTCATCGCAGTAATAATGGCATCTATGACTTGAAATCTAAGGATAATGAGTTAAAACCAACCTTTTTAATAAGTCTGATTGCCACCATTTGGCTTGGAACGGACAGGAAATTAGAACCCGCTGAATTGGCAATTTTAGGTGAATTAATCGTGGGCTATTACGATTCGTACAATGAAACTTTGCTCGGCGTACCAAGCATTGATGGCTTTTATCAATATGTGTTGGCGTACCGAGAGAAAGGCATTGCCGACCCAAAATCATTTGAATACCTTGATTACGAAAGGCGGCAACGTTTTTTTGATTTCAATAAACTCATTATTACGCTCAAACAATTTGCCAAAGGTGGTTTATACGGTGAAATCCTCAATGCCGAAACCTTAGACGATGTTTCTGCCTTTCCGCTCATTTGTTTTGACTTGGCCAAAATCAAAGAAAATCCTACACTTTACCCAATTGTGGGAATGATGATAAGTGAACTTTCTGCCGATATTTTAGCTAAATACCCTAATGATATTCGGCGGATTTATATTGACGAAGCATGGAGTATGTTGAGTGGGCTGGGTAATTTCATTGAAAATATGTACCGAACCATTCGCAAAATCAAGGGAGTCATTGGCATTATTACCCAAGGTATCAATGAAATCAAAAAATCGGGTATTGGCGAAATTGTGAAAGCCAATAGCTCAACGATTATTATTTTAAACCATGAAGATAGTGATGTGTTGAAAGGTTTATGCGAATACATGGGCTTGACCGAACATCAGGAAGATTTAGCTAAATCATTGCGAAAATCTGAAAAGTGGCGAGAAATATTTGTCAAACAAGGCGAATTTGCCAAAGTCTATCGAGTAGAAGTACCGCTTTACATTGCGGGTTTGATTACCAGTTTTCCTGACGACCGCAATTATATCAGGAACTTAGCGGGTGAAAATGGGGAGAATATCACACTGGCTTTAAACCGATGGATAGAGCAAAAGACAAATCAACGCTCGGATTGGAAAGTTAAGGATTCATTGTAATCAACAATTTTCATTTGTAAAATTATTTTAATACTTAAAAGAAAAATACTATGATTCTAATTTTTTCAAATCCTGGTATCATGGAAAATGGTACTTTTCAAGGAGCATTGGGAGCTGCCAAAGTTTTGGTAAGTACCGCTTCTGGCACTTGTTTGAGCATAGCATTTTCTATGTTGGCAATCCAAGTTTTTTGGATGATTACTCAAGTCATTGTTTTTCAAAAAGCTTGGGACTTAATGGCAGTTCTTCGAGTGCTGGGCTTCATTTTCTTCATCAGTTTCTACAATGAGTTAGCTACTTCAATTATTTGGACAACAGACAATATCAGTAATTTATTTGAGGCAAAAAAAGATATTTTGAATGCTTTGGGCAAAATTACCACTGGCGATATTACCCAAACCCACCAAACCTCTTTGGGTATTCTCGGAACTTTACCCTACGACGATTTTTCAAGTTTCGTGGCTTGGTTGATGAGTAAAATCCAAGAAGGTTTATCGCTATTTGTACGCTTGCTGATAGGAAAAATGCAGGTCATGTTGGTATCATTTATGTACGTAGCAGGGATTTTTGCCGCTATGTTGGCTACGATTCCAGGCTTTGGTGGTTCGTTTGGGCATTGGCTCAAAAACTTACTCAATGTACTGTTTTGGTCATTGACTTTGGCAATTTTGGATAATTTCATGGTATTTTTCTTCAAAAGTTACCAACCAGACCCCGCCGATGCCATGATTGATTTAGTAGTACTAAACCTTGCTATTATCATCATGTATATCAGCGTACCACTGCTCACGAGTCTTTACATTGGTCATGCGGCTGCATCAGGCATTATGTCTCGTATGGGCGGAACGATGGGTGGGGTAGCTTATGCTGCCAGTGGTTTTATGAATAAAAATGCAGGGTCAATTGGTAGTAAAGTGTCGAATTATGCTCAACGTGGGTATGCGACAGTGAAAGATAAATTGAACGGAAATTCAGCTAAACGAAACAAATCATGAAGAATTTATTTGAAAAACAAGTTAGTTCTGGTAACATCGACAGAGTTACGAATCGGCTTTACAATTTGATGCTTTTCTCAATTGGGGCATTGGTTTTTAGCAATATTTTTTGGGTAGTTTGGCAGTGGCAAGTCAGCAAAGATGCAGACCAAAAAGTATATGTTCGCTCTGGTAAAAGTTTATTTTCTGCCAATTTAGAAAGCAGCTCAGATAGTCGAAATATCTATCAAGCACGTGGTTTGATAGAAACCTTTACTGAACTATTGTTTGAAAATAATGCGGAAAACTACCGAGAACGGCTCAATGCAGCACTCACACTCATCACCGCCAAAGATGGTCAAGCAATTGTTAGAGGTTTCAATGCGGAAAAAGTCTTGGAAAATCATGTCAAATACAACAGTTTTTCAAGGCTACAAGTGGACAGTATTTCAATCAATATGAACATTATTCCCTACCAATGTACAGTTTTGATGCAACAAATAATTGTGTATGATGGGAAAGAAGTAGCTAATCCGATTGGAGCAAAGTTTGATTTAATACCCGCTCTCTACTCCGATGAAAACCCCTTTGGCATGTTGATTACCAACTTTAATTATATCACTTATCAAGCCATTGTGAAACCATGAGACAGCTACTTGTATTAACACTATTGTTGTTAAACTTTCATGCTTATGGGCAGCTTGCCATCGGGCAGAAATACGATACAATTTATGTCAGTACCGAAAGTACAACGTATTTGATTTTTGATGAACCGATTAGCTTGTTCAACTTGGGTAGTAAAGACTATGAAGCCAAAGCCGACGACCCTCATATCCTTTTCATTCGAGCCAAAACAACTTTGGCCAAACGAAGTACGATTATTGTAACGCACGGTGATGAAATATTGACTGCTTACGTCGCCTTCAAAATAAACACGCAGGCTTTTTATGATTTCCGAAAAAAGCAATTTCCGAAAGAAGAAATTGTAGAGAATACTGAACAAAAGCAGATAGAAAATAAGCTCAAACAGATAGCAAGACTGCCAAGAAATGTCAAAATTGAAGCTAAAAAACAACAAATTGAACTTAATCTACTGAATCTGTACAATGATAATGAAGCTACCTTTTTGAGATTTTCGCTACACAATCAAAGTAGTATTATCTATGATTTAGACTATGTGAGTTTTGCCTATATCGAAAAACGTAAACGCACGACCAAAAGGATTAATACCTTGAATGGTGGTTTGCAAGAAGTTGAACCGTTGACAAAAGTAGAAAAATTACTCACCGAATCGGGCAAAAGTAATGAGTACTTGTATGCTTTACCGCTGTATTCTACCACAGAAGATGGTTTCTTACAAGTAATTTTTAGAGAAAAAGCAGGTTTACGAAGTATTATCATTGAAATTCCCTTTAAGAAAATCCTTCGTGCAGAACTTTTTTAGTCGGTCAAAATTTTCAATACTATCCATTTCAAAACGAATTATAAAACTATGTCTTCAGCCAACAGATTAGAAGAAAATCAAGAAGCCCAAAAGGAAGTTGAGATTCCTCATAAACCAATACTGAGCAGATTTGCCAAAATCAAAGTTTTCTTGAAAAAAAACTGGGCTGTATTGTTGATTCTCCTATTAACCATTAGCTCATTTATTGTCTTGCAAGCAGTTAAAAATGACTTACAATCAAAAACAGGTGAGCAAGCAGATTTTAAAGGTGGGGAAACCCCCGATTTAGCTAAAGAAAACAAAGAAAAAGAGGAAGCTCAGACACAAATTGATAGAGTTGGTGCGGCAGGTCAAGCCAATAATCAAATTAATAAAACGAAAACTATGGAAGCCGATTCTAACGAATTAGTACAGTTTTCGATGGCAAATGCTTATAAAAAAACACAATCTAATGAAGTGCAGAAGGTTGCAGTTACAAAACAAGATACTATCAAGATTGTAGAAAAAAATGATATGAGGGTTGTAAGACCAAACTATAACACTCATGTTTTCGCAGCAAAAAGTAAAAGGGAGAAAATCAAGGTTTCAAAAAATGAAATCATACCAGAAAATGAGGGGTTCAATACCGTTGTAGTTTCATCAAAGAAGTCGGCTGAAAATACACCAAATAAGGAATTTACATCACCCAAACGCTATTACAAAGCGGTAATTTATGGCAATCAAACGGTCAGGAGTGGTTCACAAGTTCGGATAAGGTTATTAGAATCGCTCACGGTAGATGGACAAACGATTCCCCCAAATAGCCTGTGTACTGGCATTGCCATACTTGGGTCAAACCGAGTGGCTATTGCTCTTACCTCAGTCCAAGTTCACGGACAACAAATGAGTATAAAAAATATCGTTTTCGACAAAGATTTATTGCCAGGTATTGCCTTTACGAATGAAACCGAAATGCAAAAAAGTATTCGCCAACAACGCAATTCGGGCATTGACCAAGCAAGCAATGATGCTTTCAACGCCATTCCACAAATTGGCGGTACAGCAGGTGCAGCTCTATCAACAGGGGTAGGCGTAATAAATGGAATTTCTAAGAGTATTCGCTACGGTGGCGTACAGAAAAACATCGGTGAAATCACCTTAGAAGAAGGTTACAGGGTATTTATTCAACAATAATTTAAACCAAACAAAATCTTATGAAAGCACGCATTTTAATTTTATTCCTATTGATTGGAAAAATTGGTTTTGCTCAGATTCCAAGCATTGACCCAACGGCAATTCAACGATTGATTGAGTTAAAAAATACCGTTGCTACCTTGAAAAAAGGTTTAGCACTCCAAAAAAACATTGATACCAACACAATGGGCGACGAAGCCAACTCAACTGCTCTGGTGGAAGCACAAGGTAAAATCGAAGATTTTTTAAGAGATAGTGATGAATACATTCGTTTATCGTTTAATAATACTGCTTATAGCGATTTGAATAATTTAAGTCGTTTTAGTCAAAACTTGAAAAGTAATCTTTCCAATAACTTGAATAGTAATACTTGGAAAGTAAATGATTTACAAGCTTATTTGATGGGGACAAACTACTCGGCCAATAGTGGTTCAGAATTTTATGATACACTCACCAAAGGTATTTCTTTGGATAATAAGCAAGGTACAAATACCATTAATGGCTACTATGACAATCTGAGTAAACTTTATAACCGCCAATATGCTTTGCAAACAGTGATGCAGAAAAAGAAAATTCAACAGGCTCTGACTTACTACAAAATGGCTGGCGAATTGGAAGCAAAAGCAATGGCACTGAACGAAGGAATGAAAAGTCAAACCGCTGGAAAACCATTCACTTTACAAAACAAAGGCGTTTTTGGACTCAACAAATCTACCAATACTGGTGGGCTATTTGATGATTTATTTTCATCTAATTCGGTGGAATTACCCAATTTTACTTCGTCTGGAGTAATCAAGGTGAATGGACAAAATTATGTATTAGATGCAACGGGTAATGTCTATGATGATAAAGGCAATTTTATTACACAAGATTTAGGTTTTGGAGCAAAAGAGCAAGCAATGGAAGCATTCTTAAAAGATAATCCCAATCTAAAGTCTGCAATGGGTAATGCCTTCGATGAATTAATGGCAAATCCTTTTGGACTCATTGGCTCTTTGTTCAAAGGAGGGCCAAAAACACCCCAAGTGTATTTAGATGAAATAATTAAACAAAGAATGGAAGCAAAAGTACAAAATCAAGCCAATGCCGTACAAACTGAAATCTACAATAATATCCTAAAAACGGCCTTTGATGGCAAAGATGGAAATTATTCGGGGCTTTTGAATAGCCTTAATTTAACATCAAGTAGTTTCGGTACAAAATCGGGTTTACGCATGAGTACAGGCGAACGCATTGCAGGAAATAAATTCTCTATTGACTTATTCACTAAAGCTCAAGAACTCAGAGAAAAAGCCGATGCTTTGGTTTTGGAAGCCTTAAAACGCACTGATGAACAAAAACAATTGGATGCGGTTTGGCAAAAGGAAATGATTAGGAAATCATTAATCAAAATGACTTTATGAGAAAAATAGCACTCATTACCCAAATTGTTGTTGTACTAAGCTGTTTCTCTTGTCAAGAAAACCCTGAAGGTGTCATGTTAAAGTATTTCAAAGTAGCAAATGAAGTAGTCAAGAGCGATACTTCAGAAGTGGAGTATTTACACAAGCATTTGTCCAGACGAGCCAAGAAAGTGATTGATTCGTTACCACTTTTGATGCCATATAGTTTACTATCACTCACAAAAAAAGGGACATTGGCAATTGCTGAAATAAAAGACCAACAAGCCATCACGAAAGACTCAGTTGTTTTAAACGTTGATTTGATTTACATCGGAGGGAATGTTTGTACTATTCAACAAGCAATGGTCTTTGAAGATAATGCGTGGAAATTAAGTATTTCCACCAAATAAATGTTATTTTATTTAGAATAAAAATCAAAAAAATACTCGGTTTTACTGGGTATTTTTTTTGAAACAATTTTCAAATTAATACACTTATTGCATTATATTTGTAAAATAAACATTGAAAACTCTAAATAAAATGACATTACCTACCAAAGCATCTGCCTTAGATGCGATTAACATATATGAATCTATTTACCAAGAAATTCCATCGATGATAGATGCGAGTCCTGAACCACTGACCTTTTGGGCAACAGCATTAGGTTTATCCAACTCGGCAGTTTCCAACAAGAAAAAAGGGAGAAGAGACTGGAAAGCCAGCGAAATAAAAAGCGTACTGAAAGCTCTAAAAAAAGACACTAAAATAGTCGATAATTATATTGAAGTGCTTGAAAATATTGATAAAATGATTGCCGAAAAGGGGTACAAAAAACAATTTTTCTACCATAAAGTAGGTTTGAGTAATATGCAAATTCACATCCGCAAGACCAATAAAAACAAAGATTACTCTACTTGGCAGATTGACGAAATAAAGAAATTAGTCGAAGCTTTATAGCATTTTTAATATCAAACAATCTAAATAAACAACTTTATTGCTTTTCAACCGACGTTTTCATTACTACTGGTAGTTTTAACATGACTATTGTCTTTCAAGCAACTAATAGTCAGCTTTTTAGCTAAAAAACTTCATAAGAAATAGTTCATTTTCTGATACTGAAATACGGTATCATTGCCTTTATCTTTTCCATATTTTAATAAAATAAGCATGGCAACAGTAAATTACTACCTTGATACTCGAAAAACCGATGAAGGTTTTGGTATCATTAAACTAAGAATCACGCATAATCGTGAACAAAAAGACTATTCTACAAAAATCAAGATTGCCACCTCAATCTTTGACAAACTAAAAAAGCAAGGGAGCGAAATAGATGGTAGAATCCGTGATAATGAAATAATTCACTATCATCATTTACTCTACGCAGCAAAAGATAACCGAAAGATTTTTGCAGACGGTTTTATCCTGCGTGCCAAAATGATTATTAAAAAATTAGGAGACAATTTTGACTTTGATAATTTCAAAAGCGAGTTTGATAATTATGGCAAAGAAATGATGTCTTTTGATGAGAAAACCGATTTAATCAAAACGTTGCACACTAAATGTGAGGCTTTAAAAGCGAAAGGACAAATCACACATGGTACTAATTTTGGTTTGGTGGCAAAGTCATTAACACGATTTGTTGAATACTTACAAATAGAAGAACCGAACCGATTAAAGCCAAAGAAGAATTTTGTTTTAAGGTTTAATCATGTTGATAGCATCTTTCTGAATGATTGGAGTTCATTTATGAAAGAACATGGTAAAGTATCTCAAAAAAAGGAGAATGGTGTACCAATAGGAGCATCGGGGGCTTCTGATACAACAATTGGAATTTATAGCCGAACCCTACGAGTTGTTTTTAATGATGCGATTGAGGCAAAAATTATTGAGAGAGATTCTTATCCATTTGGCAATAAACGTTTTTCTCCGCCTGTGGGAAGAAATATTAAGAAAGCACTTTCTACCAGTCAAATTGATGCAATAAAAGCGTATGTCCCAACACCAAATACATTAGAACAACGTTCACATGATTTATGGCTTTTTTCATACTTCGGCAATGGAATGAATTTTACTGATATCATCCACTTAACCTGGCAAGATATAAATGATGATAAAATCTTGTTTCAAAGACAGAAAACGATGAAAAGTAATATGGATATTTCGGTGAGAATAAATGATACTATGAGAGAGGTATTAGACCGATGGGCAAATAAGCAAAAAAATGAGAAAGACTTTGTATTTCCCTTTCTGGTCGGTATTAATTCACTTGAAAAACGTAAAGCTGAAGTGCATCAAGTCGTTAAAGTAACTAATTACTATATGAACCAGATTGGGGCTAAGTTAGGAATAAAAGAAAAACTCAATACTTATGTTGCACGTCATAGCTTTGCTACGAGATTATTAAGAAGCAATGCTCCTTTGGCAATGATAAAAGAAAAATTAGGACATAAAAAGATTTCTACAACTGAAAGTTATTTGGGGAGTTTTGAAAAAGAAGTAGAAGACAAATATTTAGATAAATTGTGATTTGCCGAATTTGTAGTGAGACTTGTAGTGAGACTAATTTTTTAGGGCATAAAAAAAGAGCTACATTTTACTGTAACTCTTTGATTATCAAGCTTTTAACTTGCTCCCGAAGCTGGGCTCGAACCAGCGACCCTCTGATTAACAGTCAGATGCTCTAACCGACTGAGCTATTCGGGAATCTAATTTTTAAGTATAATTTCTAATATCTATCTGAAATCATAATGCAAAGGTAAGGGATTTATTTTTTGTTGTCAATACCTAAGTGAAATATTTTTTTACTTTTATTCAAAGTTTTTATACATTATTGATAATCAATGTTTTGCACGTTCGAGAATTAATTCCTTTACTTTACGTGCATCAGCCTTAACAAAATTCTGTATCACAATTTCTTGTTCTCTCGCTCTTGCCTTGATTCTAATGGTTGAAAAAAAGATGCCTGATTCGATTTCTACGCCTGCAATATCGTTATAGAAAACAAAATTTTCGGTACTTCTAAACACTTTTCTTTCTTTAAATGTAACCCCTTTTTCTCCAAATAAAACTTCATCAGGCAATAATGGATTTTTTAAGGTACTAGCTGAAAATCTTTCGTTCATGATTTTTTTAATTTGTAGATTTGATAATTTGGTAATTTTGGAAAGTTTTTTTTTCGGCTAAAGGATTTTTAATTCGTCACGACTAAAAGTCTTTAAATTTCCAAATTAAATTGGTACATAAACTACTTTTTTTGTTTCAAAAAACTCTTCGGTAAAATAATCAGCTAAACTATATTGTTCATATTTTCCGCCAAATTCCTCCAATTCTTCGGTTAAATCTCCACCTTTTAGGTATAAAATTCCATTTCGAAGTTCATTAAATTGATTTTTTTTTGCCTTATCTTTTATCCAATCATAAAAAGGCTTTAAACGAGTCACTGCACGACTAACTATAAAATCATAATCGTTTGCTACGTTTTCAGCTCGCTCGTGTTGAGCCGTTAAATTCGTTAGTCCAATCGCTTGTGAGACTTCGGTAACAACTTTTATTTTCTTTCCGATAGAATCAACTAAGTGAAACTGACAATTAGGAAATAAAATTGCCAATGGAATTCCTGGAAAACCTCCTCCCGTGCCAACATCTAAAATTTCCGTTCCAGCCTTAAATTTCATCACTTTTGCAATACCAAGTGAATGCAAAACGTGTTTTTCGTAAAGGTTTTCAATATCTTGACGAGAAACTACATTGATTTGTGAATTCCAGAAACTATATAACTCTTGCAATTGTCCAATTTGTTGCAACTGCTTTTCAGTAAGATTAGGAAAGTATTTTGTTATCAAAGAAACTTCTAACATAAAAAATTGGGGCGACCGTCGCACGGCTTAACGCCATTTAATTTTTTTAGGATTTGAAAGCAAAGTTATTAAACCAAAAATTAAATAATAACCTGCATATAACATATCATAATAAGGTATCTTCCACGAACTAACAGTATTATTGAGTTTTTTGTTAGCAATCGACAACACAATCCAACGAATAAATAGCCATAATAAAAATACAAATGTTATAAGACGCATCCAATTATTGTAGAAATAAAAATCTTTTAAGTTATATTCATCTAATATAAAAATCGGTATTCTTGACCATTCTGGTACTTCAAACCAATCAGGTTTGATAAAAAACACTGGTAAAAACCAAAACCAACAAATAAGGTGGCTGCCTGCCAATAGACCCAATGAAATTTTATCACGCAATTTATATCGTTTTCCCACTGAAAGATGGCGACGTTTTTGGATAATCCAGTCGCTCCATGTTTTCTTCGGAACTGATAAAATGTGAGCTTCTGCCTTAATACATATTGCTACATTTTCTTTATTTGATGCCTCATTTATAAACAAATCATCATCGCCACCCAAAAGTCCATGATGACTTGCGAAGCCATTTGTTACCCAAAATAATTCTCGGCGATACATCAAATTCCGACCAATGCCCATATAAGGCATTTTTGATAAAGCGGCAGAAAAATATTGTACAGCTGTTTGGAAAGTTTCGTAACGAATCAACGAATTTAAGCCACCATTAGCGTATTCGTAAGGTGAAAACCCTAAAACAATATCTTTACTTTGGGTCATTTGAGCAATCATAAAACTAATCCAATGAGGACTTGTAGGTCGACAATCAGCATCGGTCAACAAGATTATTTCTTTACTTGCTTTCTTGATACCCATTGTTACTGCGTATTTTTTTGCAGTAAAGTGAGCGGGAAGGCTTTCAATTCTTACGAATTTTACTTTTTTGTAGTTGCCTTCGTTTAAAAGTAAATAATCATAAGTTCCATCAACCGAGCGGTCGTCAGAAACAATAATTTCAAAATTTGAATATTCTTGTGCTTCAAGTAAAGGAAGGAGTTCCTTTAAATTCTCAAGTTCATTCCAAGCTGCCACAACAATCGAAACGCTCGGTTTATTTTTTTGTTCAGCGTCTGGCTCATTGTCGTTGTGCAAAAGCAAACGAGTAAACATCCCAACAATATAAATGAGTTGGATAAATACAGCAGTAAAAAATATAAACGGTAGAAAATAGTGCCAAAACACCATGCAATTGATATTTAAGTGAAACTTTCTGCAAATATACAAACCTTCAATGAAACCAATAGAAAGTTATTGATAAAATCAATGAAAAAATACTTGTATTAGCCAAAATGAAGATTGAAATTTGCTTTATGAAATACGAATTACAAAAAACCGACTCTCAGTCAAAGGCTCGTGCTGGGAAAATTACTACTGATCATGGCGAAATTCTGACGCCAATTTTCATGCCCGTCGGTACGGCTGCTACTGTAAAGGCTGTGCATCAACGTGAATTAGTCAATGATATTAAAGCTCAAATTATTTTAGGAAATACTTATCATTTATATCTTCGTCCAGGGCTGGATATTCTTGAATGTGCAGGTGGACTTCATAAATTTAATGGTTGGAGTGGGCCAATTTTGACCGATTCGGGTGGTTATCAGGTTTTCTCGCTGAAAGATATTCGTAAGATTTCGGAAGAAGGGGTTAAGTTTCAATCTCATATTGATGGTTCGAGGCATTTGTTTACGCCCGAAAATGTCATGGATACTCAGCGAATTATTGGAGCAGATATAATTATGGCATTTGATGAATGTGCCCCATATCCATGCGATTATGAATATGCAAAAAAATCAATGGAAATGACGCACCGATGGCTCAAACGCTGTATCGACCGTTTTGATTCTACCGAAGGGAAATATGGCTTTTCTCAAACGCTTTTTCCGATTGTGCAGGGAAGTACTTATAAAGATTTACGTATAAAATCGGCTGAGTTTATAGCTGAGCAAAACCGTGAAGGAAATGCGATTGGCGGTTTGGCTGTAGGCGAACCATCCGAAAAAATGTACGAAACGATAGATTATGTTAATGAAATTTTGCCAAAAGATAAACCTCGTTATTTGATGGGAGTGGGAACGCCCGAAAATATTTTGGAAGGAATTGCTTTAGGAATTGATATGTTCGACTGCGTGATGCCAACCCGAAATGCCCGCAATGGAATGTTATTCACAACGCAAGGCATTATTAATATCCGCAACGAAAAATGGAAAGATGATTTTACACCAATTGATGAAAACCTCGGCGGCTATGCAAGTACCTTTTATTCAAAAGCATATTTACGACATTTAGTAAAATGCGATGAGATTTTGGCGGCACAAATCGCCAGTGTGCATAACCTGACCTTTTATTTGTGCTTAGTCGGACAAGCCCGTGAGCATATTTTGGCAGGTGATTTCTTGACTTGGAAAAATGCGATGGTGAAGCAGACAATGCAAAGATTATAAACCGAATTGGAGCAAAGCCTCACTTGGCGACATTCGTTCAAAGACATTGTCGCCAAGTGTTGCTTTCCTTTGAAAACCTTTTACTTCCGACTAACAAACCTGTTCCCCTCAATATAAAACCTATAAGGTAAATCTGATCCTTGTGTGATGCCGATTCTAGTGGTAGTTACGATTGAAAAGTCATTATTTGTTGATTCAAGGCAATGAAATTCGTCAGAATCGAGGGTTAGAAAATTAAAATCAAGTGTAATGCCCATTGCTTTGACCAATTTTGCTGGTCCGCTGCATAAATTTTTTAAATCATCAGTTTTTCGGCGTTTCTGCATCAATTCAATACCTTCGGTTGGTTCTAAGGCCCTAATCAGCACGGCTTCTCCGATATCTTTTGCCCCACCCGAAATATTTACACAATAATGCATGCCATAAATCAGATAGACATAGCACGTTCCTGGACTTTCAAACATGGGAGCATTACGAACTGATTTTTTGCGATATGCATGACAAGCCGGGTCGCCTTGAAGGTATCCTTCGGTTTCTACAATAATGCCTGTTGTTCGACCTTCGGGGCCGTCATGAACCAAAGTACAGCCTAAAAGTAGCTTCGATAAAGCTAATGTATCATGTTTTTCGTAAAAATCTTTGGGAAGAATATTTTGCATCTGTACTTTTGGCAAACTTTAGTTTATAATATGAAAA
>Ga0247831_1005419_pt1 | contig 15985 bp, 12 predicted proteins | sample LaCruzMarch2015__9_FD_192406 | JGI IMG/M metagenome (GOLD analysis project Ga0247831, IMG submission 192406) | Freshwater microbial communities from meromictic Lake La Cruz, Castile-La Mancha, Spain - LaCruzMarch2015_1m | ecosystem: Environmental > Aquatic > Freshwater > Lake | place: Spain... | reverse complement strand
CAGTCGGATAATGGTCGTTCGTTATTCATAGTGCAAAATTACGGATAGAAGTTGAGAATCTGATAGTAATATCACGCATAACGAAAGATAAATAGGAAGAAGAAAGCGTTAGTTTTGTTTTAAAAAATTAATCCGCTTAAAAAAACTCTTCTATTGGATTGGCTTGTTTTGGGAGACTTTCTATATACTTCCCTAACGCCAAAACAAAAATTAACAATAATAAAATTATCACAAAAGGGGTTGCTTTTTTCCAAAGAGTTGAACATTTGACTTTTTGGAGTTCAAGTTGGTAAAAATCCGCTAATTCTCTTTCGCTTAATCTTCGAAGACGCATTATACCCACGTTGATTTTGGTTTGAAATATATCAGCTGAAAGTTTGTTGTTTTGTGCGTACTTATTTGTTTTTCTTGCAGCAGTTAATAAATTGTCTAATGAGCTACAGATACTATCAACATCAGAATCATTAAACGTTATTTTATGTGCAACTTCCAGCAAGTTGTTTATTCGAAGCTCGTCCCAATCATCTTCCGCATCAGAATCAGTTTCTTTCGATGAATTGGTTTGTCTGCTTTTAAAAAAATTTGAAATGAAATCCACAATAAATTAAAACAAAAAGGGTTGAGCCATTGTACAGACTCAACCCTTGAATAGTTGAAATTTAACTTTTTAGTGAACAATCAATTTCGTTGGACGTGTCTGATTTTCAGCGTGTTTTATGTAGTAAACCCCTTTTGAAGGTTTATCTAAATTTACCTCTTTTTGAGAAGGATATTCAACATTAAACTCAGCGATTATCTGTCCTAAATTATTAATCACCAAATATTTCCCCGTTAGTGTAGTCTCAAAAGTAAATGTTCCACTATTTGGATTTGGATAAAGGTTAATAATAAATGAATCTTTGTTTTCATCAATTGAACCTGTTAAAACTTGAACATAAGTACAGTTAGATGTGCTAGTACATCCATTTATTGTAATACTAACGGCATAATTTCCAGAAACCAAAGGAGTATAAGACATTTGATTTGCTCCTGATATTGGACTCAAATTATTATCACAATTTAGCCATTGGTAAGTTGCGCCTTGTTGAGATGCTGTGAGTGTGTTTGCGTTTAAAGTTACGTTCGTATTAGGATTTGAGAAAACAGATACAGTAACGGTTAATCTATTCGCACTTTCGCAATTGTTGATAGTTTGAGAGGCAAAATAATTTCCATTACCTAATACTGTTGATGTTGCCAATGGAGTTCCGCCAGTTGCTGTATTGAACCATTGAATGTTTGTTCCTGTTGCAGACAAATCTCCTACTGTAGCGGAATTACAGAAATTTTGAGTTGCTAAACCAGATGGTGCAGTTGGACTATTAATAGTTACAGAAACAACTAATCTTTGTTGACTTTCGCAATTATTTTCTGTTTGTGAAGCATAATAATTCTGTCCATTTACCAAAGCCGTACTAGCCGCAAGAGCAGTTCCACCAGAAGCAGCATTGTACCATTGAATACTAGTACCTGTTGCGGATAAGTTGTTTACAGTTGCAGCATTGCAAAAAGTTTGTGAGGAAGTTCCTGATGGTTGTGGTGTATTAACAATTGAAACCAAAACAGGAAAACGAATTTGACTTTCACATCCATTGACGGTTTGGGTTGCGTAGTAGGTTGATCCATTTACCAAGGAAGTTGTATTTGATAATTGACTTCCTCCATTTGAGCTAGAATACCATTTAATTGCTGTTCCAGTTGCTGATAGATTTGCAATTGTTGAACCTCCACAAAAGGTTTGAGTTGAAGACCCGGTTGGCACAGTTGGGGTATTAATTGTCACTGTAACTGCTAAACGATTTTGGCTTTCACAACCATTGATTGTTTGGGTTGCGTAGTAAGTTGAGCCATTTACTAAAGTCTCAGTATTCGATAATTGACTTCCTCCGATTCCAGTTGGATACCATTTTATAGCTGTTCCTGTTGCTGTTAAATTAGCAATAATTGAACCTCCACAAAAAGTTTGAGTTGAAGTTCCTATTGGGGAATTAGTTGTGTTTATAGTTACTGTAACAGCTAAACGATTTTGACTTTCACATCCGTTGATTGTTTGAGTTACGTAGTATATTGAGCCGTTTGCTAAAGCGGTTGTATTCGCTAATTGCGTTCCTCCAATTAAAGTTGGATACCATTTTAGGGATGTTCCATTTGCTGACAGATTAGAAATAGTTGCTGAATTACAGAAAGTTTGAGTAGTCGCTCCAGTTGGAGAGTTCGTTGTGTTTACAGTAACAGTAACAGCTAAACGATTTTGACTTTCGCAACCGTTTATAGTTTGCGTTGCGAAGTATGTTGTGCCGCTTACTAAAGCGGTGGTATTCGCTAATTGAGTACCTCCAGTTATAGTTGGATACCATTTTATAGCTGTTCCAGTTGCAGTTAAATTATCAATAGTTGAACCTCCACAAAAGGTTTGGGTGGTATTACCATTTGGAGTTTGGGTTGAATTGATTGTAACGGTAACGGCAGTTCGATTTTCACTTTCACATCCATTAAGAATTTGAGTTGCAAAATATGTTAACCCATTTACTAAATTCAAATCATTGTTTAATTGACTTCCTCCTGTCGCAAAGGGATACCATTTGATATTATTTCCAATTGCAGTTAAATCACTTATTACCCCATTATTACAAAAACTTTGTGTCGGTAATGATACAGGAGCATTAGGTTCAGAACAGTTATTTAATAATCTTATAATTCTATTGTATTTAAAATTATTAAATGAAGTAAATTCTCCATTAACGATAATTTTTTGATCATTTTGAATGTTTATACTTCGAACAATTTGATTAAAACCAAAATCTGGTATAAATAAAGAATCGACAGATCCGTTTGAATTTAGTTTTGCAATTCTTGGACGTGAAATCCCATTAAAACTTGTAAATTGTCCACCTACAAGAATTTTCCCATCAGATTGAACTTTTATTGAATAAACTACTTGATCGAAGCCATTTCCCGGATTGAACCCTGAATCTAAACTTCCATTTTGATTTAGTCTTGCTATTCGATTTAATGAAACACCGTTTACTGCTGTAAAAAAACCTCCGATAATAATTTTATTATCATCTTGAATGGCTAAAGAAAAAATATCATTATTTGCCAGTCCTAAATTTGGGTTGAAAGATAAGTCTATTGTGCCATTTGTATTTATTCGAGCTATTTTATTTACATTGGTTCCATTGTAAGAGTTAAATTTTCCAACAGCAACAATTTTACCATCAGATTGAAGAACTAAAGAATTAACTTCATAATTAAAGCCACTTCCAACTGTAAAGGTATTATCTAGGGAACCGTTTGAGTTAAGCCTAGCAATTTTATTAATATTTGTAGTAGTTTGATAATAATAACTTGTGAATGAACCTGCAATGATAATTTTTCCATCAGATTGAACTGCAATTGAACTTACATCTCCTCCACCTGTTCCAAAGATACCACTTTGAAAGTTTAAAAAAGTTTGATCGAATGTACCATCAGCATTCAATCTTATAATTCCACTTATAATAGAGTTACCGAGTCCAATAGTAAGCGGATTAGTTACATTAAAACTCCCCCCAAGTAAAATTTTACCGTCGCTTTGAACAGCAGATGCTAATACCGTTCCGATAATTAAATTTCCAGCATTGAAAGTAAAATCTACTGATCCATCACTGTTTAGTCGTGCTATTTTTTGTCTTATCGATTTATTGAAAAAATAAAAAGATCCTGCTGCAAGTATTTTACCATTAGGAAGTAATGTTGTGCAGTAAACAATATCTGATGCCCCATTTGGAATATTGAAAGAGGTATCAATGACACCATTTTGTTCCAATCTAACTATTCTACCAATTGGTGCTGAATTATTAAGTGTAAAAGCACCACCTAGTAAATACTTGTTTGAAAATACATTAATTGTGTTAACAAAACCATTAGTATAAGATTTAAAAGAATTATCAATCGTTCCATTATTATTTAATCTCAATATACCGCTTATTAAATTTGTAATACCGTTGAATGACGTAAAATCTCCTCCAACCAAAATTTTACCTTGAGTTATAGAAATAGTTTTAACTTCATTGTCAAATCCAGTTCCAATATCAAAAGTATTATCTAGTGTTCCATTTGAATTTATTCGTGCAATTCGATTTTTTTGAGTATTATATTGAGCAGTAAATGTACCGCCAACAATTAACTGTCCATAAGTTGATGATATAATTACATTCACTTTATTATTAAACGTTGTTCCTGACGAAAAGGTATTATCAATATATCCGTTCGTGTTTAACCTAACTAAATAATTAACAGAAACGCCACTGTAACTAGTGAAATTGCCTCCAACAACTACTTTACCATCATTTTGTATTAGAAGAGAATAAACAGGTTGATTAAAACCGTTGCCAGAGTTGAAAGTTAAATCAATATCTCCATTAGGATTTAATCGAATTATCCTGTTTGCAACAGTCCCATTGTATGAAGTGAATTCTCCTCCAATCATTAATTTACCACCACTCTGAATAGCTATACACCTAACTCTGTTATTAAAACCGTTGCCAGAGTTGAAAGTTAAATCAATATCTCCATTAGGATTTAATCGAATTATCCTGTTTGCAACAGTCCCATTGTATGAAGTGAATTCTCCTCCTACTAGAATTTTCCCATCTGTTTGAACCTCAATAGCTAAAACTTGACCATTAAATCCTGACCCTGGATTAAATGTTGAATCTATAGTGCCATCCAATATATTTAACATTGTTATATATGGTACAGAAGTCCCATTGAATGACGAAAAAGAACCTCCAACAACAATTTTTGAATTTATTATTTTTGAACAATTAACCGTTGCATTAAACCCAATTAAATCTCGTCCTCCTACTCGAAAAGTTGTGTCAATTAGTCCTGGTTGCGAATAACTATAAAATCCTTGCATTAACAATATAAACATCACGAATTTGATGCATAATTCTTTACTGTTTCTATAAATTTTCATCGATTTTTATTTGGTAAAACATTTTCAATCATTAAAAACAATCCTTGTTCAAAAATTTGTTTTGAAATTAGTTCCCAAATATCTTTAGGATTTTTAATTTGTGAAATTTTCAATCCTTGAGTTTTTGACGAGTTTAAAATTCCATCAATTTTTAACTTTGGACGAGCAAAACGTCCATTTATTGAACAAGGAGAAAAAGAGAAAACACCATCGAAATCATCTTTTTCATTATACATAACAGCGCTGTAGTTTATGAGACTTTCTTCAATATTAGTTAAGCAATAATTCCTTTTATCACTATCACAGATTTCTTTTTCCTTAAACTCAAAACAGCCATTATGATGTTCAATTACTTCTAAAAGATCAATTTTTTGAGCTTGTAATACCTTTGAAACTGTTACATCAAAAAACACTTGATTTACATTATCCCTGATTTCATCAATGTTTGTTGAGGAATAAGGCGACCCTGATTTCACCACGAAAAGTGTATCAAGTACAAAATCTCCATCTTTATGAGAGCCAAATAATATGATGTCTAATGTTTCTAATGAACGCATAGACGGATAATGCCCTTGTTTACAAATACAATAGTAAAACTGATTTCCAAACACAAATGGATCTGTATTGCAATCTCTTTGACTTTCTAAGCTATAAAATGGTTCAAATAGTAATCGAGGCTTATTATCAACTGAATCGCCATAATTTTCCAATAAAGTAGATTGTGCTTCCCATTCACCCCAAAAATGAACATCACCAGAATTCAATTGACCTAATTCATTCACATAAGAACCTTTTGTTCTCATAAACTTCCTTTTATGACCACCTGTGTGCCATTTTATTCCTGACTCAGTATTGTGTTCAATGCCTGGGTGAAAAAATTGAATTATGTTTCCCATTTGATTTTGTTTAGACAACCTACTCATTTCGCTTTTCGGCAACCGCGCTTTTTATTATTAATATTTGCCAAATTTAAGTCCACCCCCCGAAAAAATAGTATCAAGTTGTTTCAAGTTCAACTCCGCAATTTTTCGTATTTTTAAAGTTCGTTACTTTGATTATGGCTCGACATTTTACCGTACATCAGGAAGATATTGTGTTGCAAGAATTGCAGCGACAGATTGAAAAACAAGCAGGTATTCGCTTGCAAAGTTTTAGTGATTGCAATCGGCTTTCTGAACTTCTGGACCAATCTGCAATTAGTATTTCTGCCTTGACATTGTCGCGTTGCTTTGGAATTTCAAAATCAGAACATCGACCTTTTATTTCTACCCTGAATTTACTTGCAGTTTATCTAGGCTTCCGTTCGTTTAACCATTTTTCAAGTGAAATAACTGATTTAGTGAAGTTTTCATTGACACATCCACAACTAAAATTTGAAACGGGAGATTATGCTTATGCCGCGCTGGAATTAGCAATTCAAGTGGGAGATTGGGAAACAACTCGCTTGATTTTAGAATCTTTTGACTCTGAAAAATCGAGTATTATGGATTTGGTGTGGTTTCTCGGAAAACAAGCCCGAAGCCACGAAGAAAAGAATCAACTTTTGGCCTTGCTTGCGGATACAGAAATCGGAAGAAAGTTTTATTACGAGTGGTTTGTAGACGAAGACGACCCAAATGAATATTATTCACAAGCGTTACAATTACATTACAATCCATCCATAAAATCTCTTGGTGAGCAATTGTTTTATCACGCATTCTTAAACTCAAAACGCATCTACAAAGGTCTTTCAGTTGATAGAAAAAGTTTGCAATTATTTACAGATAGCTCTGTCAACTTAAGTAAATTGCACTATCATCAAGTTTCTCGTTTATTTGAAATGCGCATTCTAAACGAATTTCTTGGGATGAATCGTTTGGCTGAAATGGAAAAGATTACTGACGAACTGCTTCCTTTAATTTCCAATCGATTTTGGCGTGATCAAAACTGGATGTTAATGCGTTCGGTGAAAGCGATAATTGTTTCAGGGCATTTCAATAATATGATTCAAAATCATGAAGGTTTGAAAAAACAACTGGAGAAACAGTTTGAAATTAGCGAAGGAAAAATGTATTCAAGTGCCGAACTTGCATTGCAGTTGGTGGTGCATGCCTCTAAAAAATTAAACTATTTGATTCAAATCCCTCCAACACGTTTGCAGTATCCTATTTTCAATGATGAAAAAGCACGTTTAACTTATGAAAGTGCCACTGCCTTTTTGTATGCAAAAGAACCTTTGCGTCGCTCATTGGAGAAAAATCTGCACGTATTAACGGCAAAAAATGACCACGCTTGGGTGATGGGAATTTTGAAGGGGAAATGAAAATTTGGTTTTTGATTAAAAAACAACTATATTTATGTTAGAAAATTAATCAAAATGAGTTTAAACAACAAATCAAAAGAAGAAAGTACTATAACGAAGCTTCATTTATTTGAAGAACAAAAGCTACGCACTGTTTGGGATACTGAACAAGAAAAATGGTATATTTCTATTGTGGATGTAATTGCAGTGCTTACTGAAAGTAGAGATGCAAATGCCTATTGGAGAAAACTAAAACAAAGACTTAAAGCAGAAGGAAATGAAACCGTGACGAATTGTCACAGTTTGAAAATGGTGGCTACTGATGGCAAAATGAGATTTACCGATATGGCTGACACAGAACAACTTTTTCGTATAATTCAATCTATTCCTTCACCGAAAGCAGAGCCTTTTAAACTTTGGTTAGCGCAAGTGGCAGCAGAAAGATTAGATGAATTACAAGATCCTGAGTTGAGTATTGATAGAGCCTTAGAACAGTATCTGAAATTAGGTTACTCAGAAAACTGGATAAACCAACGATTGAAAAGTATTGAAATTCGGAAAGAATTAACAGATGAATGGAAAAAGCGTGGTTTAAAAGAGGGATTGCAGTTTGCTACGCTAACAGACATAATTACGAAAGCTTGGAGCGATAAAACAACCAAAGAGTACAAAGTGCTTAAAGGATTAAAGAAAGAAAATCTAAGGGACAACATGACCAATACAGAGTTGATTTTAAATATGTTAGCAGAAGCTTCCACAAAAGATATATCAGTTACAACAAATCCCAAAGATTTTGAAGAAAGTAAAATTGTTGCCAAACAAGGAGGTAATGTTGCCAATGTAGCAAGGATGGAATTAGAAGCGAAAACAGGCAAAAAAGTGGTATCCGAATTGAATGCGAAAGATATATTTAAAAGCATAGAGCAAGACAAAACCTCGAAGACAAAAAAGTAAAAAAATATTTTATCTGAATAAATTGTTATTTTTAACATCTAATTCAGATATAATGTATATTGAGTTTAAGAATCACTTTGATAAAAGGCCATTAATTTCCCTCGTTGAGATTCAAAAAGCCTTTCCAAAATTGGATAAACGAAGACTGACGGAATGGAATAAAAAAGGATATATCGAGAATGTTAAACGTGGATTTTATCGATTTAGTGATCAACCGTTGAATCAAGGAACAATCTATTTCATTGCCAACAAAATTTACCAACCATCCTATATTTCCTTGGAAAGCGCATTAACTTATTATCAAATAATTCCAGAAGCTGTTTTTAGTGTTACTTCTATTTCGAGTCTAAATACAACTAAATTAAATTCTTCGGTTGGAACCCTAACATATAATCATTTGAAGGAAAATTTGTTTTTTGGTTATGAATTAATTGAACTAAACGGACTAACAATAGCATTTGCAAGCCCTGAAAAAGCAATTCTTGATTATTTATACCTTCATTCCAATTTGATTAGTATTGAAGATTTTGAAGGATTAAGATGGAACAAAGAAACAATAAAATCATTTGATATTCAACGATTTTCTGATTATCTTCAATTGTTCAATTCAAAAAGAGTCTCAAGGCGCTTTCAACTTCTATTAAAATATATACATGCTTGAGTTAAAAGAAATTAAAAGATTTTACGATGTATCCTTGCATCCACAGGACCGATTTTTATTAAAAGAATACCTTCAATATAAAATCCTTGAAATTGTATTTTCTAGTAAATATGCCTCAAAATTGGTATTTATTGGCGGTACATGTCTGCGAATTGTCCACCAAAACCAACGCTTTTCTGAAGATTTAGATTTTGACAATTTTAATTTGACAGCCGAAGAATTTAACGATTTGGGACTTGTGATTAAAAATCAACTGGAATTACAAGGGTATGAAGTAGAAATAAAAAATGTAATAAAAGGCGCTTTTCATTGCCATGTTCGTTTTCCTGGTTTGTTGTTGCAATCAGGCTTGTCGGGGTATCAAGAAGAAAAAATACTCATTCAATTAGATACAGAGGCACAAGGTTATAATTTCAAAGCAGAACAACAGTTTTTAAATAAATTTGATGTTTTCACCTCCATATTTGTTGCTCCTTTGTCCTTGTTACTTGCACAAAAATTCTATGCTGTGTTAAATCGTAAACGAAACAAAGGCCGCGATTTTTTTGATATTGTTTACCTAATGAGTTTAAATGTGAAACCTGATTTTGCATTTCTAGAACAAAAACAAGGAATCACCAACGGAACGCAATTAAAGTCAACTATTTTGGAACATTGTCAGAAATTGGATATGAGTGAAATGGCGAATGATGTCGCACCTTTTCTTTTCAATGCAAATGACGTAAAGAAAATCCAACACTTCGAAGCATTTTTAATTCACGAAAATTTGTAGCAGTTGTTAATACTCGTTTTATATATTCTTCTCGTACTATCATTTGTCTTTTTTCAAAAGAAAGATTTTCAAAGTCCGGTTTTTCGTTCAGGTAAAAAAGTGGCTTGGTGGTTATCGGGATTGTCACTTTACATGCATTACCTTTCAGTAGATCAAGGACAATTAGTTACAGGAGTAATCGCGGAACATGGAATGGCAGGAATGTGGTTCTTTTGGGCTGGATGGATTAGTATTTTTGTGATTCCCATAGTGTTTGCTCCTCTTTGGCGAAAAATGGATTTCATTACCGATAATCAATTTCTTTTGTTTCGATTCCCTGGGAAAAGTGGACAATTTCTACATCAATTTCGTGCAGTTTATGTCGGAGGTTTGGTGGTAGCACTGGTTTTATGTTTTCATGTGATTGGATTTGCAAGAATTTTAGAAATCTACTTTGACATTTCATACCAAAACGCGCTTGTTTTTACTGGTTTAATTCTATGTCTTTATGCATTGAAAAATGTATTTGATTTAAAATTGAAAATGGATGTACTTCATGCTGTTTTATTTTTTGTGAGCTTGATTGTCATTGTTTTTTCTCTATGGAATGTTGAAGGAACGACCGATGCGTTTTTTAATTTTTTCAAAGCAAATCCTGAGAAAAAAACGATCATTCCATCTTCAGGAAACGCTTGGTTTTCTACGTTGATTTTTATTGGAATTCAATGGTGGAGCTGCAATCTTTTTGATGGTGGAGGACCAGAAATGGCTCGATTCACCGCTGTAAAAAATGGTAAAAGTGCGGTGTTAACAGGCTTAGTTCCAATCGCGATTTCACTGATTGCAAGTTTCATAATGGTTGGGCATATTTTGCTCATTCTTGGTTTAAAAAGCAATCAAGTCAATCCAGAAGTTCACTATGTGGAAAGTGTTTTTCAGGTGATACCAGAAGTGATGAAACCAATCGTATTACTAGGTTTTTTCGGAATGTTTATCACAACAGCTGAATCGATGATGAACTGGGGAGCTTCATTTCTAACTGTTGATGTTGTGAAAGGGAATTTATTGCCAAAAATTACCGAAAAGCAATTGTGTAATATTTCTTTTATTACAATGTTCTTGCTGAGTTTTCTTTCCGTAATTTTCGCCTTTTACGTTGATAATTTACAAAGCTTAATCAAACTTACCTTTTCTATTTCTGCTGGTGTGGCGCCTGTTTATATTCTCCGATGGATTTGGTTCCGCATCAATGCTTGGTCGCAATTAAGTGCTATGTTGAGTTCGGCTGTCTTCACGCTGATTTATCCAACTATTCACGATTTTACTCCTTTAAAAACCTATCCAATGGCTGAATCGCGCGTTTTGGTCGTTACGCTATTAACAACTTTCGTTTGGGTATTGGTCACTTTCCTCACAACCAATCAAAGCGCTGAGGTTCTTTTAAAAATGCTGCCGATTTTGGGGAGTAGAATTTCTTTCCTGAAACGATTTGCTTTAGCAATTAGTTTGGGAATTATATTTTTGGGAATCGTAGTAGTTAGTTGGAAAATTATATTGAATTCTTAATATTAAAACGTTTTCTACCAACTATTTAACCCCCATATAATCTACAAAGTCCCAATCTGCATCAATGCACTTTTTTATTCCTGGAATCGATTCATTGATTAATAGATTTACTAATCTCTTCAAAACTAAATCCCCGCGAAGCTAAAAAGCGCAAGATTTTTTGTTTTTTGGTCCAAGGATCTTTTTCAGATTTGAGTTCAAGGGATTTTTTTTCGTAAAGCGATTGAAGAGCGTTTGAGTAATCCGATTCATCAATCGATTCTAAAGCAGATTTAATAATTGCAGCATCAACGTGCTTTTGAATTAAACCAGCTTTTATTTTTTGTTTACCCCAACGTTTAATACGAACTTTTCCTTGACAATAGGCTTCTGCAAATCGTTCTTCATTACAAAATTTATTGGTTTTCAAACTTGAAATTATGGACGTTTTTTCAACATCCGATAAATCGAACTCTTCTAACTTATTTTTGATTTCAAACAAACAGCGTTCTTGGTAAGCACAAAAAGCTTCTAGTTTACGAGTTATGCTTTCTATATCAGACAAAGCAATAGCTTAAAGTACGATTTCTTCGTTGTTTTTGTTAACAAACGAATATTCTAACAAATGATTGGCTGCAATTCCGCGAACAGGAACCCATTTTTTGTATTTCAAAAACCATTTCACTTGCTTGGAAATCAAGCCTTTTTTGAAGAAAGCCTCCAAGTAAGGATGGACTAACAAAGCAACGTTCTTTTCTCTTCGGTCTTCTAATAAGAAATGTAAATTCGACTCGATTTCATCTGAGAACAAAATACTTGCTTGAATTTCGCCACTACCATTACAAGTAGGACACATCTCAGTAGTTTTGATATCTGTTTCAGGACGAACACGTTGACGTGTAATTTCGATTACACCAAATTTTGATGGAGGAAGAATATTGTGTTTCGCACGGTCGGATTTCATTAGCTCTTTGAGTTTCTCGTAGAGTAATTTATTGTTTTCCTTATCGTGCATGTCAATAAAATCAACACAAATGATTCCACCCATGTCACGCAATTGTAAAACGCGAGCAATTTCTTCTGCTGCTTCTGAATTGGTAGCTAATGCATTTGACTCTTGACCGTCGGCACCTTTTCTATTTCCACTATTCACGTCAATAACGTGCATTGCTTCTGTATGTTCGATGATCAAATATCCACCACTTGCCATTGGAACTTTCTTTCCAAATAAGGTTTTGATTTGTTTATTGATTCCGAATTTCTCGAAAATATCTAGTTTTCCGTCGTAGAATTTTAGGATTTTTTCTTTTCCGGGAGCAATCGAACCAATGAATTCCTTCATTTCGTCCAATAGTTTCCCATCGTTTACATGAATATTTGTAAAATCTGCATTTAATAAATCTCTTAAGATGGAGGTAGTTGTGTTGAGCTCGCCCAAAACGCGTTTTGGAGGTTGTGCACCCTTTATGTTGGCGTGCATTGTTCTCCATTTCTCCATTAAATTATTGAGATCAGCTTCTAATTCAGCTGTTGATTTATGCTCAGCAACTGTACGAATTATCACACCAAATTTTTTGGGTTTAATGCGTTCCATTAAATCTTTCAATCGATCTTTTTCTTCGACATCTTTGATTTTTTGGCTAACAGAAATTTTGTCAGAAAAAGGTACTAAGACTAAGTATCTACCAGCCAAAGTTATTTCTGAACAAAGACGAGGTCCTTTGGTAGAAATTGGTTCTTTTGCAACTTGTACCAATATAGGTTGAGAAGAAGAAACAATATCGCTAATTTTTCCTTCTTTTTCTATTTCTTTTTCAGACTTAAAATACATTAAATCTGAAGCATTTTGTTTTCCGTGTAATGTATCCTTTACAAATTTGCTAAGCGAATTAAATTGAGATCCAAGGTCAAGGTAATGCAAAAAAGCATCTTTTTCATATCCGACATCTACAAAAGCAGCATTTAAGCTAGGAACAATTCTACGAACTCGCCCCAAATAAATGTCTCCTACTGCAAATTCAGAATTTCCTCTTTCCTCATGTAACTCAATTAACTTTCCATCACGCAACAACGCAAGCCATACACCGTTTGTTCGGGCATCGACAACTAATTCTAGATTCACAATGTGGTTTTTAGTTAAATAATGAAAGCTCAATGAAACCTCACTGAGCTTCCTTTTTCATTTACATTGGAAGACTATTTTTTCTTCTTGTGACGGTTTTTTCTTAGACGTTTCTTACGCTTGTGCGTAGCCATTTTATGTCTTTTTCTTTTTTTACCACTTGGCATAATGCGTTGTATTAATTATTATAAAGATGATTGATTCTAAACAAAAACACTCCCTTCTTTGAAAAAGGGAGTGCAAAGGTAATAAAATTTTATAAAAAATTTAATTGCTCAAATTATTTAACGACAACTTTATTTTTTACTTCCTCAACAAATGTTTTTGATGGTTTGAAAGATGGAATATTGTGAGCAGGAATGATGATCGTTGTGTTCTCTGAAATGTTTCTTCCAGTTTTTTGTGCTCTTTCTTTCACAATAAAACTTCCAAAACCTCTCAAATATACATTTTGACCATTTGCCAAAGATACTTTAATGGCGTTCATGAATGCTTCAACAGCTCTTAGAGCTTCTGCTCTTTCTAATCCAGTTTCATCTGCAATTCCTGCAACAATGTCTGCTTTTGTCATTTTAATTAGAGATTAATAGTTATTAATATTTCTTGCGTTTGCGGGCACAAAAGTACCTCTAAGATTGATTATATTCTTAATTTTCGTAAAAAATTTCACAAAAATTATCATAAATGCTTCAATTTCAGGAATTAATCACTCATTGGTACCATCAAAATAAGCGCAATTTACCTTGGAGAACGACAAAAAACGCTTATGTTATCTGGTTGAGTGAGATTATATTACAACAAACTAGGGTCGAACAAGGCTTGCCTTATTTCAATAAATTTCTGCAACATTACCCAAGTGTCTCTGATCTTGCCACAGCGGATGAACAAGAAATCCTAAATGATTGGCAAGGACTTGGTTACTATAGTCGAGCTCGAAATTTACACAAAACAGCGAAAGAAGTAGTGGAGATTTACAAAAGTGAGTTTCCTTCGACCTATAACGAGTTATTAAAACTCACCGGAATTGGACCTTACACAGCTGCAGCAATTGCTTCTTTTGCGTTTGATGAGGCTAAAGCGGTAGTTGATGGAAATGTTTATCGCGTTTTGAGTCGAGTGTTTGACATTGAAGAAGCAATCGATTCCACACAAGGAAAAAAAACCTTTGAATTACTTGCAAATGAATTGATTGATAAGAAAAATCCTGCTATTTACAACCAGGCAATAATGGAATTCGGTGCGCTACAATGTGTACCTGTAAATCCTGATTGCGCAATTTGCCCACTACAGTTTCAGTGTTTGGCTTATGCTAATAAAAACATCATAGAACGTCCCGTTAAATCAAAGAAAACCAAGGTTACCCCGCGTTATTTTGTTTATTTAATCGAACTTTCTTCAAGTCAAACAATTCGTATCGAAAAAAGAAAGGAAAAAGGAATTTGGCAACATTTATATCAATTTCCGTTAGTTGAATTTACGTCAATTGACGAAAAAAAATCTTTTTTAAATAACTTAAAATCCGATTTTATTTCAAAAGAATACAAACATATTCTATCGCATCAACAGATTTTTGCTCATTTTGCAGTTGTTGAACAATCAAATAAAATTCCAGAAAATCAACTTGAAATAGTGCTTTCGGAATTATCAAATTTCCCTATCCCACGATTGATTGATAAATTTTGGGAGGAATATTATGAACAAATTCATGCTATTATAAATTCTAATCGATGATTTCGTTATTTTAATTCAATAATTTATCTTAACAATCATCTTTTGTAAACTTGTTCAATCCGAAGATTAATTTCCAAAATTTTGCACCTATATTCGTTCTGCTAAAATGATACTATGATAAAATTTTTACAATTTTTTACTTTCCTTTTTTGCTTTATTAACTTCAGTTTTTCTCAAATCCCCACACAAACCGTTCGTGGAAAAGTGATTGACAATGAAACAAATTTCCCGTTAGTTGGTGTAAAATTGGAAATCAAAATTAATGACACTGAACCTTTTCGAGCTATTTCAAATTCTGATGGAGAGTTTGAAATTAAAAAAGTTCCTGTTGGAAAATATCAAATTACTGCCTCATATTCGTTATATGAAAGTAAAACGCTGACTATAGAAGTGAATTCTGGTCGCGAATTAGTGATTAATATTCCAATGACAGAGCTGGTTTTTTCAAAAGAAGAAGTAACAGTAAGTGGCAGAAAAAAAGGTGAAGTATTAAATGAAATGGCATTAATTTCCGCGCAACAATTCAGTGTGGAAGAAACAAATCGCTATCCTGGTTCACGAATGGATCCTGCGCGTATGGCTTCCAATTTTGCTGGTGTTCAAGGTGCCGACGATTCCAGAAATGACATCGTAATTCGTGGGAACTCACCTCTTGGAGTTGTTTGGCGCGTGGAAGGTATCGACATTCCTAATCCTTCGCATTTTGCAATTTCTGGTAGCACTGGTGGTCCCGTTTCAGTACTCAACAATAAACTTTTAAGCAATTCCGATTTCTTTATGAGTGCTTTCCCGGCAGAATATGGAAATAGTACTTCGGGGATTTTTGACTTAAAATTGCGAAATGGAAATAAAAATCAACATGAATTTACTGGACAGTTTGGATTTCTTGGAACTGAACTATTAGCAGAAGGACCGATGAGTAAAAACGGAAAATCAAG
>Ga0247831_1005415_pt1 | contig 15996 bp, 16 predicted proteins | sample LaCruzMarch2015__9_FD_192406 | JGI IMG/M metagenome (GOLD analysis project Ga0247831, IMG submission 192406) | Freshwater microbial communities from meromictic Lake La Cruz, Castile-La Mancha, Spain - LaCruzMarch2015_1m | ecosystem: Environmental > Aquatic > Freshwater > Lake | place: Spain... | reverse complement strand
CGCGTATGACCGCGCCATCAGAGGCGACATACCCTTTTCGGCGGTATGAACCCTGCGCTTTTATCGTCCCGCGTCTGAAGAACACCAAGGTTCTCCACAGCCGGTCCAAGCAAGAGCGGCGTTACTAGCTATGTGAGTCTGTTTTGTAAAGGGTATCTATCAGGCTGGGTGCAGTGGGGGTGGGTAGATGATGCAATAGAAGGCTAACTGGCTTTGAGTGCCCGCGCACCTTGGAAATTAAACCAATAAACGGTGAAATCGAAAAGCGGATTGCACCCTACGCCGCCACGCCCTCGGGCCGTGACATATCCCCGCGTCCGGCCAACAAGCCTGCAATGGATATATCTTCATCAAGATCGGCCCAATGCAGGCCGCCATACGAAATTTCCACCTTTGCCCTTTGCGGGGGTGTGGCGTTCAGCAAACGTGGGAACCACGCCAAGGGGACGCCCAATGTGCGGCCATCGTTAAGATCAACCCACAGGCTATCGTCATCGAAACGAACAGCTTCAGCTGAAATGGTCATTCCAAGTCCTCTCGATACGAACAACATTATGCTCAATGATAGCAGAAATTTCCCGCAATGCACGCGCGTCAAACCCTTGCGAACTTGCTATTGAAATCGTGGGCTTTAACCAGAATTTTGCGACATTACGCCCGTCTCGCACATGAATATGAACAGGCTCACGCGGGTCGCCTTCATTCGAGTAGAAAAAGAACTTATATGACCCAAACCGAAAAACTTCTGGCATTTGGATAATCCATCCTTTCGCTTAATACTTAGCCTTAAGCGCGCTGCGCTTATCCACAAAGTGCCGTTCAACTTCTTGATGGGGGATCGTGGGGCGAGGATCATCCAAAGCATCTTGGACTTTCGCCCGAAACCAAGCGTCAAAATCCTCGGTGCTTGAACCCCGCGGTGCAATGTCCATGGGAAACACGCCTTCATTGGCGGTACGTGTCAACATAATGCGCACGGCATCGGAAACCGTAAGGCCCGACTTTTCCAAGACTGCACTGGCACGCGCCTTGATATCTTCATCAATCCGCGTTTGAATAAGCGCGTTAGCTGGCATAATGCGCACCTCCGATTGTCATGACAACATCATACAGTTGCATGCGAGGCAATCGGCACTCAGCGTTGCGTGGTCGGGTGTCCCCCTTTGGAATGCACCCGAAGGAACTTGAGCGTTCGCGTCATTATGTAAGCAATTACCGTATCTAGCCAGATTGCGCGATCAATCTAGCCATGTCCGGAGATGGGATCATGCAGCTTGCCATTTTTGAAGCCCAAAACCGGCTGTCCGAGCTTATTCTAGCGGAAGTAATGGCTCGGGTCGCAACAATCCTTACCCAACCCACTACACCGCCCCCTTGAGGTTCGCGCCCGCATTAGGCTAAGCAGCGGGGATGACCGATGAAACCAGCCCCACCGCCCTGCCCGACCGCTTAAGCGTCAATCCTCGCAGCCCTTATTATAATGAAGAGGTCCTCGCTCAAGGCGTTGGCATTCGCTTCAAGGGTGAGGAAAAGACCAATGTTGAGGAATATTGTATTTCCGAAGGCTGGGTGCGCTTGGCTTTGGGCAATAAGGTGGACCGTAAAGGCAATCCGTTGACGATCCTGCAAAAGGGCCCGGTTGAGGCTTGGATCAAGAGCGCTGAAACAAACTAACTGGCCCGGCCGGCATGCTGACTTCGGCAAAGCGCTCATAACCCAATTTGTTGGCAACGCGGATTGAGCCTGCGTGCACCGATTCAATCATGCAGACGGTGCGCGCGCGGCCATAGCTGGCTTCATACCAATCGAGGATCGCTTGGGTCGCCTCGGTTGCAAAGCCCCTGCCCGCCATGGCTGGCGTAATGACCCAGCCCGCTTCGGGCGTGCCATCAAACTCTGGGTGCATGCCGCGCTTATGATCGGCCAGACCCACGTCGCCAATATAAAGCCCGCTTTCCCGATCACACACGGCCCAATAGCCATAGCCTAGGGCTGGCCAATGGCCCAAGTAACGCAACAGCCGGAACCAAGCTTCTTGTGCCGTTGAAGCGCGCCCGCCGATATGCTTGATGACTTCCGGGTTTGCCCACATGGCTGCAAGGCGGTCATAGTCTTCAATTGTGTGGCCACGAAGTGTGAGATTTGGGGTCGTCAGGACTGGGGCGATTGTGATCATGCTGGGACCCTAATTCATGCCGCTTTGTCTGCAAACCCTGCAATGGCTGGGAATACATGACGGCATCATTGCCCTTTCGCCTGCTTCACGGCCGCATTAACAGCCGCTTGGGACGGGACGGGCGCACAGCCCCCAAGGCCTCTGGCTTCACAGATTTCCTGCGGTGAGCGAACGCGCGACGGCGTCGTTCCAAAGCGCACGCACGCGCCCATCCCCGTCATCTTCACCTTTTGCCCATCTTCCAAACAGGGTGGAGGAATGTCGCGCCAGCGTAATTCGTTGCGTGAAAAAGCTTCCACATTCTCCGGTCGGTATTTTGGCCCGCGTGCAATTTGCAACAGGCGCTTGAGTTCCGCATTAGGCGGGCAATCGGGCGGACGGTCTTTGAGATCGATCTGGGCGCAAGCTTGCGCCTTGATGATGGCCTGACTTTGCGTGGTGAGGGTTGGAACACCTGCGCTGGAGCTGGGTTGGCTGGGTCCGGAGGCAATTACGATCGGTGCCCCCGCTGGCACTCTGTCACTTAAACCAGAAGGGCTTGGTCCAGACCGCCCTGAGGCAAGACTTTTACTCGGTGCGCTGTTGGGGAGCGCCTGAGAGGCTGTGCTTTTTGAAACTGTCGGACTTGTTTGTTTCAACGCGGCGTCTGGCTGTTTTGGCGGGACAATAGTTGGAGGCGGGATAAGTAGGGGTGGTCGAGCAAGCGGCTCCAGCCGAACCGCGGCGACTCCAATCGGTTCCTGTGAAGGCAATGTCTGGGGTTGTGTCGACAAGAGCGCAAAGCCAAGCGCTAGCCAAACCGCGACAGCGGCTAAACGCGTCATCAGTCGCGTTTGCGCTGATATCCCCCCCGGTCCCGATTGCAGGGGAACACCCCAGTCCATGACCATCCTTCAGTCGTGGACGATTGCGACCTGTCTGGCACGTTACAAAGCAGTTAGAAACGCAAAGATTCGCAGATGTTGAGCGGTTTAAGTCCCAACCGTGCCGCCATCCTGCCGCCGGACATAAATGACAGCATCGCGCGGCCAGCCGCCCGTTGGGAAGCTTGAATAGGGACCATTGGGCTCACCGCGATAATCTTGGCCTGTCGTGCTTTCCGCGCCCACATGCTGCACGCCGCAGAAGAAGGTCTTTTGGTCCCAAGCCAGTAACGGGCCACAGCATTCCGCCCCGACCGGCACGGTCAAAAAGCGCTTTACAGGGCGCGGACCTTTACCAACCATCGGCATCACATAGACGCCATCATTACACGGAAAGGTTCTGGGCGTCCCATCGGTGCTGATCCAGCAGAACTTGCGATTATCAAACGTAATATTGTCGGGCATGGCAAAGCGATCACCCGTGGTCGTGGGCTTACCTAGGTGCCAAGAGGACACATTGACGACCTCGCCTTCGCCATTGGTCACAGGTGCCACCTCGCCAGATGGATCACCCGCTACCGCGAAAATGTCCCAGGTAAAGGTCAATGCAGCAGGGTCTTGGCGCGCTTCTTGGATCCGTACGATATGGCCCTGATGATTGCGTTCAAGCCCATCACCCGCAATCGTCTTGCGCCGTGGGTTAGCGACATTGCCAGCCCGCCCGGAGTCCGACAGATTGCCGGTGCACATGACAAAAACGGTGCCGGTCCCACGGAACGAGCCGTCTGTCGGGCTTTCCACATCTTCAGGCCGGTCCATTTTGGTGGCACCCAGCCGCAGCGCAGCCTCACGACAGCGCACCATCACATCACCATCATTGGCAAAGGGCGTATCGCCCGGACCACGGGGGGCACGGTTAGCTGCCGCTGCTGTCAAGGCGATCCAGCGCCCGGTGCCATCAGCCTCAAGGCGGGCCGCATACAGCGTCCCATGGGTCAGGAGCGAGCGATTGGCAATCCGATTGGTCGGGTCAAAGCGGTCACGAGACACAAACTTATAGACGAACTGATTATTGCTATCATCGCCCGTATAGACCACGGCTTTATTGGTTTTGGACAAAACGGTCGTCGCACATTCATTGGCCTTGCGGCCAAGAGCCGTGTGCTTGTGTGGCCGCCAGTCTGGATCATAGGGGTCAATTTCCACGATCCAGCCATAGAGCGAAGGGCCATGTGGATTGCGGCTTAAGTCAAACTGGGCAGGCCCGCCGATGCGCCAAAAATTATCATAGCGGTAGATGGACTGGTCCGCCGCAAAGGCGGCGTCGGCTTGGGCTTCGACCAAAGCGGGGCTGGTCTTATTGGACGTGAAGAATTGACTGTTGAAATTCTCCTCCGCCGTCAAATAGGTGCCCCATGGGGTAAAGCCACCCGCGCAGTTTTGGAAAGTACCGGCTTTGACAGCCCCGCTCACTTTAGGTGCACCAGAGCGCGCGCTTTCGACTTCATTGACGATGGCACCAGCTTTGGCGATCCAAGGATGATTGGCGGCGGACCCGTCAAACACGACTTCGCTAAAGGGCGTCACGCGGCGGTTACGGCCGACGCCAATGGCAGGGCCTTTCACGACTGACCAAGCCCCGCTGGCGGGATCATGCGCCACATCAAACACACTTACACCCATGCAGGCATAAAGCGCTTCCAACGCCTCGGTGCTTGTATCAATCGGCTGACCGTCGCTCCCGGGCGCCGCCATAAAGGGGCTAACGGCTTCGTGGTTGACGCACATGATGGCCCGCGTCACTGTGCCCTCCGGCCAAGGATAGGCCCAATTGGCAGGGAATAAGGCCAGCATATCATTATGAGTGCCAAAGCGATTTTCTTGCTCGACCCGCGTGAAAGCGAAAGGTGCGCCGCGCTTTTCGGGCTGCAGAGGTGCCATGCCCTCAAACAAAGGCTCGCCCCATGAAATCAAAGGCTGCCAGACATAACCTTCCGGCACCACCACCGTGTCCAACCGGTTCTCCGCCACAGCTTTAAAGCCAGCAGGGGCCGCTTGCGCTTCACTCGCCATCAAACTCAAGGACGGCAACGCTGCTGTAGCGGCTAAAAACCCACGTCGAGACAATGACTCACAAGCTAGATCGGCAAAGCTATTGGAACGTGTTGACATGGGGAGGGGCGGCCTTCTTTCAGGTGTGATTTAGATCAGACATAGCGTGGCAATGCGAATGGTTTACGACAAATTGCAGCCCTTCAGCTCACAAACACAGCCCACTCTGCTTCCGTCATCACCCGCACACCCAGTTCGCTAGCTTTGGCGAGTTTAGAACCAGCGCCGGGCCCTGCCACCACAATATCTGTCTTGGCAGACACACTGCCCGCCACTTTAGCCCCAAGGCGAATTGCTTGGGCCTTGGCTTCATCGCGGGTCATGGTCTCAAGGCTGCCGGTAAAGACGACAGTGAGACCGGTCACTGGGCTATCTGAAACGGGTGCCTCTGCGTCTCGCGGGCGCACTTGTTCTAGTAAGCGGTTCACGGCGTCGCGATTGTGGGGCTCCGCAAAGAAGTCGAGCAAAGCGTCACAGGCGACCGGGCCCATGCCATCAATCGCGGCTAAGGAGATATAGTCTTCGCGCGGACGGCCAGCGGCGGCTGATTTCAACGTGCTAACCAGACCTGCCCAATCCGGGAAGACCTCAATTAAAGCCTTGCGGGCAGGCATGGCCACTTCGGACAATCGGAGCTTGGCAAGGTTTTCGGCGGCATCGTCAAACAGGCTCGCCTGCGCCGGCGCTTCGGTCTCTGCAGCCCAGTTCAACAATGCCTCCAGCGCGCGCGGACCAAGGCCATGGGTGGCCTCTAACCGACGATATGCTTCATTGGCGCGCTGGTCTTGCGCCAGATCGATTGCGGCTTTGAAGGCCGTCCAAGAACCAAAGGCGCGCGCTAGGACGCCGCTGGTCGTCTCGCCCACATGGCGAACACCCAGCCCAAAGATAAAGCGGGCCAAATCAATATCCCGCCTTTGGTCGATGGCCGCGAAGAGATTGTTGAGCGAGGTTTGGCCATAGCCGTCGCGGCCTTCCAATTGGGCGCGATGATCCGCGAGCTTAAAGATGTCGGCAGGCTCTTTGACGAGGCCCCAGTCAAAAAAATCCTGCAATTGGCGAGGGCCGAGGCCGTCGATGTCAAAGGCCTTGCGGCTGACGAAGAGTTCCAAGTGCCGCAGGCGCTGGAATGGGCAGGCAAATTCACCGGTACAGCGACGCACGACGTCGAGGTCCCCGCCCTGATCATCGCCGCCCCGGATCGCCGGTGTCTGCAGTGGGCACGGGCAAATTTGGGGGAAAGCAAATGGCTCGCTGCCGGCCTCACGCTTATCCACCAAAATATCGACAATCTGGGGGATTACATCCCCTGCCCGCTGGATGACGATGTGGTCGCCAATCCGCAAATCCTTGCCACCGCGCACGGGCAGACCTGTCACCCGGTCGAGCGCAATGCCTGCAATGAAGTCCTCATTATGCAAGGTCGCATTGGAGACCACGACGCCGCCCACGGTGACGGGCCGCACCCGCGCCACTGGCGTAAGTGCACCCGTGCGGCCCACTTGAATATCAATGGCATCGAGAATGGTGATCGCGCGCTCTGGCGGAAATTTGTGGGCGACGGCCCACCTGGGAAAGCGCGTCACAATGCCCAAACGCGCCTGTAGGGCAAGGTCATTGACCTTATAAACCACCCCATCAATGTCATAACCCAGCTCTGCCCGACGTAGGCCTAAGTCCTGATAATGCGCCACCAAACCCGCGGTATCGGCGCAGAGCTTCATGTCCGCATTGGTCTTAAAGCCCCAGCGCGCGAAACTGGCCACGGCCTCCATTTGCGTGGTCGCAAACGGGCTACTCACTTCGCCCCACGCATAGGCGTAGAAGCTCAAAGGGCGTTGGGCGGTTATCGCTGGGTCGAGTTGGCGTAGGCTGCCGGCGGCGGCATTTCGCGGGTTGGCGTATAGTGGCAGGCTGGCTTCTGTTTGGGCTTGGTTTAGCGCTTCAAACGCCGCATGACTTAGATAGACCTCGCCGCGCACTTCCAAGATTTCAGGCCAGCCCTCGCCGTCTAGCTGCTTGGGAATATCGCCAATGGTCAGCACATTGGCGGTAACATCCTCGCCCTCCTTCCCGTCGCCACGGGTGACAGCGTGCTTCAACTGGCCCTTCTCATAGCGTACCGACAAGGACAGTCCGTCAATCTTGGGCTCTGCTGTACATGCTAACGCGCTCTGATCTTCAAAGCCCAAGAAGCGCTGCGCCCGGCCTAAAAAATCCGCGACATCGCCGTCATTAAAGGCATTGTCGAGCGAGAGCATGGAGACTTGATGTGTGATCTTCGTAAACTTGGTCGACGCGGCACTGCCAACGCTCGTCGACGGGCTATCGGCACGCACCAAGGCTGGAAAGCGTTGCTCGATCAGGCGATTGCGCCGCTCTAGTGCGTCATATTCGGCGTCCGAAAGCGTGGGGGCATCTTCCTCGAAATAGGCGCGCCGGTTCTCACTAATCTCGCGGGCAAGCCGCTCCAGCTCTTGGGCAGCTTGATCTTTAGTGAGCGAATCGACGGGAAGCTTCGAGATATCCATAGCCCAGAAACTAACGCTAAGCTGGTCTGAGGTGAAGCCTGAACCGACGATTTCACGGCCGCCTTTCCACACCCATATTCAGGCGGTTCAGTCCTGACTGGCGGCAACCAAGGCGCGGGCTGCTGCGCGGGCTTCTGCTGTTATCTCAGCGCCTGACAACATGCGCGCCAGCTCTTCTTCGCGCGCCGCATCGGGAAGCGTGCTGACGCCAGTGCGCGTGATGCCGTTTTCCACCCGCTTTTCGATCCGCCAATGACGACGGGCGCGGGCGGCAACTTGTGGGCTGTGGGTCACGCACAGGATTTGGGCGGTCTGGGACAAGCGCGCCAAGCGGCGGCCGACGGCATCAGCGGTCGCACCACCAATGCCTTGATCCACTTCATCAAACACCAAGGCCAATGTGCCGCCATCGGTGGACAGAACCAGCTTCAGCGCTAGCGACAGACGCGACAGCTCGCCCCCTGACGCAATTTCTGACAAGGCACCAAAGCCAGCGCCCGGATTGGCAGCGATTTCAAACGTCACCCGATCAATGCCGTCCTTGGTTGGGCGGGCAGCATCACTATCGACACGGCTGCGAAAGCGCGCTTTTTCGAGTTTGAGCGGCGGCAGTTCGAGTTCGACCGCCTTGTCGAGCGCTGCGGCTGCAGTATGGCGGCGCTCGGATAGTGCCGTTGCAGCCTGATCATAAGCCTGCTGGGCTTTGGCCAAGGCCGCTTTTGCAGCCTGAATGGCTTCATCGGCGTGATCAATATTGGCGAGGTTTTGTTCCGCCCGTTTCAGAACATCTGGCAAAGCTTCAACCGTCACGCCATGCTTGCGGGCCGCGGCGCGCAAGGCAAATAAGCGCTCTTCCAAATGATCGAGACGGCCGGGGTCCCCATCTAAAGCATCGCCTGCGCGCGCCATCCAGCCTTGCGCGTCGGACAATTCGCTCAAAGCCCGTTCGAGTGAGGCTGCTGCCTGATCGACCGCCTTGGACAGGGCATCAGCCCCTTCGCCCTCAGGCTTACCAACCCTCGACAACGCCCGAGAGGCGGCCGCCATGCGCTGCTCTGCTTTGCCATCGGCCAAAGCATCTGTCGCGTCTTTTAAAGCCGTCGCGGCTTTTTCAGAGCCCATCAGGGCGCGTCGTTCCGCGTCTAAAGCCGCTTCTTCGCCTGCCTTTGGCCCAAGCTTTTGTAATTCGGCAAGCACATGGGCCAGATAATCGCGGTCTGTTGAGGCCCGGCGGGCGCGCATTTCGGCTTCTTCCAACTCAGACCGGGCAGCATCCAGCGTGCGCCACGCCTCACCCACTTGGGCTTTGAGCGGCGCGGCTTTGGCAAATATGTCCAATAGGTCGCGGTGGGTCGATGGGTCCATCAGGCCGACGGAGGCATGTTGACCATGAATTTCGAGGAGGCATGCACCCAATCTGCGTAATGCACTGACCGAAGCTGGCCCGTCATTCACATAAGCGCGGCTTTTCCCGTCGAGGCTGATAGAGCGGCGCAACACGATCCGCCCATCTTCGGCTTCTGGCAGATCCAACTCTTCGAGTAATGCGATGGCAGGGTGAAGGTCACCGATTTCAAAAATGGCACTGGCTTGCGCGCGCTCCGCCCCGTGCCGCATCAAACCCCGGTCTGCGCGCTCGCCCAAGGCAAGCCCCAACGCATCCAACAAAATGGATTTGCCCGCACCGGTCTCGCCCGTCAGCGCGGTAAAGCCCGGCTCAATATCAAGGTCTAGGGTTTCGATCAAAACCACATCGCGGATCGACAAGGCAATCAGCATAGGTCACCCCGACGGTCTAGCCTCCCGGCGTGTTTTACGGACGTCCAACGCGGGCTAAGCAGTCTCATTTGCTCGCTTGCGGGGCCGATGTTTGCGGCGGCTCAGGAGCGCGCTCGAGGCCACGCTTTGGCTTAGCGATGCGCTGGAATAGACCACGCCTCTCCGGCTTGCCCTCGGGCGTCAAACCCTTTGCCGTCAGTAATTTATAGCTCGCTTCATACCATTCAGAGCCGGGGTAATTGTAACCAAGCACCGCGCCAACTTTCGTGGCCTCTTCGACCAAGCCCATCGACAGATTGGTCTCGACCAAACGGTGCAGCGCTTCTGGCACGTGAGTCGTGGTTTGATATAGGTCGATCACGCGACGGAACCGGCCCAAGGCCGCTAATTGCTGGCCATCGCGCAGATAGTAACGCCCGATTTCCATTTCCTTGCCAGCCAGCTGGTCTTGGGTCATGTCGATCTTCAAGCGGGCGTCGCGGGCATATTCGCTTTGCGGATAGCGCTGGACGACGTCGTTTAGGGCAGCCAAGGCCAATTCCGTCATGCGCTGATCGCGACCCACGTCCACAATCTGTTCGAAATAGCAGATGGCGATGAGATAATAGGCGTAAACCGCGCTATCATTACCGGGATAGAGGGACGCAAAGCGCTGGGCGCCTGCAATCGCGTCTTCATACTTGTTCTGCTGATAATTGGCATAGGCCGTCATCAACAAAGCGCGCCGCGCCCATTCCGAATAGGGGTGCTGACGGTCGACTTCTTCAAAGCCTGTCACGGCCTCAGTATAATTCTTTTTGCTGAGTTCATCGCGCGCATTGTTGTAAAGCAAATCGACAGGCCGCTCGACATAGGCTGGTACCTTCTTGGCATTGCTGCCGGGCATGGATTGGCAGGCAGCCAAAGCCACAAGCAAGGTTGGCACAACAAGCAGAATTCGAAATGGCGAGTGCTTCACGATGTAAACTCCGGGCCGTATGCCCTTCCCCAATACATCTTTAACCAGCTTCCGTTCACACGGGAAGCCGCTAAAGGCGGTTGAGCAGGTTCTGGTCCATGTGGACACAGTTTGAGTCAATTTAAGGACAAAACTGAAACCCGCTACAAGGGCCCATAGCTTTGGCCATTCCCGGCTTGACCCTCCTCTGCTTCTTGGCACATTCTTGGCCATCACGGGCACAGGGCCCAAACAACAGCGGCGGGAACCAAGATGAGCAAACCAAGATGCGGCTGGGTCCTCGAATCAGACCCGCTCTATGTTGCCTATCATGATGAAGAATGGGGCGTGCCCGTGCGCGGCGCCCGCGAACTATGGGAGCTTTTGTGCTTGGAGGGCTTCCAAGCGGGCCTGTCGTGGATCACAATTTTGCGCAAGCGGGCTGCCTTTCGCGAAGCCTTCTTGGGCTTTGACCCTGACAAGGTCGCGGCCTTTGGACCCGATGATATCGAGCGCTTGATGGCCAATCCCGGCATTGTGCGGGCGCGGGCCAAAATAATTGCCACCATTGAATCCGCACGCCTCTTCCAGACCATTCAGCAGGAAGAAGGTGGTTTTACCGACTTTGTCTGGTCGGTTGTCGGCGGCAAACCGATCCACAACCATCCTCTGTCGTTCCGTGATGGACCAACAAAGACCGCCGAATCGGAAGAGTTGGCGCGCAAGCTAAAAGCCCGGGGCTTCAAGTTTTGCGGGCCCGTCATTTGTTACGCCTATATGCAGGCGGCAGGCCTTGTGATTGACCATGAGACCCGTTGTCACCGCTATCGCCCTGCCTGACGCTGACGGACAGGCGCAGGGATTGCGCATCAGGTCAAAGGCTTTAACGTGACGCAAAAACAAGGGAGTGCGCCATGAGCTTACGAACACCAATTTGCGATCTATTGGGCATTGACCATCCAATCATGCTGGCTGGCATGGGCGGGGTAGCCTATGCTGAAGTCTGTGCGGCCGTTTCTGAGGCCGGGGGCTACGGCTGCCTCGGCATGGCCGGGCGCTCGCCTGATGAAATCCGCGACGAAATGCGCAAAGTCCGCGCCTTGACCGACCGCCCATTCGGGGTGGACCTTTTGGCCGCCGTTCCAGGTAGCCTAGAATCCTCGGTCGACATTATCATTGCCGAAGGCGCGACCGCCTTTATCGCAGGCCTTGGGGTGCCTTCTTCGATCATCGAAAAACTCCATGGCGCAGGGCTCAAAGCCATGGTTGTCGGCGGCGCTGTTAGCCATGCGGAAAAAGCTCAAGCCGCTGGCTGTGATGCTGTCATCTGCCAAGGCTCTGAAGGTGGCGGGCATACAGGCCTTGTCGGCACCTTGCCGCTGGTGGCCCAAGCCGTTGAACGGGTGACCATCCCCGTTGTTGCGGCGGGGGGTCTCTATGACGGACGAGGCCTTGCTGCTGCACTCGCACTTGGCGCTCAAGCGGTCTGGATGGGCACGCGCTTTATTGCGTCGAAAGAAGCCCACGCCGGTCAAATGTATAAGGATGCTGTGGTCGCGGCAAAGGACACCGACACCGTGCGCACCCGTTCCTACTCTGGCAAGCCGATGCGCGTGAAAGACAATGCGTGGGTGCAAGATTGGGAAAGCCGTCCGAGCGACATTAAACCCTTCCCACATCAAGCCATGATCAGCATGCAGGCTGGTGCCATGGGCGGCATTGGCGGGCAGACTGAGGGCCTCGAAGCTGACAAATCCTGTTTTGCAATGGGTCAATCGGCTGGCGGCGTGCATGATATTCTGTCTTGCAAGGAGATCATCGAGTCCATCATGGCCGAAGCCCATGAATCGATTGCGCGGGTTGCACGCTTGCAGGCAAGCTCTCCTGCTTGACCTAACCCCCGAAACAGGGGCGTTTAGGGGGTATGAAATCACGTATCTGGATGGCGAGTGCGATTGCGACCTTCGCAGCCTGCGGGGCTGCGTGGAGTGTGGCGCAGACCGCCATTCAAGAGCCGCAGGATCGTGGTCCCACCCCCACATTAGAGACTTACGAGGTTCCAGGCGCTCCTGTTGAAACATCAAGGCGTGAGCCCGCAGCCATGGTTGAGGACGCGCCGATTGATATCCCCCAAGATACGCCATCAGAATGGAGCCCCGATCTCACTCAAGACGCAGGTGTGGCCACCCCCTACCGCCTTGTCCCGCAAAAGCCGCGCAAAGCGCTGCGCAATGCAGAAGGCCTTGACTCTGAAAACGATGGTTATGCTGGTCCCGTCCCGGATGGCCAAGCAATCTTAACCGACAACGAGCGACGTGCGCGGCCGGTCAATCCAACCAAGCGCGCTGATCTAACGCGCTTGGCCCGCGTTCTGGGCTCCCTTCATGCGCTACGTGTGTCGTGTTCGGGCCGCCAAGATCAAACCTATAGATCACGCATGTCCACCTTGCTCGACCTCGAAGCCCCCGATGATAGCGCTTTGCGAGACCCCTTGGTGGATTCATTTAACGCGGGCTTTCAAGCCTATGGGCTGGGTGCTACCGCCTGTCCACCTGATCGCAGCGCGCAAGAAGCCAAATTGGCCAAAGATGGCCTTCGACTAGCCAAGCAAATGGCCGCCAGTTATCGCCCGGTCAACTCGGAACCAAAAGTGCAAGTAAGGTATTCGGAACCAAATTCAGCTAAATAGATGGTCACGTGCGGGAAGTTCTTGGTTGAAGCAACGATCTTCGCTTTGCGTTAACTGATCATATCTAAATATTTATTTGTCGCAATTCTGGGGCTAGTGTTGTCAAACTTTACGTGTCTGTTGATCGAAGACAGCGTGATACAGGCACGGGTGATCTCTCAGATGATCTCTCGGACCGGCTGGGTTACGTTGATTGCCTTGGATCTTCGTTCCGGGCTTATGAGTATAGCCGAACAGTCCTTTGATCTCGTCATTTCTGACTTGATGCTGCCAGATTCAACCGATGGCCGCACCATCGCCAAGATCCGCGAGGCGGCTCCAGATGTCACCATCGCTGCCATCAGTGCAGGTGGTGGCAACAATACCGCTTCATCCCTTCTCGAATGCGCCAAATTGGATGGCGCTGAATTCTTGTTGCAAAAGCCCTTCTCGCAAGAGCGCTTGGAGGTCCTTTTGACTGAGGTCGCCGACCGCTTACGATCGGGTCAGCGTCGTCCCCATGTTTTGGTGCTGGACCCCAGCCGGACCTTGCGACGTATCTGTGAAACTGGACTTAAGGATCAAGACTTCCGAGTTACCAGCGAGGCGAACTTGCTCGAAGCGCTTAACCATATTGATGTGTTAGATTTGGATGCGGTCGTAACCCAAGTGGATATTGATTCAAAAAACGGCCAGGAATTGGTGACTTTGATGCGCGAGGTTTTTCCCGGTGTCGCCATCATCGCATTATCCGACAAGGGTGATAGCGAAGTGGCCCGTCGCGCTTGGTTGAAGACCTTGGAAGCCGGGGCCGATGTGGCTTTGCCTAAGCCCTTTGCGCCCGACGAACTTGTTCGCGCTGTTCGCAGTGGGATGGCCTTGGCGGCATCAGCCTTTCTGGAAGCGGCGCGCCGGTCTGCCTAGAAAGCTGACCGTTACCCCAAGACGCAAACCAACACCCCTGCCACAATCAGGGCAGAACCGATCCCCCGTCGCAGGTCGATGGTTTCTTTAAAGCGGATCCAGCCTAGAAGTGTCGCCATCGGTGCTTCAACCAAGGCGTTTAGGGCCCGCACCAAAGCAGCTGGTGCGAGGGTCAATGCGGCAAACCAGCAGGCAGAAGCGGCAGCCCCTGCAAACCCCGCCGACCATGATGCCCGCCCATCAGCCGCAAGTGCGCTTAAAGCACGACGGTCAAAAACCAATAAAATTCCACCCAAAACAAGGCTCTGCAGGGCTTGCACACAAACAAGCGTGAAAGTCGCGGAAAAGAATGGCGCGGTTGGATCAATCGCTAGGCCGCACAAGCGGTAGCAATTGGCTGAGACGGCAAAGCACGCCCCAGATGTGAGGCCGAAGAACCCAGCCTTAAAGCCTGCGATGCCCCCTGCGATCCCCTTGGTCGGCCAAGATGCCAGCAACAGGCCTGCCGTCGCGCCCCAAATGCCGAGCCAGCCCCACAGGCTTAGTCGGTCGCCTAGAAACAGCACCCCTACCACAGCGGCCAAGGGCAAGCTCATATGCTGAAAAGTTGACCCAAGGCCAAAGCTTGAGGCGCGCATCGCTAGGATGAGGGTTGCAGTCGCACATACTTGCGCCGTGGCCCCAAGCGGTGCAGCGACCCAGAAATCAGAGCCGATCTTAAAGGTCGAAGGCGGGGCCAACCACCACACAAGGCCTAAAAACAAACAAGCAAAAGGTAAGCCATAAAGAAAGCGCACCAAGGTCGCCCCCCAAGGTCCAGCCCGATCCGACAGACTGCGCTGAGCCGCATTGCGTAGGATTTGAAGGAAGCCTGCCACTAAGGCCAATGGCACCCAAAGCGCGTTCATTTAAGCAGCCTTGCAGAAAGAGAAATGGGTAAACGCGTAAATGGGGGCTTTGGCGCGTTTCTTCCGCGCTTCCGCCCTAAACGCGCCATAAACCAAGCCCAAAGCAAGCCTCAGGGACGTGCGGTTGCACCCGGGGCGCATGCGTGGCCTAGTAGCGGGTGTGGAGGGCTTTATCATGGTAGAACGGACAAATCTTTTAGCTGCGGCGGGCATTTTGGCGTTGGGGATTGCCTTTGCAGGCTTTTCAGCCGGCCAATCCCTCGTGCATTCACGGTTGGGCTTTCGCACGGTCACAGTCAAAGGTCTTTCAGAGCGCCCCGTCAAGGCCGACCTCGGCTTTTGGTCGATTAGCTTTGTGGCCACCGGCGCTTCATTAGAAGAAGCCCGCCAAGCGCTGACCACATCTGAATCTGCTGTGAAGGCATTTTTAACGGCCCGCGGCTTTCCAGCCACCGCCTATCAGGTGCAAAACATTCGCGTCGAAGACAAGCTGGCAAACGCCTATTCCAACGGCGGGCTGAATGGCCCACGCTATATTTTGACTGAAAACTTGATGGTGAAAACCACCGAAGTCGACAAACTGGCCGAAGCATCGCGCAATAGTGGCGATCTCTTGAAAGAAGGCGTGGTTTTTGCCAATGATGGCTCCTCTTCGGGTCCTTCCTTCCAATTCACAGGCCTGAATGACCTCAAAGGTGCCCTCTTGACCGAAGCCACCCAGCGCGCGCGCGAAGCAGCAGACAAATTCGCTAAAGAGTCGGGTGCAAAAGTCGGTGCCATCCAAAATGCCAATCAAGGCGTGATCGAAGTCAATCCAGCTGTCCAGATTCCAGATAGCCCGCCCGACCGTCAAATCGACAAAAAAGTTCGGGTGGTGACGACGATTACTTATTTCTTGAAGGATTGATCGGCGTTCTACTCGCGAAGTGCAAAGCGCCTTTGCGCCAATACCCCGCGAGCGCGCTGATCTCCCCTCTCCCTCTGGGGTCGACCTATAGGTCGACGGGTTGGGGTGCTCCCCTCTCCCTTTGGGCTACGGCGTTCACGGAAGTGATTCCCTTTTTGGGCAGATCATGATTCAAGGCCTGTTTTGGCAGG
>Ga0247831_1005413_pt1 | contig 16001 bp, 17 predicted proteins | sample LaCruzMarch2015__9_FD_192406 | JGI IMG/M metagenome (GOLD analysis project Ga0247831, IMG submission 192406) | Freshwater microbial communities from meromictic Lake La Cruz, Castile-La Mancha, Spain - LaCruzMarch2015_1m | ecosystem: Environmental > Aquatic > Freshwater > Lake | place: Spain... | reverse complement strand
CTTGGGCTTATTTGCTGATGTTGAATCTTTTTCATCATAACCAGAAATAACATCGAGCATTAACGCAGCATCACGAACATCTTTTGTCATAGGTCCTGCTTGATCTAAAGAAGATGCAAACGCAACTACCCCCCATCTAGAACAACGACCATAAGTAGGCTTTAAACCGACAATGCCTGTAAATGCGGCGGGTTGACGAATACTTCCTCCAGTATCTGTTCCAACAGTAGCTGTTGTTAAATCTGCGGCAACTGCACTAGCGCATCCTCCTGAAGATCCTCCTGGAACAAGATTTTCATTATTTAAACGATATGGATTTAAAACATTTCCAAAACTACTAGTCTCATTTGATGAGCCCATTGCAAATTCATCTGAGTTTAATTTTCCAATTAAAATTGCATCTTCATTCCAAAGTTTTTCTGTAACTGTAGATTCATAAGTTGGAATAAAATTTGATAAAATTTTACTAGATGCTGTTGTTTTTATACCTTTTGTGCAAAATAAATCCTTAACGGAAATAGGAGCTCCAACTAAAGCTTTATCTAACTTTTTATTAGCATCTATTTTTTTAGCTTTGCTAACTGCATTTTCTAAATCTTTAGTATTAAAGCAGTTTAATTTATCTGACTTTTCTATTCTCTTAACATAAGCGCTAACTAATTCTGAAGCACTGCATTTTTTTTCTTTAACATGCTTTACGCTTTCAACTAATGTTAATTTTGTAAGATCGGTCATGTTTATTCGATAACCTTTGGAACGATATAATAATTAGAATTTTTCTCAGGAGCATTTTTTAAAATTTCTTCTTTTTCATTAATTTTTTTTATCTCATCTTTATTCATTGTAAGGGGTTGGTCAGAGACCGAAGCTATAGGAGCTATTTTATCAGTATTAAGTTCTTTTAACTGTTCAACAAATTTTAAAATAGAATTTAAATCTTTTTCAAGTCTATCAGTTTCTTCGTTAGTTACTGATATCCTTGCTAGCTTTGATATTTTCTTAATAGTATCTTTGTTAATTGACATTAGACTTAATGGTAAATCTGACTAAATTAACATTTTAATGAAAACTTACAACCTATTAGAGAACGATAAATTTGCAGAAATAATAAATAAACAATCCAGATTAATTGGAATTGATCATGGAAAAAAAAATATAGGTATCTCTATTTGTGATGAAAATCATAATATCGCAACTCCTTTAACTACAATTGAATTTAAACAGCTAAAATTTTTTATAACGGAAATAAGAAATATAATTGAGGAAAATAATATTGAAGGAATTGTAGTGGGCAACCCTATTAATATGGATGGTTCTCTTGGCCCAAGAGCTCAATCAGCTAGAGATTTTTCTAAAAGTTTAACTGAACAATTATCTATTCCAGTAACACTTTGGGATGAAAGACTCTCTAGTGAGGGCGCTTACAAGGGTATGTCAAACTTAGAGATTAATGTAACAAAGAAGCAAAAAAAACTAGATGAAAATTCTGCAGCCTTTATTTTACAGGGTTTTATTGATTATTATAAAAATCAAACAAAATAAGTGATTTTGATTTAATACTTGCAAGCTTTATAGTTTGCAAGTATAGAGTTGCTTTTAATGGCTATACAAAACGAAGCTGTTAAATTCAGACACAAACACCTTTTAGGCATTCAATCCCTTTCTATTCCCGAAGTTAATTACATTCTTGATGAGTCAATGCAGTTTGTTGATTTTAACAAAAGAGAACAAAAAAAATTAAATATTCTTGCCGGCAAAACTCAAATTAATTTATTCTTTGAATCATCTACTAGAACCTTAAGCTCATTCGAACTTGCTGGAAAAAGATTAGGAGCTGATGTGATGAACATGAATGTTTCAAATTCATCAATTAAAAAAGGTGAAACTTTAATTGACACAGCAATGACTTTGAATGCGATGCACCCTGATGTTTTAATTATAAGACATCAAGACTCTGGAGCTGCAAATCTTTTAGCGCAAAAAGTAAACTGTTCAGTAATTAATGCAGGAGATGGTTGGAGAGAACATCCAACTCAAGCTCTGCTTGATGCTCTTACAATCAAAATTAAAAAAGGGAAAATTGAAGGTTTAAGAATTGCAATCTGTGGAGACATAATGCACTCGAGAGTTGCAAGATCAAATATCTATTTACTTAATATGTTAGGAGCTGAAGTAAGAGTAATTGCCCCTCCTACTCTAATGCCAAAAAATATTGAAATTCTTGGAGTTAAAGCATTCACGGACATGAACAAAGGCCTAGAAGGATCAGACATTGTTATGATGTTAAGACTTCAAACTGAACGTATGCAAGGATCTTACGTTCCTTCAACAAGAGAATATTACGAATTTTACGGTCTAGATTATAAAAAAATTACTAAAGCTCATCCAAATGCACTGATTATGCATCCAGGTCCTATGAACAGAGGCGTTGAAATTGATACAACATTAGCTGATGACATCAATCGTAGCATTATCAAAGAGCAAGTTGAAATGGGAGTTGCGGTTAGGATGGCTTGTTTAAAAATCATATGCGGGAATAAAAAATGAAAACGAAACTTTTAATTAATACTCGAATAATTGATCCTCAAAATAATATTGATGAAGTGGGTGGAATTTTAATTGATGAAAATGGAAAAATAAAAGCAATAGGAAAAAAAGTAACAAAGGATAGCTCACCTAAGGAGTGTGAAATTATAGACTGCAAAGGCAATATTTCAATTCCAGGAATTGTAGACATGAGAGTATTTGTCGGCGAGCCTGGCTTTGAGTACAAAGAAAATTTTAGAACTTTAAGTGAAGCAGCCTTATCTGGTGGTGTAACCTCTGTTGTTACAATGCCAAATACCATGCCAGTAATCGATAATGGCTCAATATTAGATTTCACAAAAAGAAGAGCCAAAGATAAGTCACAAATTAAAATCTACCCACTTGCCACTCTTACAAAAAATCTTGAGGGAAATGAAATGTCAGAGTTTGGTTTACTTGGAATTATTGGAGCTATTGGTTTTACCGACGGAATAAAGTGCGTTCAGAATAATAGAGTAATGGATAAAATATTTAATTACGCAAAAAATTTAAACAGCTTAATTATTCAATTTCCTCAAGACAATGAACTATCAGCTAATGGTGCAATTAACGATGGTGAAATTTCTACCAGATTAGGATTAAAAGGAATTCCTGATATTGCTGAAAAAATTATTATAGAAAGAGACCTAAGTTTATTAGAGCTTTACAAAAACAGATATCATATATCAACTATATCTTCGAAAGCATCACTTCCAGTAATTGAAAATTATAAAAAAAAGGGATTAGAATTTACAACTAGTGTTTCAATAAATAATTTATCTTTAAATGAAAATGATATTGGAGATTTTAGAACTTTTTTAAAATTGTCTCCTCCTCTGAGAACTGAAAATGATCGTCTAGCTTTAATCGATGCTGTTAAAAAAGGATTAATTGATGTTATTGTCTCAGATCACAAACCTGAGGACGAAGAATCAAAACGTTTACCATTTCAACAGGCAGCGACTGGCGCTTCAGGAATTGAAACTTTATTATCACTGACATTGGAACTTTATCACAATCAATCTTGTGAACTAAAAACACTTATAAAATCATTGACATGTAATCCTGCAAAAATATTAAATATCAATGCTGGAAATTTATCGATTGGAAGTGATGCCGATATAGCAATTGTTAATCTGGATAAGCCTTGGGTTGTTGAAAAAGAAAAAATTAAATCAAAATCAAAAAATACAGCAATTGAGAAAAGAAAAATGCAAGGTAAGGTTGAAAAAACTTTTATCAACGGAAATTTAGTATTTGAGGCTTAATGGACGTACTTATAGTTACACTCTACTCTTATATATTAGGCTCTATACCGTTTGGTTTAATTCTTACAAGATTAGCTGGTTTGGGAGATGTGAGAAAAATTGGATCTGGGAACATTGGCGCAACTAATGTCCTAAGAACAGGCAATAAATTTATCGCCGCTCTAACTCTTCTTCTGGACGGTCTTAAGGGAACGCTATCTGTTTTCTTAACGATGCAATATTTTAATGAACTAACCTACTACTCAGCTGTAATTGTTTTTCTTGCACATATTTTTCCTATGTGGCTAAAATTTAAAGGAGGAAAAGGAGTTGCGACATTCATAGGAAGTTTATTAATAATCAATTTTTATTTATCAGCTACATTTATTACTGCATGGTTAATTATGCTTTCCATTTTTAGAATATCAGCTCTCTCAGCATTATCAGGATATTTAGTTGCAACGGTTACAGCTTTTATTTTCTTTGAACAAAAAATATTTTTATTAATTTTATTTTATTTTATTACTTCAATCTTCACTCATAGACAGAACTTAGCTTCTTTAATAAAACGATAATTTCGAAGTAATTAAAGACTTTTTTGTTTATTTTTTTTCGAAATTTGACAAAGATCACAAATTTTGACAGTTCTTCACTTTTTACTAATAACTTATGAATTTAGTTATCGTTGAAAGTCCTGCAAAAGCAAAAACTATTAACAAATATTTAGGTTCAGATTATATAGTTTTAGCAAGCTACGGTCATGTTAGAGATCTTCCTTCCAAAAATGGTTCTGTAGATACAGAGCATGATTTTAAAATGATTTGGGAAATTGATCCTGGTTCTAAAAAACATTTAAAAGAAATTACTGATTGTGCGATTGATGCCGAAAGAATTATTTTAGCAACAGACCCTGATCGTGAAGGAGAAGCTATTGCTTGGCATTTAAAATGTATTTTAGAAGAAAATAAAAAAATTAAAGATAAAAAATTTGAAAGAGTCGTATTTAACGAGATTACAAAAAAAGCAGTTGAGAACGGAATTAGTAATCCGAGAGATATCAATCCTGAATTAGTTAATGCCTATATGGCAAGACGAGCATTGGATTATTTAGTTGGATTTAATATTTCTCCTATTCTTTGGACAAAACTTCCAGGCTCAAAATCTGCAGGTAGAGTTCAATCTGTTGCTCTTAGAATTATTGTGGACAGAGAACATGATATAGAATTATTTAAACCTCAAGAATATTGGACCTTTGCTTGTACTTTTTTAACTCAACAAAAAAAAGAATTAAATGCACGACTTTATTCTTTTAAAGGAAATAAGATTGAAAAATTTTCATTTAAAAATGAACAAGAAATTAAAAATGTTTTAGAGCAAATAAAAAAAGAAAGTTTCAACATTGCAAGCATTGATAAGAAACCATACAGAAGAAGTCCTTACGCTCCCTTTACCACATCTACAATGCAGCAAGAGGCTTCTAAAAAATTAGGTTTTTCAGCATCGAGAACGATGCAAATTGCTCAAAGACTCTACCAAGGAATAGATTTTGAAGGAGATACCGTTGGCCTGATTACTTACATGAGAACTGACGGAACTAACATTTCTCAAGATGCTATCAAAGAATGTAGAAATTACATTGATAAAGAAATTGGTAAAAAATACTTACCAAGTGAAGCTAGAAATTATTCGGGAAAAAAAGCAAAAAATGCTCAAGAAGCCCATGAAGCAATTAGACCAACTGACATTTTAAGAACTCCTGAAAAAATGAGATCTATATTAGATAAAGATCAAGCAAGATTGTATGAGCTTATCTGGAATAGAACACTGTCCTCTCAGATGGAAAATGCGGAATATGAAAGATGTACGGTGGAGATATTAAATGGATCAAAGTCTATCACTTTTAGGGCAACAGGATCTGTACAAGTATTTGATGGTTTTTTAAAATTATATCAAGACGTGAAAGAAGAAGATGAAGTTGATAAAGACGAAGAGAATGATCAAAAAATATTACCAGAAGTAAAGATTAATGAAAAATTAGAAAATCCTAAATTTAACACTGAGCAACATTTTACTGAACCGCCTCCTAGATTTTCTGAGGCAAGCTTAGTTAAAAAATTAGAAGAACTTGGAATAGGAAGGCCTTCTACTTACGCAAGTATTATCTCGGTATTATCAACTAGAAATTATGTAGAACTCATAACAAAACGCTTTATACCGACTGACAGAGGAAAGCTTATTACAGCTTTCTTAGATAAATTATTTACTAAATATGTAGATTACAATTTTACGGCAACGCTTGAAGATAGTTTAGATGAAATTACTACAGGAAAAATTGAATATCTTAAAGTTTTAGAAAATTTTTGGAAAGAATTTTATAAAAATATTAATGAAGTCAAAGAATTAAGAACAAGAGCTGTTCTTGATTTATTAAATGAAAGTTTAGGAGATATTATATTCGATAAAGATGAAAATGGAAAAATTTCTAAAAAATGTAAGAACTGTAGTAACGGAGAACTTAGCTTAAAAAATGGAAGATTTGGAGCGTTCATTGGTTGTTCAAATTATCCTGAATGTAAATTTACAAGACCTTTATCAAGAGCAAAAGCTGCTGAACAAGATTTCCTTGCTGAACCAAAAGTATTTGGAGAGACTGATAATAAAGAAAAGATTGTATTAAAAAAAGGAAGATTTGGTCCTTACTTGCAAATCGGTAATGATGAAAAAAATCTTAGAAATGTGTCTATACCTAAAGGTATTTCTTTGGATTCATTGGACTTAGATAAATGTAAATTTTTAGCATCACTTCCTAAGGTGCTTGGTCAATATCCAGAAAATACTCAAGATATTACATTAAATGTTGGAAGATTTGGACCTTATGTAAAATGTGAAAATAAATCAGCTTCTTTAGAAAATCCTGAAGATATATTTTCATTAGGATTAAATAGAGCAATTACGTTAATTGCTGAAGCAAAACCAGGTAGACGAACTTCAAATGAAATAAAAAATCTTGGTGAGCATCCTGAAGATAAAAAACCTGTAAAAATTATGAAAGGTCAATATGGTCCCTATATTAAATACAAAACAATCAATGCTACAATTCCTGATGACAAAGATCCTGAAAATATATCTATGGAAGAAGCTCTGGTATTAATAGCAGCAAGAATTGCCTACGATGAATCTAAGAGTGGCAAAAAAACTAAGAAAAAAGTCAAAAAAGCCAAGGCTAAAGATGAATAAAATTGAAGAAATATTAAAAAAAGTAAATATTGCTATTCCAAATCCTCCAAAACCTGTTGGCAATTACGCTGCTTTTAGTAGATATGAAAAACTAATTTTTATATCAGGACAACTTCCTATTACTGCTGATGGAAAAATAATAACTGGAAAAGTTATGAAAGAAGTTTCTTTAGAACAGGCTCAAAAGGCTGCGGAAATTTCAATTTTAAATGCTCTTGGGCAATTAAAGATTGCGTGCAATGATGATCTTAATAAAGTGAAAAGTTGCATTAGAATAAGTGGTTATGTAAATTGTTTAGATAATTTTTCGGACCACCCAAAAGTTATTAATGGAGCTTCAGACTTAATTTCAAAAATTTTTTCAGTGAATTTGCATTCTAGAATTGCAATTGGTTGTAATTCTCTGCCTTTAAATGCCTGCGTTGAAATAGAAAGTATTTTTGAGATTAACTAAGCTTTTATTTTAACTTTAACTTTATACTCAATTAATATTTTATCTAAAATTTTCTGCTCTGCTTTAGATAAAATATATTTAGATTTCTTATATTCGTTAGATAATTTGCTAATAAATTCATTAAGATAATCTTTTCCTTTTGCTGCTTCGAGCTCATTATAAAGAGAATTTAGCTCTTTAGTCTTGCTAATATGCAAGTTTTTATAATTATTTTCATTTGGATAAATAATAATATTCTTTTGAATACTTGCTATTTCAATTGCAAGATTTGATAGTTTTTCTTCTATTTTTTTTGTCTTACTCGAAAATAAACCAAACATATTTATTGTACCGTTTTGCTAACTGGTTTTTTTGATGTTTTTTCAATTTTATTAATTTCAAAAACAAGAATATCATTTTTAGCGTCTACTAAAACATGACCGCCGTTTACTAATTTTCCATGAATAAGTTCGTCTGCTAAAGGTTTTTTAATTTTTTCATCTATAACTCTATTTAAAGGTCTAGCGCCCATTTTTTCATCAAAGCCTAATTTAGAAATTAAATTACTAGCTTTGTCAGTCAAATTAATAATCACATCTCTTTCGCCTAATTGTGTTTCAAGTTCAATTACAAATTTTTCAACAATTTTTTTAACAGTATCTTTGTTTAAAATATTAAATTGGACAATAGAATCTAATCTATTTCTAAATTCAGGTGAAAATATTTTATTAATAGATTCTAAATCACCGTCTTTATTAATACTTTTGTTGAATCCTATTTGAGATTTTTGCAAATCTTCTGCACCAGCATTAGTCGTCATAATTAAAATAATATTTCTGAAATCTATTTTTTTACCATTTTGATCAGTTAATTTTCCATAATCCATAATTTGTAACAAGATATTATAAACGTCTGGATGAGCCTTCTCTATTTCATCAATTAAAAGAACCGAATAGGGATTTTTGTCAACTTTCTCAGAAAGTAATCCTCCTTGATCAAAACCAACATATCCCGGAGGCGCTCCAATCAATTTAGAAACTGAATGTCTTTCCATATACTCTGACATATCAAAACGAATAAGTTCAATACCAAGAACTTTAGCAAGTTGTTTTGCAAGTTCAGTTTTTCCAACTCCTGTCTGACCTGAAAACATATAATTTCCGATAGTACGATTACTGTCTCTCAAACCAGATCTTGATAATTTTATTGAGGATACAAGACTATCAATTGCAAGATCCTGTCCAAAAATGACTCTTTTTAAATTTTTATCTAAATCCTTTAAATACATTCTGTCATTAACTGAAATATTTTTTTCTGGAATTTTAGTAATTTGAGAAACTATTCTCTCAATATCTTCAATATCTAATATTTTTTTTCTCTGGTTTTCAGATTTTAAAACTTCTGAAGAACCTAACTCATCAATAATATCGATTGATTTATCCGGTAACTTTTTGTTACCAATATATTTACTTGATAAATCTACAGATGCTTTTATTGCATCATCAGTAAATTTAACATTATGAAATTTTTCATATTTTGATCGAATTCCATACATAATTTTGTATGCCTCTTCTATTGTTGGCTCTGGAACATCTATTTTTTGAAATCTTCTTTGTAGCGCTCTGTCTTTTTCAAAAAATAATCTATACTCATTGTAAGTTGTCGATCCTATACATCTTATATTTCCAGCCTGTAAAGCAGGCTTAAGCATATTGGAGGCATCCATTGAACTTCCAGATGTTGATCCAGCTCCTACTAATGTGTGAATTTCGTCTATAAATAAAATGTAGTTTTTATTTTTTTCTATTTCCTTAATAATTAATTTAAGACGCTCTTCAAAGTCTCCTCTATATCTTGTTCCTGCAATTAATGTTCCCATATCAAGAGAAAATATTATATGTGATTTTAAGACTTGAGGAACTTCATTATTAAAAATTTTTAAGGCTAATCCTTCAACGATCGCTGTTTTTCCAACACCCGGATCCCCAACCAATAATGGATTGTTTTTAGTTCTTCTGCACAAAATTTGAGCTAAACGATCTACTTCCACTGTTCTTCCAATTAAACGATCTATATTATTTTGTTCAGCTTTTTTATTTAGATTAACACAATACGTTTCCAAAGGTGAATTAGTAGCTGCTTTATTGTTGCTGGATGATGAGCTGTCAAATGAGCCTCCATAAGCGAAATTATCTACTTTGGTAATTCCATGAGAAATAAAATTAACTACATCGTAACGTGTAACTTCTTGTTCTTGTAAAAAAAATGTAGCGTGGCTTTCTCTTTCAGCAAATAATGCGACTAATATATTTGCCCCTGTAACTTCATTTTTTCCTGAAGATTGAACATGAACAATAGATCTTTGTATAACTCTTTGAAAACTTGCAGTTGGCTGGGGTTCTAATTTAGTATCTGTAGTAACTATATTTTCTAATTCATTATCAATATAGAATTCCAAATTCTCATTTAATAAATCAACATCTACATTGCATGCTTTCATAACATTACGAGCATCCGTTTCATCTGTTAAAGCAAGTAGCAAATGTTCTAAAGTTACATACTGATGTTTTTTGTCAGTGGCAAATTTAAATGCTTGTGAAATTGCTTGTTCTAAAGATTTGGTAAATGTAGCCATTTAAATAGATTTTTTCATAATACATTTCAAAGGATACTGATTTTGTTTTGCAAAGTTTATAACTTCGATAACTTTAGTCTCAGCAACCTCATAGGGATAAACTCCACAAATAGCGCTCCCATCGTTGTGAATTTTAAGCATAATTTTATTTGCTTTTGGCTTAGTCATATTAAAAAATAATTGTAAAACTTTAACAACAAATTCCATAGTTGTAAAATCATCATTTAAAAGAATAACTTCATAAAAATCAGGTTTTTTGATTTTAACTTGAGTCTTATTTTTTTTTAATTTATTAAGAACTTTAGGCATTTACTGGTCTGCCGATAGAATAATAAGTAATGTTTTTTTGAGTATTAAATGATCTGTTATCGTATAAATTTCTTAAATCGTATATAGTGACTTTTTTATTATTATTTTTAATTTTAGAAAAATTTAAATTTTTAAATTCATCCCACTCTGTATGAATAATAATTAAGTCTACTTTGCTGGTTGCTAAATATAGATCATCAAAATAGTTTACGTTATTACGTTTATTTAACACTTCTTTGCTTCCTGATGGCTCATAATAGTTAATCTTTGCTCCTTTTTTAATAAACTTAGATATTAAATTTATTGCTGAAGAATCTCTTAAATCATCGGTGTTTGCTTTAAATGTTACTCCTAAAAAACAAATAATCTTATTTTTAATTTTATTATTTAAAATTTTATAAATATTTTTTTCAATATCTATTTTTCTTTTTTCATTAAAATTAATGACCGAATTAATAATAGAAAGTGGAGAATTATAATTCTTACCTACCTTTGCTAAAGCTTTAGTATCTTTAGGAAAGCAAGATCCACCATATGCAGGTCCCGCTCTTAAAAATCTTGAACCAATTCTTTTATCAAGTCCAATTCCAAGAGCCACATCATCAACATTTACATCGACCTTTTCACATAAATTTGCAATTTCATTAATAAAACTAATTTTTGTAGCTAAAAAGGCGTTAGATGCATATTTTATAAGCTCGGCTGCTCTTCTAGAACAGGAGACAAACGCAGCTCCCTTATTAACTATAGGGCGGTATAACTCATTAAATATTTTTATAACTCTTTTATCGTTTGCACCAATAACTACTCTATCTGGATATTTGAAATCTTTAATAGCCTCACCTTCTCTAAGAAACTCCGGGTTAGATACAATTGTAAATAATCCTTTTTTCTTGTTTTTATTCAAAATCTTCTCAATCTTATCACCCGTACCAACAGGCACAGTAGATTTTGTAACAATAATTTTATGAGATTTAATTTTTTTTGAAATTAATTGAGTAACAGAGAATACTTGTGAAAGATCTGCAGAGATGCCATCTTTTGCTGTTGGTGTGCCTACAGCAATAAAAACGATGTCAGATTTGTTAATAGAACCAATTAGATCATCTGAAAAAATAAGCCTACCTGATTCTAAATTTTTTTTAAGCAATTCAGACAAGCCAGGTTCAAATATTGGAATATCTCTGTTTTCAAGTCTGTTTAATTTTTCTTTATCTTTATCTATGCAGATAACGTTATTGCCAAGATCAGAAAAACAAACTCCCGATACTAAACCAACATAACCTGTACCAATAAAACAAATTTTCATATTAGAATTTTTTTAATGAATTATTATACCCATTAATAGTTCCGCAGTCTAAATATGTTCCGGAAAATATATGTCCCACAAATTTATTATCGTTATAAATTAAACGTTTCACTGCATCTGTAATCTGCACTTCTCCTGAGGATCCTCTTTTGGTATTTCGTAGTGAAGAAATTATTTTTTTTGGTAAGACGTATCTTCCTATAATTGCATAATTAGATGGAGAATTTTTTAAACTAGGTTTTTCAACTAAATCGCTAATAAATAAATTATTATTAATTTTTTTTGAATATTTTATAATTCCATATCTTGAAATTTCAGATTTTTTTACTTTCTTAGAAGCTATTACTGAAGAATGATATTTATTATGAATATTAATTATTTTTTTTGAACAATTTTCTTTAATAATAATATCATCTGGTAGAACCAAAAGAAAAAATTTATTTTTAATTGCTGATTTTGCAGCCAATACAGCATCTCCAAGACCTTTTGGAGAATTTTGATATACAAATTTAAGTTTACTTCTGTAGCGATCTAAAATTTTTAGTTTCTGAATTGATCTATAATCTTTCTTTTTTTTTAGATAATTTAATAAATAATGATCGGGGTAAAGGTAATCTTTGATAACTTTTTTTCTATTCGAAATAACTAAGATAATTTTTTTTATACCCGCTTCCAAACATTCATCCAAAATATGTTCCAAAATAGTTTTGCTCCCTAAAGGTAACAGTTCTTTTGGAAGTATTTTGCTAAAAGGTAGAAGTCTTGTGCCTAAACCAGCTAATGGTATTATCGCTTCTTTTATCATTAAATATTATAGTTAATTTCTTAAATGAAAATAATTAAAACAGCAAATAAAATAACTATAGAGTTATTAAATAAAAAAAAAATTGGCTTTATCCCAACTATGGGATGCTTGCATGATGGTCATGTCTCGTTAATAAAAAAATCAAAAAAAAAAAAATTATTAACAATAGTAAGTATATTTGTTAATGCACTACAATTTAATAACAAAAAAGATTATAAAAAATATCCTAAAACTATCTTAACTGACTTAAAAATTTGTAAAAAAAATAAGGTAGATTACGTTTATTTGCCCAAAGAAAAAGATATTTATCCAGAAAAAAAAATTATAATTAAAAATAAAATTCACCATTTTAAAAATTTGTTAGAAGGAAAATTTAGACCTGGACATTTTGAAGGTGTAATTGAAGTCGTAAAAAGACTATTAAGTCATATTAAAACTGATTATCTTTTCCTTGGAAAAAAAGACTATCAGCAATTAATTATTATTAGAAAATACCTAGAAAGCATTAATTCCAAAATTAAAGTTGTACCATGCGATACTATCAGAGCTAAAAATGGGGTTGCTTTATCCTCTAGAAATAAACTTTTAGATCAAAAATCATTAAATATCGCTGGAGAAATAATTAATTTTTTAAAAAAAAATAAAAATAAAATTATAAAGTCCAAAGATAACTCTTTTTTTTTAAAAAAAATAAAAGAATTTGGTGCTAAAAAAATAGATTATTTGTCTGCGTTTAATTTAAAAAAATTAAAGAAAACCAATAAACCATCAGTTAATACTAGGGTGTTTCTAGCGTATTATTTAAATAACATAAGATTGATTGATAACTTTTAATGGAAATTAAAATATCTCAAAAACCTGTAGCTTATAAAAAAGCAATAGATTTTTTGGAACAAAGAGTAGAAAAAGTTCATGCCAACTTAGAAGATGAACTTATATGGATATTAGAGCACGATTCAGTTTATACAAAAGGTATAAGCGCATCAGATAAAGATTTATTACTACCTAATTTATTTCCTGTAATTGCAACAAATCGAGGTGGAAAATTTACCTACCATGGCCCTGGGCAAAAAATAGTTTATTTTGTTTTAAATCTTAATAAACGTGAAAAAGAAATAAAAAAATTTGTTAGGCATGTTGAAGAATGGATTATTTCTATTCTTAAAGATTTCAATATTTCATCATTTGCTGATCCTAAAAATATTGGCATTTGGATAAATAATAATAGTGAAGAAAATAAAATTGCCGCTATTGGAATTAAAGTTAAGAAATGGATTGCATATCATGGCTTTTCTCTTAATATTAATGTCAATAAAACTGATTATCGTGGAATAATTCCTTGTGGGATATCTAATAAAGGAATAATTAATATTTCGGATTTACGTGCAATCCCAAATGATGAAATTATTAATAACTCAATAAAAGAAAACTTTTATAAATTATTTAATTCGTAAATTAATTTTTTCTCCTTACAAAAACTTTGAAAGTATAATGAAGGTTCAGCTTGATGAACTGTTTTTTTGCTATTTATTAAAAATTCAACTTTGTAGGCATGTAGCATCAAATGAAGCTCCTTAGACTTATTTAAGCTCTTATTTGTATATTTCTTTTCTCCTAAAATAGGATGTTTAATAAAACTTAATTGTCTTCTCAACTGATGTTTTCTTCCTGTTTCGGGATTTAGCAATAACAATGAGAGGTCTTTTGTTTCGGAGATAACTTTATAATTAGTGATCGATAAATGTACTTTCTCTTTATTATTTTCAACATAACTAAGTTCATTTTTTAAAGTTCCACTTTTATTTTCTAAAACGCCATCTACTAAAGCTAAATAACTTTTGTTAATAGTTTGATTTTTAAAAGCTTCTGAGAAAAATTTTGCACTTTTGTGAGTTTTACTAATAATTAAAATTCCTGTTGTTTCAGCATCTAATCGATGAACTAAATGTGGAGTTAGATATTCAGTTTCTGAATAGTTTTTTAATATATCAAAAATATTTTTTCCTGTTTTGGTCCCTGATTGTACAGCTAAGTTATAAGGTTTATTTATGACAAAATAATGCTCATTTTCAAATAAAATATTATTTTTGATTAACTCGTAATCTTTTTTTGATGGTAAATATGAAAATTTTTTTTTAATTATTTTGTCATCATTATCTATATCAGCGTAAATTTTAATTTCGTCATTTATCTGTATTTTATAAGAACTTTTTGCTTTTTTGCCATTAACTAAAATTTTTCCTTTTCTTAAAGTTCTTTCAATTAATGACTGAGGTAATGGTTTTACTTTTTTTTTAAACCATTTATCGAGACGGATATTTTCAAAATCTTCTTCAATTTTAAAAATGTGCCTAGGTTCCATTATGAAATAATGTGAATAAACTTATCTCCTAAATAAAACATCAGTAAACCAAAAAATACAGAAACGAAAATATATAAAAAGGCTAATAGGTAATTTGAACTATTAATAAGATTAAAAAAATCTTGAGAAAAGGAAGAAAATGTTGTGAACCCTCCTAAAAATCCAATTGTAATATAATTTTTAAAATTTTCATCAATAGAGATGAATTTTGTATCTAGTACTCCTGAAACTAAACCAATCAAAAAACAACCCAATAAATTTACTGTAAGAGTTCCGATTGGAAAAATAGTTTGAAAAATTTTTGGGGTAATTTGTATAACTGAAAATCTTGCTAAAGTTCCAAAAGCACCAAATAAAGCAATTAATAAATAAGACTTCATTAATTGTTTATTTACTTAATTGCTGAGCTTCTTCCTTTGGCTGTTCAGGTTTTTTTTGAACTGGACCTGAATCTTGTCCTTTTGCATTGAAATCTTTATCTACTAATTCAATGTATGCCATTGTTGAATTGTCACCAAAACGATTTCTAGTTCTAATAATTCGCGAATAACCACCTTTTCTATTTTCGTATCTTTTAGATAAAACTGTAATTAACTTTTCTGCTGAAACTTCATCCTGTAATTTTGATATTAAAGATCTTCTAGCTGATAAATCATTCTTTTTTCCGATAGTAATAACTTTATCAATTAATGGCTTTAATTCTTTTGCTTTTGGCAAAGTTGTTTTAATTTGCTCATGCTTAATTAAAGAATTAAGCATATTTTTAAACAAAGCTTTACGGTGCTCTGAAGTTCTGTTTAATTTTCTACGAGCAATTTTGTGTCTCATTATTATTAATAATTATCCTCTAATTTTTTAGAAAGTTCGGCAATGTTTTCTGGTGGCCAATTTGGAACTTCCATTCCAAGATACAATGACATTGTTGTAAGAACTTCCTTAATTTCATTCAATGATTTTCTTCCAAAATTAGGAGTTCTTAACATTTCACTTTCACTCTTTTGAACTAAATCTCCAATATAAATAATATTATCATTTTTTAGGCAATTCATTGATCTTACAGACAGTTCTAATTCATCAACTCTTCTAAGTAAGTTTCTAT
>Ga0247831_1005409_pt1 | contig 16014 bp, 10 predicted proteins | sample LaCruzMarch2015__9_FD_192406 | JGI IMG/M metagenome (GOLD analysis project Ga0247831, IMG submission 192406) | Freshwater microbial communities from meromictic Lake La Cruz, Castile-La Mancha, Spain - LaCruzMarch2015_1m | ecosystem: Environmental > Aquatic > Freshwater > Lake | place: Spain... | reverse complement strand
GTCGGCACATCATCATCCAGCCTCCTCGTTGATGACAATTGCATCGTAAGCCAACAGCATTGTTTTCTCAAGTGGAGGGGAAGGTCTCTACAGGTCTCTACCCCGCCAAAAGCGTGGTAGAGCCAAAGCAGCCAGTCGCTTCCTCTCCTTCAATACTCCCTGATGTCAGAGGGCCAACAACCCGTCTCCGACGAGGACCTTCCCCAATCGAACACTGCCGCCGGCGTCGACGAAGGAGAAGACGACGATGGCATTGCAGATTATGGCGGTTGCGAAAAGTCGCTAATAATCCCCATCACGTCCTCGTCGACGTCATTGCCCAATGGACGATGTCAATTCATCGAAATATTCCCGGAAGAAATATCGAACATCGATCCTGCCACATTGTCCACGGTGTTGCGCGACGAGCGCGCTCCGTTACGAACGTGGTGCGAGGCGTCGTTGCTTTACATGCGCAGCAGCGGCGGCGGCGCCGCCGGCGGTAACACTCATCACGAGAAGGAGGGGTGCGAATTATTGACCCTGGCGGTGGACGACGATGACGTGATGAACGGCAGTAATACCGCCGACCGACTGCGCGTCTTGGCAAGCGCCGGCATCGCCGCATTGGCACAGGCCAATCGACGCGCGGGGGATGTTGGCCGGTCGTGCACATCCGGCGGAGGCGGAAGCGATGGAGGGGGCGGCGGTGCGGGAGGGGCGGATATTGGAAGCTTGCTCGATGATTTACTCGAATCGTCCAAATCGTCCGAGAAGCGGGATGTTGAATTACGCGAGGAATTGCGCACGCTTGCCGATTCGCGCTTCGTCAAGGCCGATAATATCAATCAAGTCAACCCAATGACATGGATAGGACGCGGGATGCTCAGTTTGGCACAAAACAAATTAGATCAAGCGCGATTCTACTTTGAGAATTTGACATTACGCGAATGTGGCGAGACATTACCTGCATTGATTGGCATGGCGGCCGTTAAATTCCTCGAAAAGGATTATAGCGGTGCATTGGACTTGTACAGTCGTGCAATACGTAAGTATCCACATGAATCGGGATCCGTCACGCGCGTGGGATTTGGAATGGCATGTTACCGTCTCGGACAGGTCGATCGTGCCAAGGCGTCATTCCGTCGTGCACATGAAATGGATGCAGAGAATGTAGAGGCATTAGTGGCGCTGGCCGTATTAGAAATGTCAAGTTTGGATGGAGATGTATTAGCCCCACGTGAATATCGGGCTAGGGCGGAGAATGTATTAAAATTACTATCCATGGCCAATGTGGTTGATCATACAAATGCCATGGTGCAGAATCATTTGGCCAATCATTACTTCTGGAAATGGACACCCGTGCCGGGGATGGTGTGTGCGGAACAAGGGTCGGATATTGTTCGGGGGAATATGGTTAGTAGTTTAGAAATGGGGGATCGGATACGTATTGGACATGAATTTGAGACGACTGTCGTTACCGCGGATGAAATTATTGATGAAAATGGGATGGATAATGAGAATTTGTTCAAAATTAAGGACAGATGGAAATTTGGCTCCGCATGTGAGTATTATTTCATTGTGAAGATGTGTGTGACTTGAGTTGATCATCCAAGAGCAAATTCTCATTGCTATAATTACAGCGAATCTCAAGATATGGAAGAAAGACTATGATCGTGTCGTCTCACTTGCAAAGGGTGCGTACAACTCCACGAATATGCCAGAAGTACAGGCTGAATCACTATACATGCTAGCCCGTGTCTTTCATGCACGAGGGGATATGGAACAGGCAAATAAATTCTATGACAAGGCATGTCTACTCTCACCGGAACTCAGTCCTGCACGATTTGGCTTGGCCCAAACATTAATTTGGGATGAGGCATACGATGAGGCGGCGGCACATCTACGATTGTTATTGGGGACATGCTCCAATGCGACCGATGCACTTGCGGCCCTTGGTCTACTCGAGGTCAAATCTGGGAAGGATAGGAGAGAGGCATTCATGTATCTGAAAAAAGCGATTGATCTCGATCCATTCAATTCCGACCTCGTATTAATTGAGGCACTGGCATTGCAACAGCAGGAGAGTGACTACCCCTTATCACTTGATCGATATCGCAAGGCCGTCCGGCTGCTTGAGGCACAGGGGAAGAAAGTACCCGCGGACATTTTGACGAATATGGGAGTATTGTGTCATGAAACGAGGCTGTATGATGAGGCATTGGATATGTACAGTAAGGCACTAAAGGCGGTCGAGGCAGAAAGCAATGATACAGTAGCCGGGGGTGCTGATGAGAATGGGGATGTGACATTCGTAAAGCATAAGGAAAATGACTTGTTTTGGAAGTATATTGACACCGATATCCGAGTCGAGTCAACAGCTGGTGATGACAAGACAATATTAATTGTGTCAAGCTCTCAGAATGATATCAAGTCCATTGGAGTTAAGATTGGGGATCATATTTCACTCGATGGGGGCATTGAAACAAAGATTAAAGAAGTATCAAAGGGGGATGATGGCACAATCCACGTAACTTTGGAGGATGAAGTTGACCTTGAAAATTTCAAGAGCACTCTTTCTGTCAAACGTTGCAACGGGCGACTTCGGAATACCAATTCAATAAGCATTGCATTTAATCTTGCGAGGCTTCATGAATCATCTGGACGCATCGTCCCAGCAGTAGAGTTACATAAGGCCATCCTAAAGCAGCACCCAGCCTATGTTAATAGCTACTTGCGTCTTGCATGTATTGCCAGGGATTGCGGGTCATTAAAGGATTGCTCTGAGTGGCTCAAAATGGCTGTGGCAGTCGCTCCAGGTAATCCAGAAGTTTTAACTTTGGTTGGGAATCTTCACTTGTCCTTGTGCGATTGGGCACCCGCTCAGAATGTTTTCGACCAGCTTCTTCAACAGAAAGGTAAGAACCAATTGATCGGTTTTGTCTTTCAGATTATTGACATGCGATATGCTCACCCGCTACATATAATTTTTTCCAACGTAACCTATTTCAGTCCCCAAGGTGGAAGCCTACTCCATGCTCAGTCTGGGGAACATCTACTTCAACAACTTGAACACACCGAACAAATATTCAAAGCATTTACAACATGCTGCTGATTTCTACCGACGAATACTACAAAAAGATTCAGCCAATGCATACGCGGCGAATGGGCTTGGCACTGTCCTAGCAGAGAAGGGAGAATTATTCAAGGCAAAAGAAATATTCAATCGAGTACGAGAGGTCAGTGGCGACACCCTATCAGATTCTCTACTCAATCTTGGCCATATATATCTTGCACAGAAAAAACACCCAGAAGCTTTACAGATGTACCAAAACTACATGAGTCGTACATTCAGTTCCGCAGGCGCTCAAACCACAAGTAAAAGTCAAGAAGATGACGAGGCCGAGGTCCTCCTATACATTGCATTTGCTTACTTTGACTGGGCGAGACAGACAGAATTGTTCAATAACGCCAAGGCCTCTCCCGCAGATGAGAGGTACCAGCAGTGTATTCAGTACATTGAACTGGCCATGAAGAAGAGTAAGAGAGAGAACTGTGTCCTTCGATACAATTGGTGCCTCGCGAAGTTGCAGGGAGCGAATTGTGTCCTCCAGAAGGTGAATAGAAATATTCGCAGGACAGCGCAGGAGGTCAAAGACGCGCTTGATGGATTGGAGGAGAGCTTGCCGATCCTTCAGACGATACTGCAGTGGAAAGAAGAGGGTAGGAAAGTGGCAATTTCCAAAGGCATGCTCTCTGGCGTTGTGAATCAGTGCAAGCATAATATTGATAGTGCCAAGTCTCATCTCAAGGAAGAACTGAAGAACGAGCAGGACGCAGAAAGACTTCGACACTTCCAACGTACCGAAGCTGAAATCAACGAGAAGCAACGGGCACTTGCTGTTTCGCTTCAGAAAGAGAAGGAGGCCCAAGAAATGGAGGAGAGCGAGCAACGGGCGAAGAAGAAGATGGAACGAGTAAACAACCTACTTGATGGGTGGAAGCAGGCAGAGGCAGCATCGAAGAAGGAACCCACGCCAAAGAAGAAAAAGGGAGATGCTCCTCCCGGTGAGGTTGACGATGAAGCCCCAGACACATCTGCTCTGTTTGATGATTCCGAGGACGACGAAGATGAGGCCATCGACAATTCCACCGACAAGGTGAATGAGCCAACAAACGCTGAAGCACAATCGAAAGACAAGGAACTATTTGGCGACTCCAGCTCTGACGAGGAAGAGGAATTTTTGAAGAAGCGATCTAATGATGGTGATGACGATGAACAGGCTAACAAAAAGAGAAAGGTCGAGAATTCACAAATTTGATCTAATCTAAACAGTATGCATATGTAATTTTTGGATTATAATCAATGGTGTGTTGCTGGGTATAGCTTTGGTACGTCAGATCGGTGTACATACTGTAACATGTATGCGTTGCTCGTACGTCCGCCATATCCGAAGCCACCTCGTCTCTCTGGTGTACGTGATCGCCTGAATAATCCAAACAAGGGGAATATGCGTCGGAGAAGCCCCCTTTGCTGCTGCTGTACCTCGTGCTGTTGTGAATCAACACTCTCAAAACTATCACTCCTCGAACGTTTTCGCTGTAATAATGCATTGTTACCACCATAAGCATCAGCAATGACATCCGTGTAGTCAACTCTGGTCACAAACTCATCATCAAATCTATACCATTCATCCAAATGAATTTCAGGTCGGACATAGGAGTAGTAATGTCCACTGCCGTAATCTCCCTTATGAATGACTATCGATTGCAGATCATAGATATCATTGATATCCTCGTCGTCATCTTTTCTATCGTGATTTGTCAACTCTGAAAGGTCTAGCTCCAGTGGAAATGAACATCGATCATTGATCTTGCTGGTTTCACCCGTATCGTAATCATATTTGAATCGCTTTAGGTGTAGCTGAAGTATAGCTGGCAGTCCATTTCTTTGGAGAGAAAATCCCTTGTATGCATCCACCTTCTCTGCACCCTTCGATGGACGCCATCCATTACCCTCAGATACACGTAGAATTTCTGGTTCGGTGAACATCTCTCGTAGAGCAGACTCGACAGAACCACCAGTCCCCTCACTTACCGGTATGGACAAATCTGAGAACACAACCGTGCTTATTCGCTCCTGTGCCTTATCTTTCTTGACCTCTAACTCTGCTGGGACAAACTCCTCGTCTACTGCCATTAACGCCTCTTCCTGATTCATTATTTCAGTATCAGTTAGAATCTCTCTGACATAGTCTTCATAATGACCACTGTAAAGATTTGCCAACTTATCGTACTCGATTTCGGGAATAAATAGTTTCCAAAACTCTTGTCCATCCTGTTGAACGTATGGATCAATTCCCAGTATTCGACATAGGACGTCAGTATTTCCTGACGTGGAGTATGGACTATTATTGTCAAGAGATTTGAATGTTTTCTGCAATCCACGTAATGCGTCAGTTATTGATTTGAGTTCATCCTGCATTACCTTCTTCTTTATTGTTTTCGTCGTTTTGACTGCTCCTAGTGGAATATGTGCGTCAATAGCAGTTGATGCTTCTATATCTTCCTCTGATTCAGGAATTTGATCGTCTATGGCTATTCCCTCTTCCGCTCCGTCTCTATCTAATTCATTATCGTCGTCAATTTCCTCCTCAACTTCAACTTCGACCTGCACGACCTCATCCCTGGCATCTAATACCAATTGACGCAGGTATGGTATGTGATATGCACATTGCAATTGAGCATTGAGGTAGCATGTGTTACCCATGTTAACAAGTCCAGTAAACATCATATCACCTTTCTCATCTCGTCTTTGATTGCTGCTGCCACTATCGCCTCCGCCGCCACGAGGTATGAAATCGAGGATGGAGTCAATCATCGACGTTTCGCACCATGGTTTGTCGACAACATTGGTCGAATGAGCGCGTTTGTTCGTGGCAATCGCGTACTCTTTAAGTAATATTGGAAGAAGGTCATTCCACAATGTTGCTAGCAAAACATCCTTCTCATTCAACGATGATACGAAAGCACTTTCTCCTGTCTGTCCACCTCTTTCATCTGTCATTTCGTTACATGAAAAAGAGCGGCTATGTTGCCCCACCTGCATGTCCAGTAGAGCCGAAAATTGAGGCAAGAGAACTACTATTTCGTCATTGTTGCTGTTCTCTTTAAATAACTTCCATTCGAGGTTACTCCTCACGATGGAATACCTTCGTCCCATCAATCCTCCTCGTGTTGCGGCTGATACCGCCTCTACACATGAAAGCCATCGTAATGAGAATGTATTCTTGGGTAGCAGACTAGCAACAAGGAGCATGGCAAATAGACTGGCTGGTTGTGTGTATGCAGCCAATGGTAAGGGTGCGGTGGGTGGGGGCGGGAGGAAGCAATTTGGATATATATTCGTCTCGGTGGTTCTCCGAGCGCGTCTACGTTGTCGTGACTGATGCCGTAGTTCTGACATGGATGACGGGGAGGAGAGCGTAGTAAGCATCAACTTTGAATCATCGTCATGCCATGAGGATGAACCCGCGGGCGTCGCTTCCTCAAGTCCCGTTTCCAATGACGTCGTCATCGCGGAAACACCACCGCTATCACGACCACTTCGACGACGCATTGTTATTGATAGCCGCCTCTTGTTGCGTCGGACCATGTGCGTGGTAGATTCTACGTAGTCCCCTTTCAAATTTCGTTGGTCATCGTTCAACATCGTTCGCGTTCTGGGAATCTCGGAGTCGTTTTAGACTCAGCGTCTCGGCGGGAAGCCAAAAGAGGACAATCCACGAACCAAAAGGGAGAAATGAGTCGCGCTTCTCGTAATAAGCAAAAAATAGTAAAGAAATCTAAACGTATTTGGACAAACACTGTCACTATTTGGACAAACAATCTGTCCGGGCCTTCGGACGGTGTGTCTAAAACGACTACTCGGCTTTGAAGAAGGTATGTATGAAGAGAAGTACGTAATCGTATGCAACCATTATTTAAGCAGTTGAATGTCGAGCAAATACATTCCTACAAACAAGTCTATTATGGTGTCATTTGAAGCTCTTAAACATTTAATCTTGGTAAGGTGGTATCTTTAACTACTTCTCTCTTCTTCACTGGGTAAAGGTCTCTTATTAAGCACCTCATCAATTACACCAAATTCCACCGCTTGCTTAACATCCATAAATGTATCTCTATCCATAACCTTTTCAACCTCCTCGAGATCTCTACCGGTATGGTTTACATATAGCTGATTCAACATGGCACGCATGCGAATAATTTCTCGTGCCTGTATTTCAATATCCGCAGCCTTGCCCTGCGCTCCTCCACTAGGTTGATGTAACATAATACGTGCATTTGGCAATGCAAATCGACACCCTGGAGTACCCCCCGCTAACAATAAACTACCCATACTAGCCGCCTGACCCATACATATAGTATGAACCTCTGGATGGATATACTGCATTGTGTCATACATTGCCATTCCGGCCGTGACAAGTCCACCAGGAGAATTAATATACATATACACAGGCTTCTCGGGTGCCTCGGCTTCAAGAAATAATAATTGGGCAGTTACCAAACTTGCCATATTATCGGTGACTTCGCCATGGACGCAAATTATACGTTCGCGTAATAGACGACTAAATATGTCGAATGCACGTTCACCCGTGGCACCTGATTCAAGTACGACGGGCACGAGGTTTAGGACGGGAGTTGAGCTTATGAACTGACGACGAAACGTTGTATTTGATATTTTGCATTTGCGATGGAAACCTGATAGCCGTCGTAGCAGCATCAACCTGTGAAATGTTGCGGCGACCATGATGCGCTTGAGCTTCTTCGTTTACAGCTGATAGAGGCTTCGACCGATCAAAGAAGGAGATGGAGAGCGAGATAAGGAGAAGGCATGATCATGTCGCTCGCACAAATAATCTGCTGCTTAGTTTTGCTGCAGCTGATATGTATTACCGGATTCAATGTACGGTTAACAACAACGGCAAGAAACCCATTACAAAATTCTGTTGCTTAGGACTACTTGTCCTGGCCCGAAATAGTTCTCAGTTCAGACAAGGTGGAGAGTAACACCTCCTTCAATGTAGAAAATTCCATGCAGCCTGGTCAGTCGGTCGATGAACTATTCGGTATGGGTTTGTTACGCGTCAGTTGGATATGCTCAGATGTCCAGCCGGGACGATTTGTCGTGAAATCCTTTGCGGGTGTAACTGGAATTGCAAATAACTGTACAATGGAATTTGATTTCAAGACGATAATGTCGATTTGACGATGGGATTTACTCCCGTATCGCTATTGGCATACCTATCCATACCAGCGTTAGTCGTTGATAATTGGCTCGCACTTAATATGCTATTACCAGCAGCTATAGATCCTGCCCCACTCGATTCATTTCGTAAATTAATGGGTGTATTGTATGGTTTCGCAGGACTAGCCCATACGATAGATATCTGGCTTGGAAATTCGGCACTATTCACATCTTTTGACTTGCCTCGATTTGTCGACTTATCAATGGAAGGGCAGGCGTATGCTGTTTTGTGGTGTGTAGTCGGACCGCTTTCATATCTCATGAGTCATACAAGTAATGGGAGCAAGAGACTTGGAGACTTGGGAATATTCATATATGGATTTGTAGAAGTCCTTGGAGCAATTCTATCTGGCAACCAACATGCATGGACAAATGCTATTGGTGTGCAGATAGTTGTGATACTAGCATGGGTTTTCTCGAATCAAAAACAAGAATCAAAAATCGTATCATAATAATAGAACTAAAGTATGAGTATGTTACATTTAAAGTACACTTTATTCTTCACATGGAGAGATGTAAACACCATTGCATTGATCATCAGTAAATGTAAGAACTTTAAAGTGTGGATTTGACTGTGCAATTTTCTTGAGCCACTCATTACATGAACCGCACGGTTTTAATGGATTCATATCCTATTATGGTTAATTCATATAAGTATTGAGTGCGAGTGTTGGGGAGGCAAAGTTAAAATAGATGCACCTACTTCAGCTTACCTGCAGTGGCTGTACAAGCACTTTCTGCCTTTGCATGTTTTCGCCCTTGTTGCCTCTTATCTTCCTTTGATAGAGAGATATACGTCGTTGTGGCGTGGAATCTCCTGGCAGGCTACTAAGAAGATCTACTTCCGAGGAGCGAGCCAGGCTAAGATCTGGGATCAATACACCTCCAGACGTATTCACATATTCCTTTCCAGAAACAAAAGGGCTGGCGAGTGGAGACATACGAACATTGCCAGGATGAAAGGCATCGATTTCCCACTCCTCACTTGAGTCCGATGGTGGTCTTTCCTCGGCAATACCTGCAAAACTGGATGAGCTAAGTGAACGACGACCCACACTTCCTCCCTGTGTCAGATGCTGCTTCAACTTTTCCGCAACATCCTTCGCAAAATCATCTTTTACTAATGACACTGGTCTACAAAGTGGCATACCTGGTGGTGGATGAATTTTCTTTGCCTGACTTCCGGGCAGTTGTATGGATAAAACAGCAACCATGAGAAGATCCTCACGCTTCAATCCTGGATCATTCGCTAATGCATTACCAATCGCATTCCGCTCGGCACAAAGGGAACCAGTAGGCATCGAGACTTCCATATTTGTACCACGATATAGAACAAACTTTCCAACTTGCTTTTGAACAAGGAGTACTGCAAGAACAGGCTGTTTGGATTTCCTCAACCAGAATGTTTCAACGTCGTTCTCTCGTTTCAACGTTTCGAGGTAGCATTCTCGGAATGCCTTCATTTCCTTAACTACCATCACTACCGTGTCGGGTGTTTGATCTACTGCCATGGCAGGTACTGTCTCCATTTCTTCAAACGAGTGTACTTCAATGTCTTCATCGGTTATCTTAGATTCATGCCAGAATGTTTTTAGTTGCCAGAAGTGAAAGTATGTTGGGCGGTACGGACGTAATGCAGCCTGGATTGCATGCGACCTTGCCGCTGAACCATCCGCGAATGAATAGGTAACAGAAACTGATTGTCTCCAGTCGGGATAGAATGGATTGTGCTCTAAACTAGTAGCAACGCTCTCATCGGGGTAGGGCTCCGATCGTGCATGTGCATCACGATACGAGTCGATCATTGGCATAAGCTCTTGTGTCGCAAAAGTAATGTTCTCGTCATAACGAAATATATTTGTCTCCGAGTGAATTCTAGATGTTGTTTACATTGTTCAGATCAAAGTACGATATTAAAAAAAAAGTAATACACAATGCGTAATATAATTAGCCGAAGCATAACACTTACCTCACGACAGTGATATCAGGATATAGTACCTGAATGAATAGCTCCATAAGTTTAGCACAAGTTTGTGTCGAGTTGCCATTCATAGAATGTGTCCAATTCCGAGGAGTGCCTACTCCTGATACAAGTACTATGACTTTCTTCACATTGGGTGTGTGTAGTGGTGCAGATACTAGTTTAGTTTCACATTGTGCTCCTCCAAATTTATCAGCTATTTTGCCAAGCCATCGAGGTAAGAGTGTTGCCAGTAAGGGAAAGAAAACGGCATTCATTTGTAATGCCTCCTGATTAGACCGATTAGTAGTAGGTGTCTGCATGCTCGTTTGCTCATTGAGTGGATGGTTCGAAGGAATGGCAGTATATCGTCGCGGTGTTTCGCCTAGTAGATTACGATCCACTTTCGCAATATCACGCCCTCTCAATCTTAAACTTTGCATTTCACATGGATCTATTGATGTATTGCTACTACTATCTTCTTCTACTCCTCTCTCAAGATTGAATCCCACAGGTAACATGTATTGGTCACCTGGACGTGGAGTAACGAGCGTATATCTTGCAGTTTTACTTGATCTTTCGTATCGAGGGTAATTCATAATCCGTTGAAATAGTGGATGGTGTCGACCAGATACTGAGCTGTTTGACTTTAGCTCCTCTTCTTTCGGAATGCACTCAATTTGACTCTGCAATTCATTCAATACTCTAAGTGAAAACATGTCAAATGCAGAAAATCGAGGTCGGCACATAATATATTTTTCATCTCTATCATCAGTCTCAGCCTTTGGCTCTGCATTATTCTCATGTAGTTCTAATCGATTGAACGGAGATAAGCCCAAAATTAGATCAGTGTGGGAGACATTATGAACGAGTATTTCAAGATATTTTCTTTCCTCCTTCGTACTCATCCCTTGATCGTCCATAGTTTGTGTACACTCTGTTACCGTACTCCGTAATGAATCACTGCGCAATCGTCGTTCGACAAGTTCATTACTACTACTCGCACGTGGAGTTGACTCGTTACAATAATTATTTGATTCATTCCCCCACTTTATCCACGAGAAGAATTTCTTGCCACCTTGAGTCTCGCTAAGATCCTCCTTTAATTTATCGAGGTAATTGAATGCTGCTATTCGATTAATAATCTTGTCATGAGCAGCCGAGATAAGAGTGGACATTATGCTTTTGATTGCATCGCGATAATAATAATTAACGGATACGACCTCTTTTCCGATCCCACCCCTCGTGACAATGTTATTATTAAACCTCGATGACAATGCATGTAATATTTCTCGTGTGACATGGCGAGACACGTCAAATGCTATACCCAAGAGGACAATCCGCGAGATATCATATGTGAGCGACGTCTTCTCCCCCATCGTTTGAATTTTACCTGGTTCGGCTTTTTCTAAAATCCTGCCTTAAATCCTGCCTTAAAACTCTAAACTGCCTCCTCCCAGATGACTCACTTCTTCTCTCATTTCCGCGAGGTAGAGATTAGCATGCCATGATAAGAGTTGAATGCGAGGAGTAAACAGACCCTGGCCTGTCAACACGCTCTCGTTGCTACTAATACTACTTGTCGGCATCGTCGTTCGTCGGGTCGAGTAGTCTTTGGCATCATACATCGATCATGGTCGAGGGACATTCCGTCCATCGTCTCGCGTCGGCATTTCGATCGAAACTCGTTGGTAGGAAATTCGCCGCCTCTTCTCCCAATGGACGCTTCGTCGAGGGTGCCGCCGCGATTAATGGACGGACGTTAATGCGCATGGAAGCGGTGGGGAAGAATCTATTCGCATTCTTTGACGCCGAGGAGGATGGAGGTAACGATGGTAAGAAGTTGAGCGATGAACGCAGCAGCAGCGTCAGCGGTAGCGTGGATGATGATAATGTCATTGTAGTTCACGTCCATTTTGGCATGAGCGGCGTTTGGGCAATCCACGATACGGCCGTGGAAACCGAGCCCGAGACGAAGCCAACGACACGTCTTAGGTTAGAAGAAGAGTGTTGCGGTAAGAACAACAACGATCAAAGGTTCATTACCCACCTCTCGGCAATGACCGTGTCCCACGGTCCGACATCACTCTACACGAAGAAGAAGGAATCGCTGGGTGAAGATCCACTTCGCAATGATGCCAATCCCGTCGAGCTATATGCACGTGTCTCACAGTCCAAGAAGAGTGTTGGTGCATTGATTATGGACCAATCCTACTTCGCTGGACCGGGGAATATATATCGTGCTGAGATACTTTTCTTAGCGGGTGTATATCCGACAGTACCCGGAAATCTATTAGATCGTGATACATTTGATAAGGTATGGAATGCATGTGTCAAACTGTTACGACGGGGTTATGATACTGGCAGTATATTGACGGTGGATGCATCAATGGACGCAAACGTTGCCGCGCGTGGAGAACGACGATACGTTTACAATAGATCAACATGTGCACGATGTGGTTCAAGAGTGAGTTCTTGGGATATGTGTGGGCGGACATGTTACGCATGCGAGGGTGGGGTATGTCAACCGAAATCAAGCAAGATGGTAAAATACTCGTCTACGGCGAATGAAAGTAGCAACCAAGTACCAGTCAAATTTGCGGCCTTGGAAATGGAGGATACCATCGCAAACACCAAGCCGGCTGATGCAGGACAACATGTGCCATTCATTAGTCATTGTGCCCCAATTAGTTACAGAAAACGTCTTGAGGAAGGTGGGGCGACCAATCTGACTGTTGCCGAAATCCGATCGACTATGCTCGAGCTACTTGGTCGATCCGATGACAACATCAATGCTGGTGCCAATGCCGCCACTCTACTCCCAAGTAAGAATGCACGTAAGTCTGTTCATGTTCAGGCACTTGAACTCCTCCTGGAACAGCAACGGATGAGGTCAAATACGGAAGCAATCGTGGCGACACCACGTCGGAAGACAATGCCATCACTGCCCGCCCCTCCAAGTGTCAGTGCCGAGGATGCTGCACGTGAGAAGCTGTTATCTGGTGAGAATCGGGGTGTGGAACACATTGCTGAATTATCTCGTGAGCAGGCAATGAGAGCGTTGTCATCCGTCGTGACACCGTCACCGGCAAAGAAGAAGCGTGGAGGTCGGATGAATGACGCTGAGGATGATAATACAATTGGTGATGATAGGAAGGAGAGAGTTGAGCGCCGTCGGAGGCTGAAGTATGATGTATAAAAGCACAATATCTTTGAAGTAGTAATATGTCCTGGATAATATTGTGCATCTCTACCGTTAAAATAGTATTTCTAGAAGAGCTTAATCCTCAACTACAGTTTGGATTTAGTAGAATTCGTCGATCTTGCCAATCCTTTCCTGTAATATTCTTGAATTCCCACGTTTAAGTCAACACACTTCCTCAACAACTCACTGGGGCGGAAGTACTCACTGTTGGGATACATTTGATGAAACCTCTCAAGTTCTTTTAATATCTTAGATAAGCCAACATAATTGTCCGCCCAAAACATTGGGCCACCTCTCCAAGCAGGCCATCCATATCCATACAAGTAAATAATATCAATATCGCCAGGGTCAGAAGCAATTCCTTCTTCCAATATTTTGAATCCTTCATTCACAAGTGGGAAGAACACCCTCGCGACGATTTCATCACGATTTAGCTTTGTACCCCGCAGTTGAGAGTTCATTGAATATTTGTCTATCAAGTCCTGTACTTCAGACGATGGTATTGGTTTACGACCCTTGCCAACTTTAGGATCATAATCATACCATCCCTTCTTCGTCTTTTGTCCAAGGCGACCCATTTGAACAATTTCATCGGCTAGTTCCGTGTATCGTATTTGCTTCCTATTCGGTCCCACAATGCCCGTCTTTGGATCACGCAGAAGTCCTTTTTCTCTACGAATGTTGTACCCGATATCATTCCCTGCAATATCATACAATACGAAAGGGCCAACAGCCATACCAAAGTACTTGGGGCCCATAGCGGCATCAATATCACATATATTTAGGCCAGACTTGCCACCTCCATACTCTGCAAGTAGGAGGCATGACTCGGAACTATATGGATGCAACATTCGATTACCAACGAATCCATCACAATTTCCAACTACGACGGGGACCTTCTTAATACGCTTCGTCACGGCACGTATGACAGCCAATGTCGACGGAGATGTGTCACTACCGCGAACAACCTCAACTAGCTTCATCACATGCGCGGGACTGAAGAAATGCATCCCAGCACAATACCGTCGTCGCTCGGGAGATAGTGATGATGCAATAGCATCAACGTCGAGGGTAGAAGTATTACTCAATATCAACGCATCCTTTTTCGTGACGATGACATCGAGCTTGGTAAAGATCTCTCTCTTTACCTTAAGATTCTCAAATGCAGCTTCTACGATTAGGTCACACTGTACAAGACTCGATAGATCAGACGACGATTTGAGGTGTGACAATATCACATTCAATTTCGATGAGTCGAGTTTGCCTCTCTTGGACTCGCCTTCTAAGATTGATCGAACATCTTTCACACCCGCCGCGAGACCATCAGGGTTGACATCGACCATTATTACCGGACCATATCCCGCACGGAGGAATGATACTGCAATGCCCCGTCCCATCGTTCCTGCGCCAATGACACCGATCGTGCCTTTTCCATTCACGAGGTCGCCACCACTCGAAGCAATCGTCTTACCTCCACCGGTCGACGATGATGACGACGAAGATCTTTCCGCAAAGAATATGTGGCGATAGGCTCGTCCCTGTAGGCTGTGATAAAGCAAATCATCAAACAACGCCGATTCGGCATTAATCCCAGCATCGAACGATTCCAATTCAAACGATGCACGTATTGCCTCCACACAGCCATGTGCACTCTCACCTCCCTTCTCCTTGAGAGGGAGGGATGTCAATGCCAGGTCGCATAAGTCACCATTCTCCACCCCCTCCGTAGTATCGACTGGGACATTCTTGAAACACAATCGACGTCCTTCCAGTACCGTGGATGGGAGAGATGCCGACCATCGTGCCCATCGAACGGCGCACTCCATCGCCGACTCGTTTTCGCTCGTCGTTCCATCGAGGAGACCGCATTTCATCCCCTCGTCCATCGTCCGATGCGAGCCGCGCAATATCACGTCCAACGCGACTCGGACGCCACACAGTCGAGATAATCGCTGCGTCCCGCCGGCACCGGGGATCAATCCTATGCGTACCTCCGGCAGCCCATATCGGACCGTCGAATCGGCAATTCGATATTGTGCGCACAACGCCAGTTCCAGCCCGCCCCCGAGACACGCGCCGGTCAAGGCCGCGACCACGGGTTTGTGCGATCGTTCCACGAGGGTGCATAAATCGCGCAAGGATGGCGCCGCGGCGACGGTCGTCGCGGCGACGTCTTCGTCGGCGGCAGTAGTGGTGGTGGTGCCGGAGAATTCGCGAATGTCGGCACCCGCGCTAAAATTGCCAATGCCATCGCGTCGACCGATGAGTACGATGGACGTTACGTTCGCATCGCTCAAGGCGGCACGGATCGATGCATCGAGGTAGCGACGGACCGATGCCGACAGGGCATTGACGGGGTTGGCACCGCCGTCGGCGATGGCTATTAAAGCCACATTCGAGGGGATCGTCGTCTTCGTCATGGGAGATCTTCTTTGATATTATTGGGACCGCTTTTCATCTTTGGGAAGTGGGACGCCGGACGTTTGTTTCTTGCCTAAAAGCCGAGGAGTCGTTTTAGACTCAGCGTTTCGGCGGGAAGCCAAAAGAGGGCAATCCACGAAC
>Ga0247831_1005408_pt1 | contig 16018 bp, 14 predicted proteins | sample LaCruzMarch2015__9_FD_192406 | JGI IMG/M metagenome (GOLD analysis project Ga0247831, IMG submission 192406) | Freshwater microbial communities from meromictic Lake La Cruz, Castile-La Mancha, Spain - LaCruzMarch2015_1m | ecosystem: Environmental > Aquatic > Freshwater > Lake | place: Spain... | reverse complement strand
AGAAATTCGCGCGATCAAAAAGATGGGGGAGAACATGTTTTACCTTCTTGATGCCGGCTTCAATGATCTAGCTCGTCCGATTCTCTATGGCGCATACCATCCCATTTCGATCGCCCATCGCGATGGACGCATTTCCAAACAAACGGCAAATGTCGTAGTGGGAGGTCCGTTATGCGAGTCGGGGGACATTTTCACCCAGGAGGAAGGTGGCTTTGTGGCGAAGCGGGAACTGCCCGTTGCCTCCGTCGGCGATTATCTTATTCTAGAAGTGGCCGGTGCCTACGGGTTCGTTATGGCCAGCAACTACAACGGTCGTTATCGCGTTCCTGAAATCCTTCTTGAGAACGGAGGCATGCACTGCATCCGCGCGCGCGAAACATTTGAAGACCTGATTCGGGGCGAGACAATTCCACCAGTACCCTAAGTCGTTTGCATCTACCCATCATCGTTTGGTCGTTTAGGAAAGCCCCAGTCTATGGCGTCCGGTTTGCTGTTATTGTTGGACGACATCGCGTCGATCATGGACGATGTCGCGGTCTTAACCAAGACGACTGTATCCAAGACGGCGGGTGTGCTTGGAGATGATCTCGCCTTAAACGCGCAGCAAGTTTCTGGCGTTACTGCAAGTCGCGAACTACCGATCGTGTGGTCTGTAGCAAAGGGCTCTGCTTTCAACAAAGCCCTATTGATTCCCGGTGCGTTGCTGCTGAGTTGGGCGACTCCTTGGGCAATTGGGCCGTTGATGGTGGCGGGCGGGTCGTTTTTGTGTTTTGAAGGTTGCGAAAAGATCGCACATAAATTGTTTCATTCCAAGCATGACGACGAGGCTCATCATGCACAACACTTGGAAGTGTTAACCACCGCGGAAGTGGACGTGGCGCAAGCCGAAAAAACAAAAATCGCCGGCGCGATTCGAACTGATTTTATCTTGTCTGCCGAGATTGTTGTTATCGCATTAGACATCGTCGAAAAGGAACCTTTGGTAACTCGATTTATCGTGCTGACTGGGGTTGGGGTTCTCATGACGGTCGGCGTTTACGGTTTGGTAGCAGCGATTGTCAAGATCGACGACCTGGGGGAGCACCTCGTTAAAAAATCGGGAGCCGCCAAGCAAATCGGACGGTTTCTACTGGGGTCAGCTCCTTACCTGATGAAATTCCTATCGGTCGCGGGTACAGCGGCCATGTTCTTCGTCGGCGGCGGGATTCTTGTTCATAAGTCAGAAACATTGCATCATTGGATTGAGCATGCCCAGCACGTGGCTGGCGAAGTCCCTGTTATTGGTGGGGTTTTAGAAACAGTAACCAAGATGGCGTTGGATGGGGCAGTTGGGATCGCTGCCGGTTCAGTTGTATTGGCCGTAGTGATGATGATCAAGAAGCTTTGGTTCACCAAAGGAAAGTGATCGAAAGACGGTTCCTAACCAGTTGCCTTGAGGTCCTTCCAAGCAAACACCCTCTTCACCATCGATCCGGTTGTTTTTCGGAAGAGTCTGTTTCCAATTGTTTTCCCAGGTTGGCTTAGGCTGACAAGGCATGGGAAAAGAAAACTCCATCATTACCGGTCGCGGCTTCCAAGAAAGATTCCGTTTTAAAGCGATGCCTTGCAGCTAACACGCTGCAAAAACAACACTATACTGGTCCACTTGACCTGGGAGATTAATGCAATCGCTGGGCAGCAATGCCGAGAGGAAAGTCCGGGCTCCATAGAGCAAGGTGGTCGATAACGTCGACCGGTCGTAAGGCTAGGGAAAGTGCAACAGAAAGCAAACCGCTAAGCACCAGCTTAGTAAGGGTGAAACGGTGGGGTAAGAGCCCACCAGAACGCAGGGTGACTTGCGTTGCTAGGTAAACCCCACCTGGAGCAAGAACAAACAGAACGCCATCTTGATGAGTAGCCTGGCTACCCATCAAGTGGGAAGCGGCTCGCAGCCTCGTGCGTTCGGGTTGTTCGCTTGACGCCGCGGGCAACTGCGGTGCTAGATAAATGATTGCAGCGCTTCGGCGAACAGAACCCGGCTTATCAATCTCCCAGGTCATTTTCATGAGGCGGACTTGAACGGTTCCTTGGAAAAGACCCGCGGATCATGAACATCGAATACGGCGGCTATCGCCCAATGGCACTCACTTTGTTCGAAATGAGCCGCGGGCGCCAGCCGCGATAACCGTATTTGGCAGGGAAACCGTAACGCGGCTAGCGCCCGCGGCTCAGTAATTTGCTTGCGCAAACTACAAAGTGAGTGCCATTTGGCTATCGTCTACGGCTGAATTCACCCTCGGGCGGATTCAAACAAAGCCTTAACATCCAACGAAATACCGTTCAAAACCTTGGATGTCGCGATGTCGCCTACTGCAAACGATTGGGCAGCATATTTGGAATCGACAAGGGACAAGATCATTACGGTAGACATAGACGGATCGACGATCCAGTATTCTTGGATTCCGGCTTGTGCGTATTCGTCGACTTTCGTTTCCAAATCCCGTTTCCGATCGCTGGGGGATTCACTTAATACTTCGACAACAAGATCGGCTCCGTCGGGATACCGTCCGACGTTTTCACGTCCTTGCCGGATGAAAACAAGGTCAGGCTCGCGGTACTTCTGGTCCCACAAGCGAACTGGGATCGGAGCGAAAAACACTTCACCAAGCGCACGGCCGGAGACAAAGGACTCGATCAACAAGAACAAAAATCGGACGATGCGTTGATGTTCCTTGGTTGGCAAATCTAATACCTCAACGCAACCGCGATCGAATTCAATTTGGCGTCCCGCATCGATCGCTAGATATTCCTGTTCCGTCCAACTGCCTTGGGGGGGAAAGAGCAATGCCATTCGCCAAGCTGGCTGGCCAATTTGCATTTCGTTGGTAAGGGTTGGGTCCGACAAACTCATGGCATTAGTATAGACAATGAAAGCGTGCCTGATCAACTGCGGCTTTGTATTCCAAATGGTTGGCGGACAAAACCAGCCCTGGCGTGTTGGGGGTGGCAGGTTTTTTGGGAAAAACAGAGGGAAGCAACTATGTGTATGGGGTGATTCCCGTCGCAAAGGGCTTGAAACGTTGACATGACGGGGCTGAAACAAGTACAATCTTAGGTTTCCCCACGACGGGTTCTGTACTACTTTCGGGTGCATTGCACTCATTTATTAGATTTACCAGACCGCCGGCACGAGTTAAATCGCGTCGGCGTTCTTGATTTAGTGGCCTTTGAAAACACACTCGCCCAGGAACCTTAGACCAGTGAACGTGCAAGAACAAAAGGAAGCCATTGCCAAAGCGGATACGCTCATCGAAGCGATGGGATGGATACGGCGATTCCGCGGTAAAACGACGGTCATCAAGCTGGGCGGATCGCTGATGGGAAACCCGGATGCGATGCGGCATACGTTACTGGACATCATTTTTATGGAGTCGGTTGGCATGCGTCCGGTGGTTGTTCACGGTGGTGGACCTTCTATCAATAAGGCCATGGAAGCTGCGGCCATTGAACCGGTATGGGTGAAGGGGCGTCGATGGACAGATGCGCGAACGCTTGAGATTGTCGAAAATGTACTTGGGTATGAACTCAACGAGCATTTGACGAACGAAGTTGAACGATTGGGTGGACGAGCCATGAATTTGAATTTCCGAACGACCAATGTTTTGTTCGGCGAGAAACTGTTGCTGGATGAGCCTGGGTCGGAACCGTTGGACCTTGGGTTTGTAGGGCAAGTAACTCGGGTTGATCGTCGGTCGATCGAAAGCCTGACGTACACCGAACAGATTCCGATCATTCCATCGATGTGCATCGACGAATCGGGGCAAAAGTACAACGTCAATGCAGACACGGCTGCGATGGCAGTGGCGGAAGCTTTGGGTGCGGAAAAGCTGATCTTTATCAGCGACGTCAATGGTGTTCGCCGCGATAAAAATGACCCAGCCAGCGTGATTCATTCGCTGACAGCCAACGAAGCTCGTCAACTGATTCAAGATGGCGTGATTGCTGGCGGAATGATCCCCAAAGTGGAAGCGTGTTTATCCACTCTTGATCGAGGGGTTGGCAAAGTGCACATCATCGACGGCCAATTAAGGCACTCGTTATTACTAGAAATTTACACCACCGCCGGGGTAGGAACAGAGATCGTTCAAAGTCGAGAATCGGCAGCCCTTCGGATAAGTCCAACATAACATGAAGCACTTGCGTTCCCTGTTCGATCTTCGTATCGACGAATTTCACAATATCATTCATATCGCCGATTCGCTCAAGAAGAATCTTGGGAACAACGAGCGTCCAGACTTGTTAAAGAATCGAACTCTGGCGCTTCTCTTTGAAAAGGCAAGCTTGCGGACGCGGGTGAGCTTTGAGGCGGGTATGATCCAAATGGGTGGATCCGCTATCTATCTCACCAATGACGTCGGCTGGCGGGAACGCGAGACCATCTCAGACTTCGTTCGTGTTTTGGCCGAGTATTGCGATTTTGTTGTTTGCCGAGCCATATCTCAGTCCACGGTGGATGAGCTTGCAGCCCACAATGCGCTCCCAGTGATCAATGGTCTTACCGATCAATCCCATCCTTGCCAAGCCATGGCGGACATAATGACCATGCGCGAACACGCGTCGGGGGACTTGAAAGGCAAACAACTGACCTTTGTGGGAGATGGTAATAACGTTGCCAGATCGCTTCTGAAAGCGGCCGCCATTTGCGGAATGAAGTTTCGGTTAGCCGGCCCGTCCAAGTTCCATTTGGGCGGCGACTTGGCAGACCGAGTGAAGAATCACTTCGGAAGTCTAGACTTCCAGCAGAGCGAGGACATCGCATCCATGGTTCGCGAATCGGACTTTGTTTATACTGACGTTTGGACAAGCATGGGCCAAGAAGCGGAGGCAAAGGAACGTTCGCTACTGTTCGCTCCCTACCAAATCAACGCGTCCCTGATGAAGCTTGCCCCTTCTCATTGTCAGGTTTTACATTGTCTTCCCGCTCGGCGCGGGCTGGAGATCACCGATGAGGTCATCGACTCGAAGAGCAGCATTGTTTTTCAGCAAGCCGGTAATCGAATGCATCTTCAAAAAGGCTTGCTGATTTGGCTGGCAGAACAAAATGGAATGATCGCAGGGCATTCTTGATCGAATGAACACTCCATTTGTCATCCACGCTGCAGATCGTACTGCCAGTTCGATTTTGCTCGAAATAGACAACCTTCGTGGTTCGCTCGCTAACGAATCGCCCGATCTTGCGGTTCGAATAGAAGGAGTCGCAAAAATGGATGCGTTGGGGGCTGGGTTTCACGGTATCGCTTCGCTAGACATTCAAGGCGAGCTCGGCGATTTTGGGCTATGTTCACTGCATGACTGCGAATGTCGAGTCGATGGGAACGTGGGCGACTACTTTTGCCACTCGTTAAAGTCCGGGCTAGTGATCTTAAAAGGACACGCCAAGAATTCTTTATGCGCCTTAGGGTGGGGTGGTTTTCTAGCAATCTACGGCAACGCTGGCGATCGATTGGCGGTTGGCTTACAAGGAGCGGAGATGGTTGTCCGAGGCTCCGCGGGCGATCTCGCTTGCCTAGGGATGCAAGACGGCTGTGTCGTGATTGGTGGCAACACTGGCCGTGAGCTTGGCCAAGGGATGCGAGGGGGGACCATTTACCTTCGTGGCGACGCCCAGTCCATTAGTCCAGATATCGAAGAGATCCGCGTCCGAGAGCCAGACCGATTAAAAATTGGATTGCTAATGATCAAAGCCGGTATCAAATCCGCAGGCAAGGAGTTTCGGATGTATCGTTCGGTTCACGGTGAATCCAATTAGCACCCAGCTCAGATCCCTCCCTTTGTGAAACCTGTGGCTTTGCCATCATGAATCTAAAGTCGACTCTTCCAAGCATGCAGAATAAGCCGATTCAAGCAGAGACGCTCCTGTCGCGCGTCGGTCTCTGGAATGGATCTACGACGCTTGATTCAATCAGCGTTCCCAAGGATAAGTACTGGAGCAATCGCTTGTTCACACGTTGTCTTTGCGACGCCGGTCTCAGTGTTCAACAAAAGAACGCGATGCGCGTGGAGCTCGACAAATTAGAGCTGGGGGTATTGGAAAGGCAAAAACCGACACTGTCGAATTCGACAGTGTCGGGTACGGGCCAAGGGCAAGTCCTTGCACCGTATTCTAAACATTGCACCCTAGCTGTTTATCCGGATGAGCCCATCGATGCCGATTCCCTAACGGCGGCTACCACCATCGAGTTTCAAATGTTGGGAGTTCCATTTCAATCCCTGCCGCCAAATCGTATTGCATGCTGGGCACCGTGCATGCCGATTGAAATAGCGACCGTCGATCAAATGGCAAAAAAAATCAACACGGTCCGAACGATGGTGAACGGGCGATGTCGAATCGGAGCAGCCATCAGCCCCGCCTCGGTCTATGAAGACGTTCGATCCATGGCCGATTGTGGTGTGGATTACGTTTGTTTGCTGATCGACGTTTTAGCTGAATTGTCCGCCGGTTCCTGCATGGAGTTGGGGGCGATGGATGTCCATCTCGAACAAGCCCTGAAAGGTATTCGCGATTCCGGGACCAACGTCAAACTTTCCGTTTCGGTGAATACCACTTCGGCTCGGCAAATGGTGGGGCTTTTCCAGGCAGGAGTGGACACTCTGTCCGTGGATTCGTTTCTGGCACAAAGTCGGCCAGCCGAAACAATCGACACCAAGGATCGTTATGGTTCGGTGCTAAGTTACGGAGCAGCCCAAGTCTCTCCTTTTGCTTGGATGGCATCAGCCATGCACCAGCTCTTACAAGACTTGTCTGATTGGCAGCTATTTTCAGGCGCAAAACTGCCTCTCAACAACCATCCGGGATAGTTCGCTGCAAACAAACCGAATTGCTAATGTACCTAATTCAGGTATCCTCTAAGAGATGAACATCCAACATTCGGTCACGATTCCGGAGCAACCGCGATTTCCATCGGCAGGAAGCTCCATACCTGCAACTTCTGGTCGGCAGCGATCTTGGGTTCCATCCGCTCAGGTCGTTTTGATGCTAGCCTGGCGCGAGTGGATTCGGTTCTTTCGGCAACCATTTCGTGTGGCCGCCGCACTGCTTCAGCCCATACTTTTTTGGGTGTTGTTTGGAACCGGGATGCACAGTTCCTTTCGTGGTGATAGTCAGTCCGCTGACTTCATGACCTATTTTATGCCCGGAACGGTAGCGATGATCCTGCTTTTTACCTCCATCTTTTCCACGATCACGATCATTGAAGATAGGCGAGAAGGCTTTCTTCAAAGCGTACTCGTGGCTGCAACACCGCGTTGGGCCATCGCCATTGGGAAAGCACTTGGGAGCGCCGCGATAGCTTGGGTGCAGGCACTTGTTTTTGTGCTGATGGCGATCGGCTTGGGGTACTTGGAGTTTGGCAACGGGACGATTTTGCTAGCATGCTTTATGGTGTTGGTGGCAGTAGCCGTTTCTAGCCTAGGCGTCTGCTGTGCATGGCCCATGAACAGCACGCAGGAGTTTCATTCCGTAATGAACTTGGTGTTGATGCCGATGTGGTTGCTGAGCGGGGCTTTCTTTCCGGTCCCCGCCGTTGGGATCGAAGACGCTTGGGGCCAAGTTGCGTTGCATTGGGTCATGCGTTGCAACCCCATGACCTATGCGGTTTCTGGGTTTCGGCATTTGATGTTTCACGTTGAAGCTCAGGACCGATACTGGGTTCCGTCGTTGTTGACAAGTGTCTGGGTTACATGTGCGTTTGCGGCCATTGTCACAATGGCTGCCGTTTGGTTAGTTCATCGTAAGCAGAGAGGGGAACTTTCATGAGATCGATGCCGCGAATTTTGGGAATCGCCGCTGGAATCCTTGCCGGGACAATTTTCGCGATATTGATGCGAGGTCCCGTCCGAGGAAAGCCTAACGTCAGCAATTCGAACCACGGTCCCAATGTCGAGACGATTGAGGTCGAGGTGGATTCGGAATCCGAACGGGTTCAGGCACAGGATCCAGGACGTCGCAGCACCATTTTGGAGCTTGTTGCAGCCGCAAAAAACCAACCTGAATGGCTGACCGAATTCGAAATGACCGAACGAAGTGGACGGCTGGTCGGCTCCAAGGAGCTGCGTGGCGAACCGTACATCGCCTGTTTCTTTTTCTCGACCTGCCCAGGAACTTGCACCCGGCAAAGCAATAAAATGCAACTGCTACAAAACAAGTTCAAGGGAAAGCCTATTAAGTTTGTAAGTGTTTCGGTTGATCCGGAAATCGATACGCCTGCAGTTTTGCAAGAATATGCGGAGAAGTTTCAAGCGGACCCCAATCGTTGGCTGTTCTTGACCAGTCCGATCGAATACGTTGTTCGGGTCGGCACAGAAAAATTCTTCCTGGCCGGAGTGGAAAAACGCGGGCACCCCGATCGCTTTTGCTTAGTCAATGCAGAAGGAGACTTAGCGGGATCCTATGTATGGCTGGACCAGGAAGAATTCGATCAATTGATGGTGCACGCGAACGAGTTGTTAGAAAAATCACCGGTTAAGTCCGAGTAAGTTAAGTACAAGAACAGGAGCTGGATGGCATGGCGGATTATAGAAGTACGAAGATGTTTTGGTTCGGTTTCGTGGTGCTGTTTGCGGCTTTTGTCAGCGACTTGCGAGGGGAACAGCCGGAATTAGCGAGCGCCGCATTGAAGGATTATGTAGCCCTACCGGATGACGTGTTTCGCTTCGAAGTCATGGAACGTGGGTCTATCAACAAATGCAAATGGCTGCGCGTGCATTTGGTTTCTCAAAAATGGCACGATATCAATTGGAAACACACCATGTGGATTCTGGCTCCGGATTCTTGGATCCAGGGGAGCGTTCCCGAATCGACCGAAGAGAACGGTACTAGCAAGCCCGTTCTTTCGGACTCAGCATTGATGTTGATTTCCGGCGGGTCGTGGCCTGCGGCATGGGGGGAAGCACCTCCTGAAAAGATGGAAGTCAAAAGCGAACTGCGTATCATGGCTGCCGCTGCGGAAGCATCGAAAAGTCCCGCATTAGTCGTCTCGCAAATCCCATTTCAACCGATGATGGGCGACAAGTTTGAGGATGCATTGATTGCGGAAACGTTCAAGAGATATCTGTCGGGCGAAGGGACAGATTGGCCGCTTCTCATGCCGATGGTGAAAGCAGCCTCGCGCGCCATGGATGCTGCTCAGTCGGTGATCGAATCGGAATGGAAGCATCCGGTACGCCGCTTCACCGTCACCGGTGCAAGCAAACGAGGATGGACTACGTGGCTGACCTCCGCTGTCGATAAACGAGTCGATGCGCTGGCCCCCATGGTGATCGATATGCTGAACATGCCTGTTCAAATGAAGCATCAATTAGCCACCTGGGGCAAATATTCAGAAGAGATCGCTGACTATACCGAACTTGATTTACCCAAGTACCTAGCAACTCCTCCTGGGCAAGCATTGCAGCGCATTGTGGATCCCTTCCGTTATCGCAAAGCCGTCACGCAACCTAAGCTTTTGATTTTCGGGACCAACGATCGATATTGGCCGTTGGATGCATGCAATTTGTACTGGAATGAGCTCGAGTCTTCCAAGTACCTACTCTATTGTCCCAACCAACCCCATGGCATCACGGATTACCCCCGGCTTCTCGGTGGCTTGGTTGCTCTACATCGGAGCCGGACTGGGCAGGGGCAACTTCCGAAGCTCAACTGGAAGTTTGAAGAGGCTGAAGGAAAGCTTACGTTAAACATGAGCAGCGACGCCGAATTCTCAGCTTCCGAACTGTGGATTGCCAGGTCGGCGACCCGGGATTTTCGAGATAGCGAATGGATCCCTCTCGAAATGGAGCGAACCAACAAGCTCGAATGCACCTGTTCGATCGAAACGGGGGATGGATTCGTGGCTGCTTTCGGCGACTGGACTTTTGATTTTGTTCCAGCCATTTCAACTCACTTGACCACCAATATTCAAATTGTTGCGCCGAAACAGAAATAACATTTCATTCGATATCGCTTTTGCATTATGACGAGATCGGTTCCGACTTACTTAGTGATGATTTTTGCTTGTTGGTTTGTACAGGGCTGCAACCGTTCGACAAAGCAAAATCCATCCTCGATCACGTCCGTTGCCCCGACGGATGCCTCGACCATCGCACCTGCAACTAGATCGGCTAAATCGCCTGACGCATCGAAACCATCTACGTTTTTTGAAAATGTCAGCCAGCAAGGTGGTATCAACTTTCAATATCATGCTGGGCGCGAAGCAGGGGAGTACGCGATTCTAGAATCTCTTGGGGGAGGGGTTGGCGTTTTTGATTTGGATAACGACGGGTTGATCGATGTGATGTTGGCTGGCGGTGGAAAGCTGGACGACAAGACGGTATCCCCGTTGCCATGCAAAGTCTTTCGCAACCAAGGAGACTTTCAGTTTGCCGAGGTGACAACGCAAACCAACCTTGCGTCGGATCGTTTCTACAACCACGGCATCTTTCCAAGCGACTACGATGGCGACGGCTTCGCCGACATGGCAGTCAGTGGCTATGGTGGCATCCAGTTGTATCACAACCAAGGTGATGGAACCTTTGCCTTCCAGGAAGTGCTAAGAAGCCATCCTGAAATCCCTTGGAGCTCCAGTCTTGCATGGGCCGACTTTAATCGCGATGGTGTGCTGGACCTGTATGTGACTCATTACGTTGACTGGAGCTTTTCTAACCACCCTGAGTGCAAAGGGGACGGCGATTCTCGCGAGGTCTGCGCCCCCAAAGATTTCGAAGGTCTCGACGATGTGCTTTTTTTTGGCGATGCCCAAGGAGGATTTCACCCCAGTTCGGCTGAAATTGGGTTGCTGCCCAACGGCAAGGGACTGGGGGTCGTTGCAAGTGACTTCGATCTCGATGGCGATGTGGATATCTATGTTGCCAATGATACCGTCGACAACTTCTTCTATCTCAATGATGGCACGGGTAGGTTTGTCGACAATGCGGTCATCGCGGGTGTGGCGGGGGACGAGTTCGGTGTTAGCACGGGAAGCATGGGCATTGCTGTTGGCGAGTTTACCGGGGACGCGCTTCCGGACATTTGGGTCACCAATTTTGAACGTGAACTGTTCGCTCTTTACCGGAATGAAGGCAATGGGTTGTATACCCATGTTAGTCGCAATGCGGGATTGGCGGCCTTGGGTGGTCTGTACGTGGGGTTTGGAACGGTCAGCGTCGATATGGATCAAGACGGAGACAACGATCTTGTGGTGGCCAATGGACATGTGTCTTACAATTCCAAAAACTCCACTTTCAAACAAGTGCCGTTGCTTCTTCAAAACGACGGTAAAGGTCGGTTTACTCGTCAAAAGGACGATGCATACTTTGCGGAATTACATTCGGGTCGAGGTGTTGTAACTGCAGATTTTAACAATGACGGCTGCTTCGATTTGGTTTTTTCGCATCTGGAGGAATCCGCTACCATTCTTCGTGGTACCAACAAAAACAAGCAACCACGTTGCACAATTCGATTGGTAGGTACGAACTCAAATCGAGATGCGATTGGCGCCACCGTGGAACTGCCGACAAGACATGGGGTTCGGTCGATAGGAGTGAATGGTGGTGGTAGTTACCTTTCAACCAGCGACAGTCGCATCGCATTCTCACTTGCAGACGGTAAGTCAAAGGCAACAGTAAAGTGGCCAAGTGGCGCCATCGAAGAATTTTGGTTGGATCCTGCAAGCAACCAATCCGACAGGACAAATTTAGTTTGGATCGAGGGACAGTCTCATGCAGATCACTAAACAAAACGGCTTGAGCGTCCTATCGCCTAGGCATTTTTTCGCACTTGGGCTCTGCTGGATGTTGCTGCTGGGTTGCGAACCAGCCTCTACCCCCCAGCCTGTCGTAACAGCGCCCGTTCAAGTCCAAGATCCCAAAGAGCAATCGGCTTCTGTTGCCGATTCGAAGGAACCGCAAACCGTAGCACTACACCCGATCGATGAGTTGCCTGAAGGGAAACGCTATCGAACAGGTACCAAAGCCCTCGATGCCAACGATCTTACCAAAGTGCGTGAGATAGCTGATGAGCTGCTGCAATCGAAAGACTATGCTCCTTTAGGCCAAGCGTTGGAAGGCTTTCTAATGGTCCGGAGTGGCAAACTGGATGAGGCGATGTCCTTGGCGGAGAGGCTTTCTGAAATTCCAGTTTTACAAGCCGAATGCTATTTGATTGCCGGCGAAGTTTTCACCAAGCGTCTGCAGTATTTGGCTGCTTTGGATGCGTTCACCAATGCCGCAAAAAAGGATCCATCCAATGTCCGAGCGCATCGATGGCTGGCGGTGGTTTATCATGACACTGGGGCCATGAATAAGGCGACGGAGCATCTTCGAATCGTTGCAAGCCTTGACCCTACCGATTTGCGTTCGTTGCGTTTCGCCGGCATGATTCATCGCGAATATGAAAAGTTCGAAGACTCGGTGACGGACTATCAGAATGCCTTGAAAAGAAATCCACCCGCGAAAGTAGCCGACGAAATTCGGCTTGAATTGGCAGAATCGTTACTCAAGCTGCGCAAATTGGAAGAAGTGCAGCAGACGTTAGCAGCCGTTGTTTCGAAATCAGCTTCTCGTGCCGCCCTACTTGCCGAATCCTTGGAGACTGCGGGCCAAGTGGACGAAGCAATGGCCGCTGCCAAGGAAGCTCTTGAAATGGATTCAAATCACTTGCGAGGTCGTTTGGTATTAGGCAGACTCTACAACGGCAATCGGCAATGGGATCAGAGCATTGAATGCCTTCAGCCCGTGGTCGCAAAGTATCCCGCTGAACACGAGCCGATGTTTCTTCTGGGGCGAGCATTGATAAGCTCGGGCAAAGAGGAGGAAGGAAAGAAATGGCTGACCGAGTCCAAGAAATTCAAAGATATGTTTTTGAAGTTCTCGGAGCTCAACGCAGCAGCTGTCAATCGCCCTCAGGACGCCGCATTGAGAATCGAGATTGGCAAACTTGCTGAAGAACTTCAAAAGGTCGGAATTGCAAGAACTTGGTACTTGGCTGCTTTAGGACTAGACCCTTCCAACGTGGAGGCAAAGGAAGCGTTAACTCGGCTGAGCAGATATTCTAAAATCAACAAGTAAAGTCCGTTAGGTTCGCTCGCGGGTACAGAAGCATGTTTCGCAATGCTCTTGATCCGATCAGTCAAAAGCACTTTCTTGAGCGGATTCCTCGTCTATTTCTTGGATTGGCTCATTGAACAGATAACGTACCACCATGGTGGCGTATGCACCTCGAGGTAAAACAAACGTAAGCCTCAAACATTGGAAACCTGGATTATAGGAATCGTCACCCCAGCCAAAATCCATTTCTTGTGGCATCAACCAAGCAGCGCGGTCACCTCGAGAGAAAAAGGTATCGCGGGGATACTTCAGACGCATCTGCCGAACATCCATCTGAAGAGGCGCCAAAACTTGCTCCAGCGATTCGAAAGTTCCCGAAGGCCATTCGTGCTGTCTCGCCGAAGGGAGCGGCAACTTGAGTTGTTGCAAGGAACTACCTGCAATTTCAAAAGTAGGTTTCAGCAATGGGATCGCAATCGGACCGCAGGCGGAACTGAGGTACTCCACGTTGGTTTCGCCAGTTCCATCAACGATCAGTTTGGATAACCAACGATTCCAAACCCAACTTTGAAAGGCTGCTATATAGATGCTGCGAAGATCGATTCGAATCAGTGAGACGGCTCGTTTGAAATCCGTGGGGTGGTCGCAAAGATAAGTGACGACACTTCGCCTGTGCGATCGTTCCAGCATGGCTTTGCATTTGATCCAATCACCCCAGTACTCCCGCAGGATCTCTTTTTGTTCCTTTTCGCGTGGACGATCGTGTTGATTCGGTTCGGCCATGGCAAGGTACATGGTGCGTTCGTAATTTCCCAAGCACCATGGGACACCGATGATCTCCCCGCAGTATCCGATGGAACCGAAACGCTGGTCGTCAAAGTAGTTAGCAACACCCGTTTCTTGAATAAGCTTACATCGTTCCGAAAGAGCTTCCTTGTCTTCCGTCGCGATCCTTCGTAGGTAAATGTCGAATCGATTCGCTGCAATGTCTTTTGCATGAAACGGTTGTGGGCACTGGCCTAGATACTCCAGCTGAAACGAACGGTCCGTTAACCCAGAGTGAGGGCCGCGAAAAATGGTTAGGTATTGTGTGGTATCGGCGTGCCGGTCCTTCATCCCGCCGTAGCTGATGTCTTTTCGAGAGATCTGCCACTTATGCAAGATTGCTTGCATGGCCTCGGGCGTCCCTAATCCACATTTATCCAATCGATACAGACCGAAAGGACCGCTGCTGGGCTTGATATGGGTTAGTTCTTCTACCCGAAAGTCTTCGGGCATGCTCTTTAACTTCATCTTGGGCTACAGTGTCTTGCAAACGTGGAAGCGGATCTCATCTGAAGATCCGAGGGGAAAATGAGGTGCGAGTCCACCCAACAGTTCCGCATGAATCACCCGTATCGGGGTAAACCGGGCTCTCGAAAACCAAAATCGAACCTTAAAGCTTAATCGAACGAATGCAAATGTGCGATGGCCAGCTCCCATGGAGGGATCGCTTTCGATTAGAATTGAGATTGCTTAGGTCCTTGAATGCAGACGAGCCTCGCATCCGCCCCGCCTGAATCCCAGCCTTAATCCTCTCCCTTTCTTCGGTTACTCTCATGCAACTCAACGTCGCCACGTTTGGTTTTGTACGCCCATTGCATTGGCGATGGCGATGGCGATGCCTGTTGATGGTTGGTTGTATCATGAGTGGAACATTTGGGCTGGCAGCCCCTCCCTCCGAAGATGTTTCGCCGAACAGTTCCTCCGACATTTACGAACAATCTGTCAAACTTGTTTTGACCGAACGCTGTATTGCTTGTCATGGTGCTTTGAAGCAAGAAGCTGGACTTCGTTTGGATACCGCAAGGTTTGCAATTGCGGGCGGAGATTCTGGAGCTGCCATTACCCCTTCTGACACTCAAAGCAGTTTGATTTTGTCGCGAGTCACGTCGCAGGACATGTCGATTCGGATGCCTCCGGAGGGAGAACCGCTGAAGTCGGAGCAAATCGCAGGTCTCTCCCTATGGATTGCTCAAGGTGCGGGCGTTCCGGAGAATGAACAAGCAGAAAAGTCACCTTGGGAACACTGGGCCTTCCAATCACCAGTGAAGCCATCGATTCCTGTCTTGGAGCCCTCGACGAACTCATCCGCTTTTAAGAATCCTATCGATTTATTTCTTGAACAAGCGCGACGATCGAATGGACTGGTGGCTCAACCTTCGACCGATCGCCGACTGTGGCTTCGGCGAATTTCGCTGGATCTCATTGGATTGCCACCGACCGCAGAAGAACTTTCGGCTTTTCTTGCCGATGATTCGCAGGATGCGTATGAACGAGTCGCAGCTAGGCTGTTAGAAAGCCCTCAGTATGGCGAACGATGGGGAAGGCATTGGATGGATGTTTGGCGTTACAGTGATTGGTGGGGCCTGGGTGCTGAAGTTCGCAACTCGCAGAAGCACGTTTGGCATTGGCGTGATTGGATCGTCGAATCGATGAATGAAGATAAAGGATACGATCAAATGATTCGTGAAATGCTTGCCGCTGACGAACTGTATCCTAATGATTTGAACAAGCTGCGTGCGTCAGGCTTCTTGGCAAGGCAATACTTTCTGTTTAACCGCACCAGTTGGTTAGATGAGACGGTCGAACATACGGCGAAAGCCATGATGGGCCTGACCATGAACTGTTCAAAATGCCATGACCACAAGTACGACCCCATTCGTCAGGAGGACTATTATCGACTTCGAGCGATATTCGAGCCCTATCAAGTACGCATCGATCTTGTTCCCGGCCAAGTGGATCCGGAGCAGGACGGTATCCCGCGCGCATTCGATTGCAATCTGGACTCACCCACCTACGTGCACGTACGAGGCGACGATCGCAACCCTGACACCTCGAAGAAAATGGATCCGTCGGTGCCTGCTTTCTTGCTGGCAAGTCCTTCTTCAGGCTCCCCCGCGGAATCTCGAGCTCTCTT
>Ga0247831_1005407_pt1 | contig 16019 bp, 13 predicted proteins | sample LaCruzMarch2015__9_FD_192406 | JGI IMG/M metagenome (GOLD analysis project Ga0247831, IMG submission 192406) | Freshwater microbial communities from meromictic Lake La Cruz, Castile-La Mancha, Spain - LaCruzMarch2015_1m | ecosystem: Environmental > Aquatic > Freshwater > Lake | place: Spain... | reverse complement strand
ATCTCGCGGTGGGTTCTGAATATAGGGCAGGCAGTTTCTCCACCGCGGGTGGCGCGGATGGCCGTGGAGAAACGGAGGGTAACTCGACTTGGCCGAGGTGGAGCGACTGGCCCTCAAGACGCCAGGCTGGAAGTATTAACTAAACAAAACGCGTTGGGGAGAAACGCGTTACACCCCCAGAAAAAATACTCCCCAACATTAAAATGCTCCGCAGCATCTCAAGCAGCGTCACCGCAATCAGCGGCATCCTAGATCAGCCCTCGACCGTAGAGGAGGCTACGGCCACCGCCGAGGTCAGGCTGGATAAGATGGAAACCCACTCGGCCCGGACGTCGGCGCGGAGGGCCTCCCAGACGGAGGGGTCGAAGGAATTGGCCAAGGGGCGGAGACGTTTATCGAAAAAATAGATGCGGCTCTCGAAGGCGCGGCGGGCGGCGCCGGAGTCGAGGGTCTTGGCGTGGGTGTAGAGGCGCTCGATCTCGGTATTGAGGGCCTTGACCGCGAAGTCGGCGTTGGCGGCGGTAACCTCAAGCTGGTAGACTGGGATGAGGGACAGGGGCGTGCCGGAGGGAAAGGTGCCGAGACCGGCGCTGAAGCGCTCGTCGCTGGGCGCGGCGGGAGTAGGAGCGGACGAGCCGGAATGGACGGCGGAGGCGTTGAAAACAACCGTGCTCGCGAGCACGAGAAAGGCGAAAAGGGAGCGCAATGACATGGAGAAGAGGATTCCTGAATCCGGGGATAATGGCGACGGCAATCGCCGCGAATAGGCAAAATCAGACCTGCCCCTGGAGCTGAAACGAGGGGCGGCCGTGATGGATGTAGGCCGCCTGGATGGCGTTGTGGATCTTTTCCAGGCGAAGCTGGAGGCCGTCGAGATACTCGTGGAGCCCGGCGGCGATGACGGACTTGGTTTCGGCGTTCTCCAGATCCTCGCGCAGCGAGCGGACGAGGTCGTGAACGGCAGCGACAGGGGCCTCGCCGTCGCCGGCCCCGATCCGGACCAGGCACTGCTCTGCCTCGGCGACTGAATAGAGGATACTACGGGGAAAAGACTCGTCACGAACCAGATAATCCACGACGCGGACGAGGTCGAGGTCGCCGCGGCGGGAGCGGCGGAAGGCCTCGAAGGCGGAGCAGGAGCGGAGCACGGAGGCCCACTGCACCATGTCCAGGGCAGAACCGACGGCCTGCACGCTGGGCAGGATCATGAAATACTTGATATCGAGGATGCGGGAGGTGTTGTCCGCGCGCTCGAGGTGGCGGCCAAGGCTGTAGAACCACCAGCCGTCATCGCGGGGCAGCATGGCCTCGGCGACGCCGTGAAAAAGCTGGGTCTGGGCCTTGATCCAGGCGAGGTAGTCGGTCGAGCCGAGCTGGGCGTAGCGGGTGAAATCGTCGTCCTTCAGCCGCAGGAAAAAGGTGTTGATGGTCTCCCACAACTCGGTGGAGAGCTGGTCGCGGATGCAGCGGGCGTTCTCGCGGGCGAAGCCGACGCAGGAGAGCACGGAGGACGGGTTGCGCTTGTCGAAGAGCATGAACTCGATGACGGCGCGCTCGGTGATCTTCCCGCCGTAGAGCGCATGAAACTGCTCGTCGGAGCCAGTCACGAACACGAGGGGCTCCCAGGCGCGGGGATCGTCGGCGTCCTGGCGGGACTGGAGGTCCAGCACGAGCTGGGCGTTTACCTCGACGATGCGCGCGGTATTTTCGGCGCGTTCGAGATAGCGGGCGATCCAGTAGATGAGGTTGGCGACGCGGGAGAGCATGGTGCGGGAGGAAAATCCGAATGACGAAATCCGAAGGACGAAAGGGCGGAGGGTAAATCCCGGGAAGGGCGACCTAGGTGGTGGTGGGCTTGGTTTTGCGGAAGATGGCGGAGAAGATCTTGTTTAGTTCGTCGGCCTCTTTCCAGAGGGCTCGGATCGCAGTTTTCTGAGCGGGGCAGGCGCGGGCGAGCATGCGGCACCAGTGCATCGTCTCGCGGGATTCTTTGCGACAGAGGGCGATCTTGTGCCGGAAATCGCGGGGCGTTTCGGCGTCGTCCGCCTCGCAGTAGTTCGCGCCGATGCTGGTGGCGGACCGGACGAACTGCGAGATGAGCGGTTTCACGACGGGGTTGGTTTCAAGCGTGAGACAAAGGTCGATGACGGTTTCGCCGAATTTCGCGGTGCGTTCCACGAGGTCGTAGTCGGCGCCTTTCATTCGTCATTCGGATTTCGTCATTCGGATTTTCAAACGATGATTTTCTCCGGCACCGCCGGCGTGACCGCCTCGTGGTCGGCGGCGAGGACCCAGGTGTCCTTCGAGCCGCCGCCCTGGGAGCTGTTGACCACCAGGCTGCCCTTGCGCAGGGCGACGCGAGTGAGGCCACCGGGCATGATCTTAATGCTGGGGCCGTTCAGGATGTAGGGGCGCAGGTCGATGTGGCGGCCCTCGATGGTGTCGCCGCATACGGCGGGGCAGCGGGAGAGCCCGAGCGTGGGCTGGGCGATGAAGTTGCGCGGGGCGGCGATGATCTTGGCGCGAAACTCCTCGATCTGGGCGCGGGTGCTGTGGGGGCCGACGAGCATGCCGTAGCCGCCGGCTTCGTTGACCGATTTCACGACCAGTTTTCCCAAGTTCGCGAGGATGTATTCGAGGTCCTTCGCCTCGCCGGAAAGGAAGGTGTCCACGTTCGGCAGGATGGCGTCCTGACCGAGGTAGAATTTGATCATCCGGGGCACGTAATGATACATTGCCTTGTCGTCGGCCACGCCGGTGCCGATGGGATTGCAGAGGGCGACATTGCCCTTGCGGTAGGCTTCGAAGAGCCCGGGCACGCCGAGGAGCGACTTAGGATTGAAGACGGTCGGGTCTAGGAAATCGTCGTCGATGCGGCGGTAGATGACGTGGACGGGCGCGAGACCGTCCGTGCGGCGCATGAAGACGCGGTCGTTTTCCACCACGAGGTCGGAGCCCTCGACGATCTCGATACCCATCTGGCGGGCGAGGAAGCTGTGTTCGAAGTAGGCGCTGTTGTAGACACCGGGCGTGAGCAGCACGACGGTCGGCTCGGGCACGTGCGTGGGGGCGAGGTGGAGCAGCAGCGCCAGCAGGTCGCTGGTGTAGGTCTCGACCGGCCGCACGCGGTAGTCGCGCAAAAGATTCGGGAAAACCCGTTTCATCACCTGACGATCCTCGAGCACGTAGGAGACACCCGAAGGAGTGCGAAGATTGTCCTCCAGCACGCGATAGGTGCCGTGTTGGTCACGCACGAGATCGGTGCCGTTGATGTGGACGTAAAGGTCGCGGGCGATGGGCACGCCGACCAGTTCGGGCCGGAAGTTTTTCGAGGTCAGCACCATCTCACGGGGGACGACGCCTTCCCTGAGGATGCGCTGGGGGCCGTAGATGTCGGCGAGGAAGAGGTTGAGCGCCTCCATGCGCTGGCGCAGGCCGGCCTCGAGGTGCGCCCATTCGTGGGCGGGGATGATGCGGGGGATCAGGTCGAAGGGGAAAATCTTCTCCGTGCCCTTGTTATCCGAATAGACGGTGAAGGTGACGCCGCGATTGACGAAGGTCTGGTCGGCGGTGCGCTGGCGCTCGAGCAGGTCGCTGATGCCGTCCATCTGCCCGAAGCGATCGTAGAGCCGCTGGTAATGAGGATGCGGACGCCCCGGAGCGGCGAACATCTCATCATAAAATTTCTCAATTTCGTAGGCGGCGAAAAGATCGGACATGGTAAAGCAGGCGAAGGGGGACCGCCCCCAGGCTAATGCACGGCGGTCGTGGCGGGTGGCGCTGGCGGCAGCGACCACAAGAAACTCTGCTGGCGCGCTAACTCATCCCCGGCGGGACCGAGCAAACGCAGGCGCCAAGCGGAGGGAGCGATAGCCGCCCCGGGCCAGTCGGGACCGGTGAGACCGGCGAGCACGACACGCGAGCCGCGGGGCAAATCTAGGGGGAAAAACTGCACCCGGGGCGCCTCGTCTCCTGGCAATACATACTCCAACGCGAGGATGGACCCGGGGAGGGCTTGATCAGTCTTGAATCGGGTCAGAAAATAATAGCCGCCGCGCGAATCCTCCTGCGAACGCAGGACCAATTCGGGAGCATGCTCCTTGCGACCAAAATACTCTCCGATGCGCACAAAAGATTCCGCCGCGCGATAATCGGGCCAGACGCGGACAATTTTAACCGACGCCGCCGGAAGCCAATTGGAGGCAAAAACCAGCGCGAACACAGCAAGTCGGAACCGGCAGAGGATGCGAGTAAACATGGTGCTCAGTTAAATAGAAGCGACGCGAGAGCGGCACAAGAAGAGAGAAGGAGGCTGATTGGCCGGACGGAGGTTTGCAGGACTCATGCCACCTCCACCTCGAAAGAAGCCGATTTCCTCACCAGCGGGTTTGACCGAAAATCCGGGCGCTGACCAGGACCGCTGCCACGAGCGCCATCCATCCCAGGCGGGACATACCCTCAAGGAAGCGAAAGACACAGGCTGGACTGCAGACGCGACTCCACCCCGAAAACCGCGCGCACTCGGTCAGGGGTCAATACCTCGGCCGGAGCACCCACCGCTCGTAAACCACCGCCCTCCAGCAGCACTAAAAAATCCAATTCCTGCGCCAGACGCAAATCGTGCAAAGAAAACACCAAGGTGCCACCCGCCCGGGCCAGGCTGCGGGCCAGCGCCAACAACTCCAGCCCGTGACGTGGATCGAGAGACGCGAGCGGTTCATCCCAAAGCTGCAAAGGGGCGGCTGTAGCCACCGCGCGGGCTAATAAAACCCGCTGCCTCTCTCCCCCCGAAAGTCGATCGACCGGCCGCCCGGAGACGGCAAGCAGGTCAAACCTGGCCAACGCCTCGTCCACTCCAGCGCCATCGTCGCCGTGCGCGTAACGACCCTGCGCGACGACCGAGCGGACGGTGAAGCCGAACTCGAAACGCGCCTCTTGCGGCACCCATGCCACCCGACGCGCCCGCTCCAGCACCCCGATAGTGGATACGGGCTCGGTGCCCCAGCTAACCCTGCCCGTCGCCGCACCCGGCAGCAGCCCCGCCGCGACCGAGAGCAACGTCGATTTCCCGGAGCCGTTTGGACCGATCAACCCCACCACCTTGCCGGCGTCCACCGACAGACTGAGCGCGTGCAAACGGCCCGGCACGGAAATGTTTTCAAGACGCAGGGCCGTTTTCATCGCTCGCTCCTGCCCAGCTGCCACAAAAAAAACGGTCCGCCCACCAGGGCGGTAACGATGCCAAGCCGCAGCCCTCCCGCGGCACGACCAGCGAGATCGCATCCAACCACGAAGACCGCGCCGCCGATAAGCGAAAGCGGCACGAGCCGCCGGTGCTCCGGCCCGACGATCAGACGCAGGATATGCGGCACGATGAGCCCCACAAAACCCACCGTGCCCGCGACGGCAGTGGCGAGAGCGGTGAGCACCGTGGAGAGCGCCAGCAACCAGCGACGCAGGCGAGACACGTCCACGCCGAGGCTCTGGGCCTCCTTCGCGCCTAGGCTGAGCAAATCCATCGGCCGTCCCAGCGGCAGGAGCAGTAATGCACCCGGCACCACTGCCGCGGCCATCCACACATGCTCCCAAGAACGGTCCTCCAATCCGCCGAGCAGCCAGAAAAGCACCTGGGCGTTGCGCTCGTAGGTAAGCGTGTGCGCGGAAAGGACGTAACTCGTGACCGCACCGAGCAGGGCATTGAGCGCCACGCCGGCGAGCAGCAGTCGCTCGGTGCTCGCCCCGCGACGCGCGAGCAGAAGGACCACCAGAGTCGCCGCGAAGGCGCCCGCAGTGGCGAAAAACGGCACGGCAAACAGGCTGAAGGATGCCAGACCAAGCGCGATGGCCACCACCGCACCGGCCGCACCGCCCGCACTTACGCCGAGCAGTCCCGGGCTCGCGAGGCTGTTCCGGAAATACGCCTGCATCACAAGCCCGCTGCCCGAGAGCGCCGCCCCCACCAGCGCCGCCACGAGCAGTCGAGGGAGCCGGATTTGCCAGAGAATGGTCGCGGCGAACTCATCACGATGCAGCAGGCCGTCGATCAACTGCCCGGGCGAAAGGCGCACGTCGCCAAAGGAAAGCGATAAGACGGCCAGCAGAAGCAGCAGCGAAAAACCCGCAACCACCAAGCCTTGGGGCGGGGTTTTCATGGCTGGAAAATCTCCGGATGCAGCGCCCGCGCCAGCGCCTCGTATGCGTCGACGCGGCGGTGGCTCACGCAACCCAGCATCCACGGAGGCAACACCGCGACACTCCCCTCGCGCACCGCCGCCAGAAATTGGTAGGGCGGTCGCTTTTTGTAAGGCGCGAGTGCCTGCTCCGCGTCTTGGCCGGACAACACCACGCACTCCACCGGCCAGGTGATCAGCTTTTCGTCTGGCAATGCGGCGTGCCCGCGGAGGCCGCCGAACGTCGCGCCGAGGTTCTCCGCCCCGGCGTTCTCGCAAAGGTCTTGAAAGGTCGTATCCGCGCCGGCGATGACCCCGTAGATGGAAGGCGCGATGACGCGCACCGGCTTAGCCCCGAGGAGCTTGGCGCGAAGCTCGGCGATTCGCGCGGCATCGCTCAGGACAATCCTCTCCGCACGCGCCTCCGCCGCAGGGCCGAGCAGCGCGGCGATGCGGCGTAGATTGGCGTGCGCCTCCGCGAGGGTCTTGTAGCGGTCGAGCACAACGACCTCCACTCCCGCGCGCCGCACCTGCCCAACCAGTTCAGCGCGGCTGTAATCAGCAAAAATCGCGTGGGTGGGACGGAAACGCAGGATCGTCTCGGCGTCGCCAAGGGTGATCCGGGCATGCCCCGCAGCCTCGCCGGCCACCCCGGAAAAATCCGGATCGCAGGCTAGATGTGAAAGCGCCGCGATCTGCTCCGGAGCAGCCACCGCGAGCAGCAACTCGTCGCTACCCACCGTCTGTGATACGACGCGCACCGCCGGCGCGGCGAACCCGGTCAGCACGCACAGAGAAAAGAGGAGCGGCAAGAGGCGGAGCGGCATCAAGAGACGTGATTAGAAACGAACCGCGGCGCCCGCATAAATCCAGCGCCCTTGTCCGGGATAAATCGCGGTGATGGGGCTGAAGGTCGGCGGCAGGTAGCCGATGGTGGCGTAGGAAACGTAGTCCCGGTCGAAAAGATTGTTCACTCCCGCGAAAAGGCGCCAGTGCTCGTCCGGCCGGAAAGTTACCCGCACATCAACCAGCCCGTAACCATCCGTTTTTTCGGGTTTAGCCGCGGCATAGGAGTCGTCAACGAGACTGCCCGCGATAAAACGGTGCGTGAGGTTCAAATCGAGGCGTTTCACTGGGCGAACGAGGGCGGTCGTGGCGAAGCGCCACCCGGGCGTCATCCGCAAACCGCCCTCGTTGAGCCCGCTACCGGTAGGGGCGTCGGTTAACTCGGCGTCAACGTAATCCAACCGCGTGCGCAAGGCGGCAAAGCCGGCGTCATAGCCGAGGTTGGCCTGCGCGCCGAGGCGGCGGGTGCGGGCGAGGTTCTCGTTCAGGTTGCTCGACGCGTTGTAAAAGATCTCGTCCTTGGTGGAAAGGTGATAGACCGAGGTGCCGCCGCCCCAGCCCTTGCCGCAGTAGTCGGCCCCGGCCTCAAGGTTGTCGCTTAGCTCCGGTCGCAGAGCGGCGTTAAAAAAGACCGGCTTGGCAAAAGGACCGCCAGACAAGCCCTGATAATAGGAAATCTCGTCCGTCGCGGGGAAACGGAAAGTGCGGTCATATTTGGCAAAAAAACGCAGCTCCAGGCGCGGCTTGTAGTTGATCGCAAACTGCCAGGCGTCGCCGGAGTCGGTGCGGTCGGCGCGGGCGGAGGAAAGCGCTTCGCGGGCGCGGATCGAGTTCCACTCGCGCCTTGCCGCGCCGGAGACCGACACCTGCTCCGTCGCCGCCCACTCGCAGGCGAAGTAGGGACTGATGACCTCGCGAAGGAGATGCGCGCGGGTGTCGGCGAAGCCGTCCACCACCACCTCCAGCCCGTCGCGGCTGAAATCAACGCCGGGCGTCAGGTTAAAAACACCGCGCTCGAGATGAACTTTGGGCGAAAGAAAAACGCTCTCGATATCGCGGTCGAAGGCGGTGCCGAAGCCACCGAGATAAAATTCATCAACCAGATTTATCCCGGCGTCGGTCAGCAGCTTGGTCTCCTTTTCAGCGCCAAACTCGTTGCTGGCGGTGACGCGGCGGTATTCGGACGTGCCGTTGGAGGCGTTGGTGCCCTGCTGGCGAGGGTCGTCGCGAAACTGGGCGGAGGTCAGATAGCCGGGCTGGTCGAAGGTATTTTCGAGGAAAGAGGCGCGAACTCGCGTTACGGAGTTTTTTCCGTTGTCATGTCCGATGCCGACCGAGCCGGACTTGCTATCATAGCCGGAATGCTCCCGCCAACCGCCGGAGTTTTCGTAGCCGAGCGAAGCGCCGGCCCAAGTGGAGCCGAAGAGCTCGGTGTAAGTCGCGCCGAGCTTCGCGGTATTATCGCCGCCGGCAACGAACTGCGCGGAGCCGCCGCTGGCAGAAGGCTTGGAGAGGGTATTAATCTTGATAACGCCGCCAACCGCGTTGTCGCCGTAGAAGGCGCCCTGCGGGCCCTGCACGATCTCGATCGACTCCACTTCATGGAGACTAAACTGGAGCCAGTTAAAGTCGCCCATGTCGGCGCGGTTGGCGCGCACTCCGTCAATCAGCACGAGCGTGCGGCCGGTGCCGCCGCTGCCAGTGCCTCGCAGCGCGACTTTGGTGTTGGCCGGGCTGCCGGAAAGGGAGGTAAAGCCGAGATTGGCCTCGGCGGCTAGCAAGTCGATGAGGCTGCCTGCGCCGCTTTCACGGATCTGCTCCCGCGTGATAACCTGGGTGTAAGCGGGCACGTCGAGCGGGGCCTCGGGCACGCGCCGCGCGGTCACGACGAGCGGCGAAAGCTGGACCACCGGCTCCTGGACGGGCGCCTGAGGCTCCTCCGCACGGATGGTCAAACCCGTCAGCGCGAATGCCGCGACGATAGGGTAGGGCCGGAGCGCAAGCGCGCGCCGGAGAGAATTAAGTTGGTTCATTTAGTTGATCTGTCGGGGTGCGAGCAGACGAACCGCAAACCCGGCGCAGCACCCGAAAAGGGGCCGGCGCACGTGTCACGACTGCCGTGCTCTCACGCTTCATTTTTGCGATGAAGATTTTGAGTTTGGCCGCCCGCAAAAGTTTGGCGGCTAACCTGTGAGACGATTCGGAACGGATATTCGGACTCCGTGCTTCAGACCTCGCTCCCGCCTTCACCGGGCGTAAACCCGATTGGCCCTGCCCCCGCCGTTCGCCGACGAGGTGGGAGTTTGTAACACGATACCGCAGCGCAACTGTGGCCGATTCTCACGGCCTTCCCCGACTTCCGAAACGTGCAAAGAACGCGAACGAATCGAGTCTCACCGCTCGTCGCGCGCCCGGCGAGTCCCGTTTGCCTTCATAACTTGGCAAAAAATCAACCGGCAGCGTCTAACGGGTAAGCACCCAAAGGCAGTTAACGTATCAACGTATTTAGATGTAAAGATATGTTTTTGACCTCAGAGGGAGAATCGCCTTCCGTCCACCGTCTTTTCGCCTCCTTCTCTAATTTTATGTGCGCCTCTGTCACCGCCGCCCCGCTCGCCGAGCACCCGTCTTTCGCCGCCCTGCGCGAGCTTTTTGCCAAGCGCATCGTCGTGCTCGATGGGGCGATGGGATCGATGGTGCAGACCTATGGATTAGGGGAGGCGGACTTTCGCGGCGAACGCTTCCGGGATTTCCCGCACGATCTCAAAGGCAACAACGACCTGCTTTGCCTCACCAAGCCCTCGGTGATCGAGGAGATCCACGCCGCCTACTTCGCCGCCGGCGCCGACATCGTGGAGACCAACAGCTTCTCCGCCACGACCATCGGCATGGCCGACTACCACCTTGAGGACATAGTCACTGAGCTTAACCACGCCGCTGTTGCCTGCGCCCGCCGCGCCGCCCAGGCCGCCGAGCGCGCCGAGCCCTCGCGCCGCCGCTTCGTCGCCGGGGCCATCGGCCCGCTCAATCGCACCCTCTCCATGTCGCCGGATGTCAACCGCCCCGACTACCGCGCCGTCACCTGGGCCCAAGTGGTCGCCGCCTACACCCAGCAAATCGAGGCCCTCATCGACGCCGGAGCCGACATACTCCTCGTCGAGACGATTTTCGATACCCTCAACGCCAAGGCCGCCCTCTTCGCCATCGACGAGGTTTTCGAGCGCCGCGCCGTCCGCCTGCCCGTGATGGTGAGCGTGACAATCACCGACGCCTCCGGTCGCACTCTCTCCGGCCAGACCACCGAAGCTTTCTACAACAGCATCCGCCACTCCCGGCCGTTTTCCGTTGGGATCAACTGCGCCCTCGGCGGCCGCGCCATGCGCCCCTACATCGAAGAGCTCGCCCGCATCGCCGAGTGCTACATCTCCTGCTACCCCAATGCCGGCCTGCCCAACGCCTTCGGTGGCTACGACGAAAGCCCGGCAGACATGGCCGGGGTCCTGCAGGAATTCGCCAAGGCCGGCCTGGTCAACCTGGTCGGCGGTTGCTGCGGTTCCACTCCGCCGCATATCCGCGCCATCGCCGCAGCCGTCCGCGATCTCCCGCCCCGCCAACCCTCCGCCATCTCCGCCGTCCTCCGCCTGAGCGGTCTCGAACCCCTCACCGCCTGAGCGGAGCGATCCCGGTCCGCCCTGCTGCCTATTCTTTTGTTTCGTGGTTAAAAAATGACTGCCTCCGCCTCCAGCTTCCTCGTCGTCGGTGAACGGACCAACATCACTGGTTCGCCCAAATTTGCCAAGTCCCTGAAGGCCGGCGATTGGGACGCCTGCCTGGCGATCGCCAAACAACAGGTGGAGAACGGCGCCAACATCATCGACATCAACGTGGACGAAGCCCTGATCGAGGGCGAATCGACCATGGTCAAGCTTCTCAACTTGATCGCCGCCGAGCCCGACATCACCCGCGTGCCGGTGATGATTGATTCTTCCAAATGGACGGTCCTCGAGGCCGGCCTGCAATGCCTACAGGGCAAGGGCATCGTTAATTCCATCTCGCTAAAAGACGGCGAGGACGAGTTCCTCCGCCGCGCCAAACTCATCCGCCGCTACGGCGCCGCCGCCGTCGTGATGGCCTTTGACGAACAAGGCCAAGCCGCCACCCGCGATGAAAAGATCCGTATCTGCACCCGCGCCTACCACCTGCTGGTGAACGCCGGTTTCCCGCCCGAGGATATCATTTTCGACCCCAATATCCTCACCGTCGCCACCGGTATCGAGGAGCACAATAACTACGCGGTCGATTTCATCGAGGCCACCCGCGCGATCAAGGCCACCCTGCCCCACGCCAAGGTCTCCGGCGGCTTGTCCAACGTCTCCTTTAGCTTCCGGGGCAACAACCCCGTCCGCGAGGCCATCCACACCGTTTTCCTCTACCACGCGATCCGAGCCGGCATGGATATGGCCATCGTGAACGCCGGCATGCTCGGCAACTACGAGGCGATCGAGCCAGACCTCCGCGACCTCGTGGAGGATGTGATTCTTAACCGCCGCCCCGACGCGACCGAGCGCCTGATCGTCAAGGCCGACGCCATCAAAGCCGAGCTCGACGCCGCCAAGGCCGGCGGTGCGGTCACCGCCGCCGCTCCCGTCGACGCCTGGCGCAACAACACCGTCGAAGCCCGCCTTTCGCATTCACTCGTCAAGGGCATCGACACCTATGTCGAACAGGACACCGAGGAATGCCGCCAAAAATATGCCCGCCCGCTCGATATCATCGAAGGTCCGCTGATGGACGGCATGCGCGTGGTCGGCGACCTCTTCGGCGCCGGGAAAATGTTCCTGCCCCAGGTTGTAAAAAGCGCCCGCGTGATGAAGCGCGCCGTCGCCTACCTCACCCCCTTCATGGAGGCCGAAAAGGCCCGCGCGGCCGCCGCCGGCGAGGCCACCCGCGCCCAAGGAAAATTCCTCATCGCGACCGTCAAAGGGGACGTGCACGACATCGGTAAAAACATCGTCGGCGTCGTCCTCGCCTGCAACAACTACGAAGTCGTCGACTTGGGTGTGATGGTTCCCTGCGACAAGATTCTCGCCAAGGCCCGCGAGCTCGGTGCCGACGTCATTGGCCTCTCCGGCCTCATCACGCCCTCGCTGGATGAGATGGTCCACGTCGCCCGCGAAATGAAACGCGAAGGCTTCACCGTTCCTCTCCTGATCGGCGGCGCCACCACCTCTCCCGCCCACACCGCGGTGAAAATCGCCCAGGAATATCCCCACGGCGTTGTCCACGTCCTGGACGCCTCCCGCGTGGTCAACGTCGTCAGCGCCCTTCTCTCCCCCGAACAAAAACCGGCTTTCCTCGCCGACAACACCGCCAAGCAGGAACGCCAGCGCGACGATTTTAACGCGCGCCGCAACAAACGCCCCCTCCTCACCCTCGAGCAGGCCCGTGACCGCCGCCAGACCTACGATTGGACCAGCATCGACATCCCCCGCCCCGAGTTCCTCGGGCCTAAAGTATTCTCCGAGGTGCCCCTTGCCGAAATCGTGCCTTTCATCGACTGGGGCCCCTTCTTCAGCGCCTGGGAACTCCACGGCCGCTTTCCCCAAATTCTCACCGATGAAGTCGTCGGCGCCGAGGCTGCTAAACTTTTCGCCGACGCCCAGAGACTCCTCGCGCAAATCGTCGCCGAGAAACGGTTCACCGCCCGCGCCGTCATCGGCTTCTGGCCCTGCAACGCCGTCGGCGACGATATCGAAATCTACGCTGACGAAGCCCGCAGCAAAGTCGTCACGCGCTTCCACCAACTGCGCCAGCAGATGGAAAAACCCGGCGAGCAGTTCAACCACTGCCTCGCCGATTATGTAGCCCCCCGCTCAAGCGGCCGGCTCGACTACTGCGGCGGCTTCGCCGTGACCGCCGGACACGGGGTCGAGACCTTCGCCGCCGAGTTCCGCGACCGGGCCGATGATTACAACGCCATCCTCGCCCAGGCTCTAGGCGACCGGCTGGCCGAGGCACTCGCCGAGTTGATGCATAAAAAGGCGCGAGACTTCTGCGGCTACGGACGGACCGAGAACCTCGCAATGGAGGACATTATTCGGGAAAAATACCGCGGTATCCGCCCCGCCCCCGGCTACCCAGCCTGCCCCGACCACACCGAAAAACCAGTCCTCTTCCAACTCCTCGGGGCCGAAACCGCCACCGGCATCACCCTGACGGAAAGCTGCGCGATGTCGCCGGCCTCGTCGGTCAGCGGCTGGTATTTCAATCACCCTGATTCGAAGTATTTCGGCGTCGGTAAACTCGGGCGGGATCAAGTCGCCGATTACGCCGCCCGCAAGGGCCGGTCGGTCAGCACCACCGAAAAATGGCTGGGGCCGTGGCTGGATTACGATCCCGCGTAAGCATCCCGCCGGCCGGGTGATCCGGAGAACCCCCTCCCCGTGCTCCAGTCCCTGCTTATCGATTACAACGGTTTCTTCGCCTCCTGCGAACAACAGGAACGCCCCGAACTGCGCGGCCGTCCCGTCGCGGTCGTGCCCGTGGCCAGCGAGACCACTTCCTGCATCGCCGCCTCCTATGACGCCAAACGCGCCGGCATCAAGGTCGGCACCTCCGTCACCGAGGCCCGCCGCCTGTGCCCGGGCATCGCCATCGTCGAGTCCCGCCCCGAGGTCTACCTGCGCCACCACCAAAACCTGCTCACCGCTGTCGAGACCTGCCTGCCCGTGACCGAAGTCTGGTCCATCGACGAGGTTTGGTGCCGCCTCCCGCCGGGCCTGCAAAGCCCCGAGGCCGCCCGCGCCGTCGCCCAAAAAATCAAACGCGCGATCACCCGCCTGGCCGGGGAATACCTGACCTGCTCCGTCGGCCTCGCCCCCAACGCTTGGCTGGCCAAGATTGCCTCCGACCTCGAAAAACCGGACGGCCTCGTCGTCATCGAGCAAGACGAACTCCCCGAACGCCTCCACGCCCTCAAACTGCGCGACCTGCCCGGCATCGGCGAAAACATGGAACAGCGCCTGCGTGACGACGGGGTCGACACCGTCGCAAAGCTCTGCGCCGCCTCCCTGCGCGACCTCCGCCGCCTCTGGGGTGGAATCGAGGGTGAGCGCATGTGGCGCCGTCTCCGTGGCGAGGAAGTGCCCCTCCCACCCCGCCGCACCGGCTCCATCGGCCACGCTCAGATCCTCGGCCCCGAACTACGCAACCCCGAAGGCGCCCGCGCCACCCTCCACCGCCTGCTGCAAAAAGCCGCCCTCCGCCTCCGCCACGGTCAACTCTACGCCGGCGGCCTCCACCTCGCCTTGAAATACCGTGGCACCCGCTGGAGCGATGCCGTCACTTTTGCCGATACTCAGGACACGCTGGAACTCATCCGCGTGCTCAACCTGCTCTGGGACCGCCGCCCCGCCCGTCGCGTGGATCATTTTTCCGTGGGCGTCACCCTCTTCGCTCTCGTGCCCGGGGGCTCCCACACCGCGGCCCTGCCGGGAATACTCGAAGCGCGCCCCGGCGACGACGCCCGCCGCGCCGCGCTGAACGCCACGCTCGACCATATCAACAAAAAGCTGGGCAAACACTCCGTGGTTTACGGAGGAGCCCTCGGCGCCCTCGCCTACGCCCCCATCCGTATAGCCTTCCAACGCATCCCCGACCTCGTCCTCGAAGAAGGCGAGCCCGACGGAGAACTCTTCCCCACCGCCGCCGAGCTCGCCTCGGCCGGAAGACTGTAGCGCCACCGGGCCCAAACCAGCATCCCTCCAGTCGCCTATTTGCTGGAGTCCTCACGGAGCCCACGGCGTAGCCAGTCTCGTCCCTATAAAGCAGGGTTTTCTTTCCGTCATTTAGAGCATTACGCCTCAAAAACGCCCCCTAAGCCCAGCAACCGCAGGGCTTTTTCCAGACAATCGCGCAAGACCGAGGGCGCGTGAGTGTTTTGCTTGGCATGGTTGTCGATGGCGTTGGCCGCCCCTTTGATAGCGATAAACCGCAGCCCCGGAGCGTCGGGAATCAACCGGCAGAGCGCATAAAACTGCCCCACCTCCATATCCACCAGATCGACCTCAACCGATAATCGCTCGTAAGCTGAGCGCACCCCGGCGAGACGGTGCCGATAATCACCCGGGGCCAGCGCCGGAGAAAAGCCGTAATAAAAATCGGACGACACGATGGTCGCACTGGGGCCCTCCGGAAACTCCGGCCACTCGGGCCGCAAAGCCCGGTCGCCACATTCGCGATCCAGCCCCGTCCCCGCCACGCGAGCCTCCCGGATCGGAAACCCAACCCCCAGGGGTAATCTCTCCGCGCACAGACGGCCCGCCGTGCCAACCAAGACGATACGCTCGACCCGGCCCGTGATCAACAGCTCGTAAAGCAGCGGCTCCAGCGCACCGGTGCCGATGGCGGATAACACCACCGTGACCGCCGGAAAGGTCCAGACGGCGTAAGAGCGAAACTCCGACACCGCAGCGCCCGCCGGTAACCCCAATCCGCCGAGGGCATCGAGCAGGACCCTCTTGTCTTCACCGCAGCAAAGGATGACCGCGGGCCGGATCTGGTCCGGATGGATTTGAGCATTGGGACTGGCTGCGGCAACGGGCATGAGGGGAGCCAAAGCGCCAGCTGGCCGGACGCCAAACCCGAACGATACACCCGCAAGCCTACTCGCGGCGCAACAAGCGATCTACCAAAAGATCAAACACCGCGCGCGAGGAGAAACTGGCCTCCAGGGCGGCGCGATCCATCACCTTTTCCGTCCAATAAAGCAGATCGTGCTCAGGATGCGCCCGAAGGTAATGCTGCGCCTGCACAAAGTAGTGATCGATCAGACCGGTGCGCCCTAGCTTGAAGTGCAGAAAAGGCCAAAACCGCAGTTGGCGCGCCGCCCGCTCCAGCGGCATGCCCAAGCGCCAGTGCTGCACCAAGGCAGACAAGAGCCCGGCCCGGTCAGCACCGCTTTTACAGTGGATTAACAACGGGCCCTTGACCGAGTTCAACAAC
>Ga0247831_1005404_pt1 | contig 16023 bp, 5 predicted proteins | sample LaCruzMarch2015__9_FD_192406 | JGI IMG/M metagenome (GOLD analysis project Ga0247831, IMG submission 192406) | Freshwater microbial communities from meromictic Lake La Cruz, Castile-La Mancha, Spain - LaCruzMarch2015_1m | ecosystem: Environmental > Aquatic > Freshwater > Lake | place: Spain... | reverse complement strand
GCGAGGAACAATTTTATGTGGTCCTTGCGATGACGGTCGGATCCAGTTCAACCTGTCTAAAACCTGAAGCAGCACAAGGCACTTCAAGTCTCCATCACTGCTCAAAACATCAGAGAAGCAAGGAGGATAGGATTCAAAACATGCGGATGCGGAAGGAAGGAGAAGGTCAACAGCGCCTGCAAAGGAAGGCAGGAACGATGGGCTCACTATCTCTCCACTCACTAACACATACTGAAAAGGTGGGGCTATTCGGGTAATACATCAGAAATATATAGATACTAAATTAGATCACAAATATATCGTATGTAATACCAAGGTATGTAGTTGTGAATACCTACCATTCTCTTTCCATGGACGCATAGCGAGTTCGATCACTTTTGATTCTGGCTTTTGCCTCTTTGGATGGCCATACATCAAACTTTGAGTTATCCTCGACATGATTCTTCCTCGCTTGTAACAATGCGACAACTAGGTCTTCTTTTTCAACCAAACCGAGTAATGATACACCCATCAACTTCAGCTCAGACTTCATAGACTTGATATTCATCGAGCGGATTTCTAATTCAACTTCAGCGTCGTCATCCCCTCCGCGATTTCCTCCATCACCAGCTTCCGCAGAATTATCAGCCTCCATGAGAATGACTCCACACACCCAGAGGATGTTGATTGTGCCATAAACATGCTCGTTGCAAAAGTGCTGATTAACTTGATCTGCTTGCTGGGGGAGAACAAACCGCTTCTTTTGTAAGGCAGATTTGACACGTTCTTCAAGGCCAAAAGAAGCGATGAAATTACTGGCATTGTCAGCTTCCTCGGAGGTAAAAGCGACCTTTCCTTCCTCGTTTCGATGAAAGAAAGAAGTATCACCCTTCAATGTATTCATGTCGTCGTTTTTGCCAATGCCAGGTAGATAAACGGTTTTCGTGTTTTCAGAAAACATAGTGCGGTCATCTTGCAGACAGGAGCTAACAATTGCAGACTTGATATCCTCGTTTGATGCCTTCAAGCCAACCTTGAGACTTAGGCCGAATCCATTTTCCTTGAGCTCCTCCTGAACATCATACAAATCACGTCCAGTACCCTCCAAAAAGGCCCCCCAGTCGACGATCCTGTCGAAGAAGTCAGCTTCGAATCCAGGCTGGATATCTAAGCCAACTTCGGATCCAGGCTGGTTATCTAAGTCAATATCTAAGTCAACTTCGGATCCAGGCTGGATATCTGCTAGTAACTTTTTGATTATGCTAGGTGGATAGTTCTGAAAAAAGTTAGACTGGGTATGAATCTCACAGAACGACATCGGCTCAATTGAGGATTTGCGGCATATTTTGCGGAGGCAGAAGACGTTATCATAATCACCTAGGAGACAGGCGATAGCCATCATGGGAACCTCCACCACTGATATGTCACTCTCACAATCTGCTTGCATAACTCCCTCGACAAACAGAAGACGGAAGGGCACGTAGCTATTCTCACCAAGGACTGCTGCTGCATTGGCAACAGCACGCATTCTTGCCTCCGTCTCGCAAATGATGAGGTCCTTATCGAAGGTATCATCTTTGTAGCTCGTTCGGGCCTTTTTGCGCTGAGGACTGCCTGTAGCACTCTTCTTTGTCTCCGCATTTGACTCAAGTGCAAGGTTAACGAGAATATTCTCTGCTTTGAAGGGGCCAAAGAAATCGAGACAGTCCTTCGCATCATGAATAAGTTGTTCGTCAACATACGAGCGATTCAAAACTTTTTCTACTACCCCAAATGACTCAAAGTCGTAGTCACGACACTCATATGTAATAACAGGAGGCTCATCCTTCCCTTCACTCTCAGCTGCACGATTAGCCCACTGGACATGAGCCAGGAGCATGCCACTGAGGTTGTCAACTGGCAGAACATAGCTCATAGACGTGTTAGCCACTTCTTCGATGGATAGTTTGGAATCAATCCCCCCGTTTTCCTTGGGAGGGAAAGTAACAAGGAGAACTTGCTTCGACTGTTCTGTACGAGTGGCCCAAATATTTGCCGTTATGATATGCTTCTCCCCACTCGTAAGCTCCATGCCTTCATGTTCGAGATCCTTTCGAAAGAGAATCCCACTCCCCGTCGTGGTAGTATCAAACGTCTTGGCTCCACCAAACGTATGAATGGTAGTATTACCACCAATTACACCTTTGGCCTGATCCGCAGGCGTGACGCATAGCAAAAGGGTGTATTCCTCAATTAGATTGGAAGTTGTACTCAAAAAATCCTTATGCCGCTTGAAGAAGCCTACAACAAACATAAAAATGATAATTGCAATATACATACATGGATATCATGTTATAATTGTGTCATTGTCATGGTGTGCATGTATCATATCATACTTTTACTTTACTCACCCCCCTTCTCGTATTTGATGTGCGTAATATCATTTTGACGAAGCGTGTACCTGTACGAATCGCCCTCATTGTCCTTGATGTTGGAGATGACATGATCAACTAGATCGAATAGCTTCCCGTCGGTTATGGTACGGAAGAGTGAATTGCGCAGATCTCTGACAACCAAGTGAAGGGAAGGATAAATTAGTCGATGTCGTGCTACAAAATCATAGCGTTATATAATATGCATATCAACCAATGTATAAACTCACTTATCGGTGAATTTCTCGTTCCGTAATGAGCTGTACAGTTGGCTTGTCTCAAAGTCCTGGTTGCAACTGACGAGGTAGTTTTGGATGTCATCCACCGGAATATCAGATAATACTATGACGCGGTCCATGATTATTATTGTTTATGTTAGGGCCTCCATCTCCTTCGGCTGTCCTTGCCCGTCATTTATTTTCTCTTTGGAAGAGGAAAGAATACGTATGGTTGACGGCCAGACAATGTCGTTTCTCGAAAATGAATGATTAGAGGATTCAAAATAATCACCTCCCCAACGAACAAACTCCTCGCGTGCTAGCTGTCGACACCCACCCCTCACCATCATGGACGATCTAGGTGTTGGCGCACTCGATGCTACTTCTGGGCAGCGAACGCCGTCCAAATCACCGGCTGGGCGAGCTTTCGGCACTCGGCTATCAGCGAACAGTCCATTGCAAGTCCAACGAGAACAGCATCATCTTTTGCAATTGCAGCAGGGGACGGCGGTGGTACCCAAATCAGCGCCATCACTATCTCGATCGGCGAGGAAGAAGGGTAGACTTGCAACTATCAATGAGACGACGCGTAGTGGCAAGAAGAAGAAGGATACTCGACTTCCTCGGTCTCAGCAGAAAGTAGTGGACAGATACAATGATGCTGCTGCTTTCGAGAAGCATTATTCTGCTGCAACATCCTCTTCTGCGCGAAAGTCGCCCTCGCCGTTGACGTCGACGTCGACGAGCATTAGCAGAGAAGGATTAGACTACTCTTCAATTGGCGCTACAACTCCATCGTCTGCATTGCGATCGACTGCACGATCAGTAGCAACCGCAGCCGCGTCGGCAACAATATCAACATCATCGCTAACAATCACACCGACAAATAATACTGAACACAGAGGAAAGAATTTGATAGACAACTTCAATTCAACTTCTTCTCCTGCTATTACCATCGATGCGAATGATAAAACATATACTCCACAGTCAGTGAAGGAGAGCGAGGATGGATCCAAACCATGGACGAATGTTACATCATCGGCATCATCATGGGGTCTGGCGGCATTTCAGTTACCGCCCTCGTCATACAAGTCGGAATATAAAAAATCCACCGTCGATAATGCTGCTGTTAAGACATTAACACCACCCTTGCGTGTATTATGGAAAGAGCTGGGCGATGATTATCGTCCATCTCCATCTCCTGCTGACCAACGGAGTAGTAGCAACACTACATCAACTAGTAGGTTGTCTCCTTCGTTGTCTTCCAAGAAAGTACTATTCGCTTCGTCATTAGTATCGTCATCATCGGACAATGTCAAAAGTATTTATCCACCACCAACAGCAGTAGCAATACCAAAAGAAATATCCATCGGACCATCAGAATATGCCATACGTTTTCCATCTGGACAATTATCATTACATTTAGTATTCGAACCAGTAACACAAACGTCTGGACACATGATGGGTTGTGGTATTGCGAAGATATCACCATTATTTTATGATAAGTTAAAGTCTAATGTGTTCAATTACATCCCGGCTCCGGCAAGTGGCAATGCCGACGAGGAAGTCGATGGAGCTGTACTACCAGAAGCAGTAGAGAAAATGACAATCCAAGTGAATGATCTTTTAGTTTCAATTAATGGTATACCCGTCCTTTCGCGTAAGTATGATGTAATCATGGAGATGTTACACGACGAACGGTATCAGCATACTGATAGGATTATCGTATTCCGTTCCATTGAGAAACTGTGGCACAGTCGCGGCAGTACTGGTAGTAGCAGTTATAGCAATCACTTTACACGTAGGACGATGCGTCATTTGCGTACTGGTCGGAGAGTCGCGACGGCGTTGAATGATGATGTTTTGTTATGCACTGACGACGATAATGGTAATAATGGCGATTCAGTGTTACGAACGTGGGTGGAAACGCCGACTCAGGTTCCATTGCGACACAGTAGGAAAAATAGACTGATGAGCGTTGATGAATGTAATGATCGTAATTCATTCCCAATGAGCAATGCTAGCAATGAGGTCGGCAGTTATGTTGAAAGAACCGACAGCAGGATCAACTTGACCACCTTGGTGAAAGATAATGAAAAAGAAGATGTAGCAGAAGCTGAGACTGGTTTAATTTCATCGTTGTCACTTATGAGTTCCACCTCGAAAGCAACATCTGTACCAGCCGCCACAAAGACACCATCATATGTATTGACAGAAATTGATATGGATATGATGACGATGATACACTTCTCACCCTCTAATGTCAAGAAGATTATGAAGAGTGGTGGCAGTGGCATTAAATGTAAAAGAAGTGATACGTTGTCTCCAGTGATTAGAGAAGTGTCCGGAACACAGGCATCTCATACCATCACATCGCCTGATACCCAAGTCACAAGAGTCCAGTTATTCACGGTGGCATCACCAATAGCATCTACCGTGAAGAGGAGCAATGTACGCCGGAGCAGTAGCAAGAAGCCACAACTGCAGACGATCGATGAACGATTAGGCGACATCGAAAACAATGTCACATCTTCCACAAGCCCCTCGACATCATCTCATACGATGGAGCGCATCGGCAAGATACTTATGGGAAATGAGAATCTGGGAGATTTGGGTTCAGACTTTGAGCATTCTCTACGTTTGAAGAAGGCTGTGCTCGAGGAAATCAAGTATGTCTACTTTCTACTTTTTGTTGGAGAAAAGAAGCAGCGTCCTGTCAATGATAGGCTAGATATGAAGAGTAGTGGATCAGAACCATTAGTCCAGGAAGAAAATGATGTCTCTGTTGAAGTCTTGGTTATGCCAACACCAAGTCACAAAATCATGTTGGACATGAAATCTCGTCTTGATGATTCTTACTCGAAAGTGAAAGAATTGGAGGAGGAAGTGCTGGTATTAAAGAAATTATCTACACCGTCAACCGATCCTGGTGTCCGTCGAGCACTGTTAACAGAAGGACCCATGAGTCATCCTTTGTCTGCGGGTAGGTCGTCTAGTAACATTTTTGACATTGACGATCGCTTTTTAGATCCGAAATGGGGAATCATAAGAAGAAGCGATGAATCAGTGGTGATATCGCCATTAGTGAACACCTCGAATTATCAAAGACAGAGTCAAAATAGTCTGGCCAGCGGTGGAGTTGTTTCGTTAACAGATATATGTAATGATGATATGGAACATGAAGACAAAGAGAAGGAGGTCATGCGGAAAGGATATGAGGATATCGTTGATGAATTGCGATCACAAATTTCCGATCTTATTGCTGAAGCGAATGAGCGCGATGCTTCACATGCTGAACAAGTGCGAATCCTCGAACAACAACTATCAGGCAAGGACTATGATGCCATTGTTACTACATTAGAGCAACGTGTTGCAGTCATCGAAGCAGATGGAGATATAGTGCGTATCGAGCTGGAGAATGCTCGTTCTGATTTAGTAAAGACGAAGGAGGAAGCTGACGCTGCATTGAAGGCTGTACGTGACGAGAGGCAAGCTGAAAAAGATGAACTCATCTCCAAATGTACCGCCATTGATACAGAGAAAAGAGAGTGCTTAAAGCAGTTGGAGTGCGTCGCAGCAGAAAAAATGGATGCCGAAGCCCAGCTAAGAGAAACAAATGAAGAGCTTAAACGGCTCAACAAACGTATCTCGGTAGTCGTGGTAGATCGAGAAACAGTGCGCTTGGAGCTTGAGAAGGCTCGTATGAGTGCAACAAAAGCTAAGGAGGATGCTGATGCTACTTTGAATGAAATTCTTGCCGAAAAGGATAAAGTCGTCTCCAAATGCAACGCTATTGAGTCAGAGAAGAGAGAGTGTATGAAGAATTTAGAGCGTGTCATGACAGAAAAGGAGGAATTAGAAGTCCAGCTTAGAGAAACAAGCGAGAAGCTCGTACAGAGCAAGGAACATATCACTTCTATTGAGGTAGATCGAAATGGCATGCATCTCGAACTGAGGGAGACTTTGGCACGCTTCACTACAGAAAAGGAGGAATTGGAAGTCCAGCTCAGAGAATCAAACGAAGAGCTTGTGGTCAAATGCATCGCTATCGAGTCAGAGAAGAGAGAGTGTGTAGAGAAGTTGGAGCGTGCCATTACAGAAAAGGAGGAATCGGATACCCAGCTCAGAGGAACGAACGAAGAGCTTGTACGCATCAAGGAACGTGTCGTTTTCATCGAGGCAGATCGAGATGGTGCGCTCCTCGAGCTGGAACAGGCTCGTATAGCTACTGATATTGCTGATGCTGCATTGAAGACAATGCTTGACGAAAAATTAGCCGAAAACGATGAACTCCTTGCCGAATGCAACGCTATCGAATCAGAAAAAAGAGAGTGCATAAAAATACTGGATCGCGTCACTACAGAAAAGGAGGAAGTCGAGGCCCAGCTCAGAGAATCGAACGAAGAGCTCGCACGCTTGAAGGAGCAGGTCCAAACTTTGTCAGAGAAGAACAGTCAGCTTGAATTGAAGTGTTCGACGACTGTTGCTGAATTAGCCGAAACCAGGCAAGCTACTAAACAAGAGATGCTGCACTGTCATGAACAAATTTTAACTCTTGAGAAGCAGGTTCATTCTCTCGAGAGTACACTCGAAGTCGTAGCGAGGGACAAGGTAGACATGCAACAGCAGCTGAACGATCTTGACACAGCTGGCTTGCGGTTAGCTTACGAAAAGGAAAATCTTGATGCCCAACTCAGAGAATCAAATGACCAACTAAAACGTGTCAAAATGCAGGTCTTAGAAGAGAGGAATAATCTAAACATGAGGATTTCGACTGCATCATCTCATTTATCCAAGGCCAGAGAAACTGTCCAGCATCAAAATCACTACGCATCGACTTTCGAGGAACAAGTTCGCTATCTTGAGAAAACACATGCAATGGAATTAAAGGACATGGGCAATATGCAACAGTTACTCAAGAAGCTTGATGCGGCTGGCTTGCGACTTGCTTGTGAGAAAGAAGAAGTAGAGGCCCAACTCAAAGAGTCTAACGACCAACTTGCTAAGGTCACCGATCAAGTCTTCTTTTTATCGGAGGAGAAAAATATGATGAGTTGTGCCGAGGAGTCTATCAAACTACACAAGTCCGAGATGCAAGAGCGCGAATCTGTAACCAACGAGAAGATTGTATCACTAGAGAGATGCATCGAAGAGCTTGAAATTGAACGGGAATCGAACCATATCCAAATCGCCCAACTTGCAGCTGCCAACGAATCCTATGCAAATGAACGAGATGCATGGATCGGAAGACTTAACAAGCTTGAGGTAGAGATTTCGGAAGGAATAGTCTTCAAGACTGAGATTGAGTCATTGTCGTCGTCCATATCGCTTCTTGACTCAAAGCTAGCAGCTGCTGAAAGCACAGTAAATGCATTGACATTGGACTTAATCGCAAAAGAAAATGATCTGACATGCTTGAGGCAAGAGTCAAAACTTGAACGAGAATCGATGACTTTACAATTGGATAACCTTCAATCAGATACTACGGCACTAAATGAAGTTGTGAATGAGCTTCAAGCATCCAAGAATGATGTTATAAGCCAGAATGCGACACTCGTGGCTGAAGTGAGTCATCTGTCTGACAAGCTCGTCGAGTCTTCTAATGCCACCCAACGGCACAAGGATTTGTATATCGATCTCAAGTACAAATTGGAGGCTGCGGAAGATCTTCTTGATGAAGGCGATGGTGAACTTGACCATCTCCACTCTGAGTGTGAGCGCCTGGAGAAGGAGGTCAGTGACCTCCAGGCAATAGTGATAAACGCCGAGGGTGCAGCTGATAATGCGAAGAAAGAGTGCGAATCACTTACAAATCAGAATGAGTCAATTGCATGTCTTCTTAATTCGGAAATCAAGAATTTGCGAGAGAGGGAGCGTGATTTCATCGACCAAATAAAGAATGCCGAAAAGCTGCATGACTTATCTTCTCAAGATCTTATGAACAAGCTCGCTAAATCCCAGGATGATGTCATTGAAAGAAAGACATTAGTTACTGATCTAGAATCAAAGTTGGAAGTTGCAACCACGTCTCTGGCCGAGGCCAATGCCACCATTCAGATTCTTGGTCTCGACTGTGCTTGTTTGAAGAAGCAGGCGAATGACCTCGAGAAATTGTTGGCAAATGAGAAGGATGCCAGCTCGATGCAAAAAGAAACGATCGACTTGTTGACCACTGGGCTGGCTGATCTTGGACGCGAGAGGGATTCGTTAGCTGTTGACATATCGTTTAAACAGTCTGAGATACGTGCATTTGGCGAAAGGGTGCGTGAGCTTTCCAATCAACTCGATATTCAAGGCAAGGCAGTCGGTCAGTTTCAAGAGCAGCTCGATATATCTCGCAGAGATGCTCTTGAAAATACAGCTCAGACTATTGATCTCAAGTCGAAATTAGAGTCGGCAAAGCACCTCCTCCTTCAAGGCAAAACTGAGGTGGAGCGGCTTGAAGAGCAGATTAGTAACCTCAATATAGTGTTGAACGGAAAAGAGGAAATCGTGACGACCCAGACTGACCAAATTCGATTGTTGGGTGCTGAGCTTTCAGAGTTGCAATTCGAGAAAGAGTCAATTGCCGCTACTCTCAACAAGAATATCGCCGAAATACGGGAGCTATCATTCAAGTTGCAAATGCAGGTTGAGATTAATGCTACTCTGCAAAGAAAGCATGACACACAAGTGAATCAACTGGTTAAAGAAATCGACGACTCACTGATAGAGACTGATGAAAATGAAGCATCGGCAGAGGTATTACTATCGAACCTTCTCCGTCTCTTAACTATTACCAAGGAGGCTCTCTCTCATCAGAAAGATGAAAATCGATCGTTGAAAGTAGAACTAGCAAGAGTAGATGCTTCGAAAGACGAATTAGAGTCTGAAAGGGATGCAATGGCTGTTGAATTGAAATTGAGCGCAGATAGGATTATTGATCTAGAAGATACGATTGTAGAATCAGAGTCGAAAATCATCCAGCTTGAGACTACTGTCGCAAATTTGCAGTCCCATCATGTTAATGTATCTGAATTGAATAATAATATTGCATTTTTGAATGAGTCGCTCATTGAAAGAGAACAAGAAAAGTTGTCATTACTGTCTGATCTCAGAGAATTGGAAGTAACAATTAATGATCTTACTTCTGGACTGCAGCACGCAGAAACGCAATTTAATAGCCAAATGAAGATGAACGTTTTACAACAACAAGAGCTCGTGTCACGCAATAATGAGCTGACTTTGACTGTGGAGAAGCTCTCAACCAATTTACATGATGCCGAAGCCAAGTCATGTCGAGATTTACTATCTCACGAAGTCGCAAGAAGTCAGTTAATGAGTGACATTCGTGACCTACAGAATCTCGTCTCTGCTACTAAAATCAAGCTGGAGACAATAAACTCAGATCATCTACGAGTTGTAAAAGAAAAAGAGAGTGAATTGGAGTCCAAGGCTGTCGTCATTATGTCAAACAAACAAGAAATTGTTCGGCTCACGAATAAAGTCGCATCTCTCGAGCAGGTATTGGTCCTACTAGAATCCGAGGGGACAACGACGATGGATGCTGTAGACACTACACGAAAACATTTCGAACGAGAGAGAGAATCTCTAAACGACTGTATCCAAGAGTTACAATTGAAATTAGGTGAATCTCGTGACACCGCGAAAAAGGAAGAATCTGAGTTGGAATCATTACGTGAGAAGATATCAGCCTCGAATCAGATAGAGCATGATCTACGTGAAAAAGTCAGCATAAGTCAGGATGAGATCAAAAGGCTATCTGACGAGTTGGACACGGTAATGAAATGTCACGAGAATTCGTTGTCTGAAATAGGCGAGAAACGAAGTTCCAGTATTGAGGAAGTAGTTGACGAGCTGCATGTACACAAGATTAATGTTGATCAGCTGCGAAAAAGGTTGCTGGAAGAAACTGACTTATGTTCCTCGTTGCGAGATTTAGTGACAGTGAAAGAACAAACAATTCATGATCAGTTGTCAGAAATCGATCTATTGAATACGAAGATAAAGTCGATTCAGCAGAGAGAGTCCCAGTTTACACGTGAGAAGCAGCAATTGTGTTCAACCATTAATGAGCAAAAGCTGGCACAAGAACTGTCTAATCAATCTGAAATGCGATTAGGATTAATGCTGAAAGCGATGCGCTTTGACTACGATCAAATGGTGGTTGACTTTTCAGATACACGCGAGGCTATCACCAAGTCCATTGAGAGTTTCAAACTCGAAAGCGATGAAGTTGTTCGACGGGTAGTGAACGCATTCAAGGCGGATATATTTGTCTCACGACGTGATATCGAGTCAGTCTCCAATAAGTTGTCACAAGCTATGAAGCATTACCAAGAAGTCCTGGCGTTGAAAGACAAGGAAATCCAAAGACAGGAAGACTCATTGCAAGAGTTGCGGTTGCAATTGAATGAAACAACAAATGGATTCGAAATAGCCACACATGATTGGGAGCAAGAAAAGGTATCTTACGAAGTTAGGTTGCAGACTTTACAGGACGAGGTTGATGAGAATGTATGCCTCAAGTCAGAAATTGAATGTGCTAAATTAGCGTACTCAGATAAATTGTCCACAATCGAATCAGATTGGAAGAGCTTTCAACTTGCGCTGCACCAACTGACTGCCTGCATTGCTCACGACGATCACGAATTGCCGATTGAGGCAATACCTGATACGACTACACTATTACAGACGTTCGTCGAGCTCTTTCAACAGAAACTAGATCAAATATCTACTCTTCAATTACAATTGACAGCCCAAAGTCAGGATGACCACGCTGCTTGTGATTTATTGTCCAAACTAAACGACATGAGTCGCAAATTGAGTAGTGAGACAAGTTATCGACAATTAGCAGAAATGAAATGTATCGCAGCAGAGACAGCAGTAGCTGATGAAAAAGTGCGAATATCGGTCCTAGAGCATCAGAGTAAAGAAACGGAGGAAAACGCTTTGTTACAGGCGAAGGAAATCGAGAGTCTCAAGGCCCACATCGAGACACTCAAGAGTCAAATTGATGAAATTAATACAAAAGATCAACTGTTGTCTAGAGAAGCTAGGGATTTGGAGGTCCGTCTTGAACAAGCCAAAGGACAGAAGAAAAGTTTAGAGCTCAAGTATGAACGAAGTCTTGCCGAGATCGAAACATGTACGAAACATTCGAACGATTTAATGACGATAATAATTGAGAAGAACAAAGATGTACAATCGAAGGAAGGCAAGGTATTAGATCTACAGTACCAAGTAGATGATCTCCAGTCAAAGATTGATGGCTGGGTGTGTGCTTTTAATGGCATGTCGTCAACTGCTGCTGAACAGCTCGAGTTTTCATCCCCTGATGATGCTGTAACAAATATTGTTGCTACGAGTGCATTGTGTCAAGACAAACAAACAGCCGACATAGCGAAGCTTGAGGAACAGTGCTTACAGTTGAAAGAAGAAATGAGACAACAGGCTTTGATGCATCAGGCAATTGTTAGTGGCTTGGAGAGTGAATGTCAATCATTGTCCGACGAATGCTTCGATGTGAATGGCAAACTCAAGGACAAGAATGACTATGTTATAACATTGGAAGATATTAAATGTCAATTGATGGCCAAGTTAGACACTCTCACGAAGGATAAGGAAAATTTACATCGCAGATTATGTGATCTGCAAACCACTTGTAATATACTGAGACAGCAGAAGCTGGATGCCAAGTCGTTGAGCAATGATAGCAAATCAGTTATTTCTGCCGTGAAGATGCTTGCTGGAATTGCAACCGTTCACAGTAACAAACTTGAGGGATTTTCATGCACTGATATTAGTTTATCAACTTGGTCCGACGACGTGGACTTTATTGCACGATTCATTGAACACATGTCAATAATCAATCAGAAGAATTCGCTTAAGATTGAGCGAGTCAAGGATTCGATTCGGTCACCGAAGACATTGGTTATCCGTGGCGATGATGGTGGTCATGACGTGGCAGAAAACTCTTCAACGCCGAAGGCGAAGGGCCGGAATGTGGCTTCCACAGAATTAGTCGTCGTACCGGCTCAACATTCTGACATTTTAGAAGACTTACTGTGCGTGAAGAATTCAATTACAAGTATCATGTCATCAACCAAACTATCAACTTCGAAGAAAGTAAGACGAGGGGAGATGAATGATGCAGTGTGTAATGATGATCTGTACACTGACTTATTGAATGCTCATGACCAATTAAAGTCCCTAAGTAGTAAAATTGAAGCCATGACGGCTGATCAAAGAAATTATGAAAGTCGAATTTTGGAGCTCGAGCAAGAGAATGAGAAAAACATAATGATGACTAGGGGTTCCCCACTTGATGTAGCAGCAATATCATCATCGGACGAACGAATGAAGGTAGGTGCACTACTGTTAAGCAACATGCAACAACGTCACAATCGTTTGCTATTGCAAAATGCCTTCAAGGCATGGAATTCAAAAGTACATATGTGTAAGCAAGTTAGTATTGCGAAGGATATGGCCAAGGAACTCATTAAAACACGTAATACCGTCCTCCTGCTGAAATCACAAATGGTAATTGAATAAGTTTCTTTTTGTAACTATAATATTAATATACCTGTTATTCTATCAGTAGCAAGATAGTAAATGCTTGATAGCAAATAATATCCCACATTGATTTACCCTGTAGATTTAATCGTCACCTCCTCGTCGATTTTCCAACGACGCCCTTCACCTTGTCATTGGAAGCCCTTCCTATAAATTATTACTACAGGGTCGCAACAGTCGCCGGTCCGACAATATTATTCATACACGCCAGCCGTTGAGTCTCACTGCCATTTTTACCAATTTTCTTACTCTCATACTCACTTCGTGTGCCCCATACTTTGGCCTCGCCCGAATCGTCGATGAATTCCACGGCACAAAATCCGCATTGTCCCCCTCCACCACAATTCCCAAGTTTCTTCTTCAATCCACGATATAATTCAATGTCCGGATTCGCCAGTAGCGCTTTGCGTAAATTATCGCCCACCTTGGCATTTATTACAATGTCCGGCTTGCCCGTGGCGGGCCGTTGTTGAACTTTAATCGCAACCGTCGTCCCAACTTCATACGCCGAACTGCCTTCATCGGAAGATGAAACGTCACGGTCGTCGTCGTCGATAATGCGCGATAAAGCGAATGCAATTTCCACGGCAGTTTCCGCGTTGATGATGGTTTCCATGACAATATCGAAATTGGAATCGGATACATCCTCACCCATGACATTGACGACCCAGCTTCCGACCAGGGCGTCTTTTTGGGGGCACAGGCACGCGGACCCACCGTCGTTAATACTTGCCACGACTACGCCTGCCCCATCGTCCGATTCTTCCAGTACGAGGCCCAATGGTTTGTCGAGCGATAGCGTCACGACGTCGTTCGGTCTTATTGCCGACAGTCGAGTGGGAGTGGTGGTAAAAAATATCGAAGAACGCGATGACCGAGACGGAGATGGAACGGATGAAAAAATGACGAATGATTTAACGGTGTTTATCAGGATTGTCATTACGACGAACGTCACGGCAGCGGCCGCACCGCGGAAACGAACCAGTGGAGGCGACGACGGCGAGACTGGAGACACCATGAATCAGGGGGTTCGGATAGGAAGAGAAAACACAGAATTCCCGCCAAAGACGCGAGAGTATCTGTGCAAGATGATGGTTTGGAGGAAGGACTTGATTACGGCCCTGGCAGCAGCTCTACTGCCGCTCGGGGCATTGGCAATTTATCCAGACGGACACTTTAAGTATGTCACCGAAATAACAAGCGAAGAATACTTCGCAACTCACATCCAATCGGAAATTAATGCCGATAAAACTCTCTTCGTTCGTTGGATAGCCTCGCCGTCCTGAGGCTGATGACAAAAGCAGGCGCCTGCTTGGAACTTTATCACACGGGCGTTTGAGGGGAATGATGATATTTCATTTGCCGATATTAATCTAGTGTCGGTATCGATCCGTGGCGAGCCACATAATCCAGGTAAATGCACACACAAACATTTTGTAATGTTGTGTGTGCTTTCAATTTATAGTTTATCAACGTTTATACCCAGTCGTTTCGACGCACAACAAATAATCTAACCATCTATAAACTAATAAATTCGTAGGTGCCGGTGGCTGGCCGACGATACGTTACTTCAACAGGGATACAGGTATTGATGGTGCATCATACATTAAGCGGACGGATAAGTCAGTTTGTGATGAACTTGGCGATGAGCACATGATGTTGGATTATGTCGAAAGTGTTGGCAAGACAGTACTCTGTGGTATTAGTCAAGATGGAACGAATTGCAGTGAAAAGGAGAAGTTGTATATTGAAAAAAAGAGGAGAGTAAAAGATGTGGATGAGTTAGAAGAGGAGATGGAGCGATTGCAGGGCCTTCTAGCGAATGGTCTGAGCGGGGAACTTAAGGAATGGAACTTTCGTCGTCAGAGGATACTGCGCCAATTCATTACAAATTTGAAGGATCAGGATGAATTGTAAGCGCGACGATTATCTGATCGTGTTTTTACTGCTTGTGTAGTAATTCTCGAGACTTCAGAGAGAAAAAATTGACACGTGAAAGCTGACCTATGACATATGACACTGCAGTGAGAGAAATTGACTCTCTCTGTGGTCGAAGGACAAATAGTAAATAGAAAGGTTCAAAGGAGCTATCCCCTCACTTTTAATCAAACTACATTTACCGTTTTGATAGAGATGCTGGGTCGTGTAGCAGGCAGAGAATAGAGTATCCATTGATAACTAATACAAACAATAACACTAAGGTGGCGTTCTTTGGTGCCCCAAATCGTCTCCCCTTTGGCGGGACCGCGAACAAAATCCAAAGGGAAAACTGTCCAAACACTTCACAATATGCAAAAAATGCCCCCTGGGACCGCACTGAAACTCAAATCCCACCCAGCACTTCACCTCACGTCAACAATTCTGTAGTGTACTTCACGAAATTAATTAACTTGTTGTTGTACTTCACAAAACAGTTTTCACTGTTATTATACCTCACTAATTAACTATCTGTGTTTTCTTTTGTCTCACCATTAAAAATTGACTGTTACTTTACCTCACAAAATGTATCTTGCTTGATCTTTTCACCAAAGACCGTTTCTTGACAATTTGTCATTTTCTTGTCACATCTCCCTACGTTCAGAATTGCTGTTCAATAACCTCACCAAACGACTTTTTATCAATTCATACACCTCACGAAATCAACTGTATACTATTCTACCACCTCACCAAACGATTTTTCATCAATTCGTACACTCACGAAATCATTTGTATACCATTCTACCACCTCACCAAACAACTTTTCATCAATTCGTACACCTTGATAAGATGGGGTGGGGGTAGATTGTTGTTATTGTGCTGATTTCAGTTGGGGGAAGGGGGTAAGTGTAGGCAGTTGGGGG
>Ga0247831_1005401_pt1 | contig 16028 bp, 12 predicted proteins | sample LaCruzMarch2015__9_FD_192406 | JGI IMG/M metagenome (GOLD analysis project Ga0247831, IMG submission 192406) | Freshwater microbial communities from meromictic Lake La Cruz, Castile-La Mancha, Spain - LaCruzMarch2015_1m | ecosystem: Environmental > Aquatic > Freshwater > Lake | place: Spain... | reverse complement strand
CTCAGAAAAAGCAATATTTAGGAGATATATTACTCATTGATGGTGCATTTAATCTTAAAACTGAAAATATTGAAAAAACGAAATTATTAGAAAAATGGCCCGTTCTAAGAACGGTAAACACAAAGACTGAAATAAAATTCAGCCTAACAACTCAGAACAGTCAAGTAGGCAAGGGTATTTCAACCCAAGCCTCTCACAGAACCGTACGTGAAACTCTCGCCTCATACGGCTCTTGTCATACAAATCATATCCAATGATAAACTGTCCAATGATAAAACATATTTGGGTACGAGGATTTTATCTCTCTTAGCCAATCAAAGGCTTGTCCGTATTTCCCCCTAAACCGCTTATATTTGTTCATTACCCATTTGGCTAATCGAAAGTGCAAACGCCTCACTAATTTATGAATTCCCTTTGAATTGATGATGCCAAAGTAATTGATTAACCCTCGCATTTGAGCATTAATTCCTATCGCTATATCTTGGATACTCAGGGAACTTTGTTTGTCCCAATTCCTTTTCCGCCAATCTTCTGCGACTTTCTTAATCACTTTTCCACTCATTTCACACCCATATCCCAAAAATACTCCGCCCTCTTTTCGTTTTGAGCGATATACCTTCGGTTGAAAACTAAATCCTAAGAAATCAAACTTGTTTCCATAATCTCCGTTTTCTGCTCTCCGATAATCTTTACAATAGACGATTTGTGTTTTGGCTTCATTGAGTTGTAGATGACACGCACGTAATCGTTCTTGTATCGCTTCTAACAACGCTTTTGATTCTGCTTCACTCTGACAATGAACTATTATATCGTCTGCATAGCGTACAAATGCTATCTGTGGATATTGCTGTTCGAGCCATTTGTCAAGTACATAATGCAAAAATAGGTTCGCTAACAACCGACTTATCACGCCACCTTGCGGTGTGCCTTTGCCTTGTTTTGCAATCATTTGCCCATCTTTCGTTTGGATTGGACTTTCCAACCATCTTAAAATGTACATCTTTACCATTTTTCTCCTACATGTTTCGCTATGGCTTTCATCAATAATTCATGGCTCACCTCATCAAAGTAACTCTTGATGTCCATATCTATTACCCAGCTATAATTCCGTACATTGCTTTGTACTTGATTGATAGCTTGATGGGCATTCTTCATGGGGCGATAACCATACGAATTTTCGTGAAATATCTCCTCTAAACGCGGTTCTAAGTACGTCTTGATTACTTGCTGGGCGATTCGGTCGCTCACAGTCGGTATCCCCAACTTCCTTTTACCTCCATTGGTTTTCGGTATCTCTACCTCTTTTACGGCTTGTGGAAAATAACTACCAGAGGCTAATCTGTTCCATAGTTTGTACAAGTTTCTTGATAAATCCTGCTCATAAATTGACAAACTTTTTTTATCTACTCCTGCACTCCCTTGATTCGATTTAACCTTTTGGTAGGCTTCCTGCACCATGTTTCGGGTAATAGGTACTGTCTTTGATTCTGTTTCAAACAATAATGTCATCCTCTTTTAAAAGTTGTTTTATCATTCTTAACCGTATGACCAATGCCCTTCGCTCCAATTCCATTACAGAACCTTCTTCACTACTATGGCATTGTCCGACTTCCTGTTTTGCTTCGCTATTTCGACCTCATAGGTACTGCCTACTTGTGTCTTTTCACTTGGCATCAAAACAGGACCTCTCGTGTTTCGTATAAAAGCCTAAATAAGAGTCATGCCCACTTTATGACGATTGCCCCATAGCCAGAACGTAAGTAACCGCTATGACTTTTCATTTGTTCCTAAAATAACAAACTTTTGACAATGTTTTAGTTTTATCGACACTTCTGCGTGGGTTCATTTGCATTCATCTCTCTTATTCGCACCTGACTATTTCAATAGCCTTTTCCTCTTGCCGTTCAACACCATTTTGTTACCAAAATAGCACCGAGAGGTGGTTTGTAACCTCCGCTTACTCAGCGATTACGATAGACCTACTATCATCGCTTATACAACATGCCTTTGATTCACATCAAGACTTCACGACACACTTCAGCCGAACGGGGGGAAAGATAGAAAGATACCACCGGACCATGAAGAATGTAGTCAAGCTGCATCATTATTACATGCCAGAGGAATTAGAGGCGGCTTTAAAAGATTTTGTGGAATACTATAACCACCAACTTTACCATGAATCCCTTCAAAATCTAAGGCCTGCTGACATCTATTATGGACGTGGAAAGATGATTTTACAAGAAAGAAAACGAATTAAAATGGAAACTATAAAACAAAGAAGATTGAACTATGAGAAAATAAAAACAGCCAAAGATTGCACAGAAAAAAAAGAAATTATAAACTCATAAAATACGAAACACACCTTAAGGAAAAGTCCAATTAGTTTGACGACGTACACCAACACAGGCATAAATTTATATTAATATTTCTGATAATAACACGAAAAGAAGACAATTAAGGATCTTATTAAGAATAATTATGTATCAGGTATTCAACACAAAAAAGCATCTGCTTTCGTTGCAGATGCTTTTATGCAATATAAAAAATTCAAAAAATTACTTCTTGCCAGTCAGGCTTTTAATTACTCTTATTTCATCTTCACTAAACACTGAGCCGTCTTTACGGTAGATATCATGGAACCATAATTCAGGTTCTCTACCATTAGGCATCGGACTAGACCATGCATAAATAGTATTAGTTTTACCTGAAACAAAGCCCCAATTAATAGCACCTATATTTTCTTGTTTTAATAGTGGCATAATTGTTTGGAAAATACTTCCATTACTACGCGCCATATATTCGGTACAAATCAGAGGGCGGCTATATTTCCTTAAAATATCTATCCGCTTTTTATGATCGTCAATATAACTATAACTGTGATAAGTGATCACATCAGAATTTTCCAACTGAAAATTGTTCAGGTTATTAAAGCTCTCGCTATATTTCCAAACTCCCGAAGTTATGGGCTGCGAGGGATTTACTGCTCGTGCCCAGCTAAAAACGGCCTTCAGCAAATCCATGCTTTTATCTACATATCCGCTATTTCCAGGCTCATTATATAGATCCCACATGATCACGCGATTATCGTCCTTATGAGTGGTCATAACATCCTTTACATATGCTTCAAGCATTTTAAGACTATCAGGGTTATTTCGAATTGCAGTTCCCGGATCCTGCACCCAACCGCTATTGTGAATACCGACTTTCGGCTCCGGTTGCTTACCGGGAAGATACTCATCGATCCAGCAATCTTCAAAAAACACCAAAATAGTTTTTATTCCATGTTTAGTTGAAATTGTCAGGTAGTCATCGAGTCTCTTTTTAAAACCGACTTTATCACTAGTCCATGCAGCATGATGCAAATAAACGCGCATGGCATTCATTCCAAGTCCCTCGGCCCAGCCTAGCTCTTTGTCGATCGTTTGCGGATCAAAAGTGGCGGCTTGAAACATCTCCAGTTGATTAATCGCGGTACTGGGCTGGAAGTTTGCGCCCCGTAACCAAGGCTGAGCGCTATACCATGTAGTTGCTTTTGTTTCCGTCCAGCGCGATTGTGAATAGGAATTACATCCTATAAAGAGGATAAGAACTAATAATTTGTATCTCATTTTTTTTATTTTTTTTGTAAGATTTAAGATAAATATCAAAACTTTACTTAAGGTTGATTTATATAAAAGACAATGATCGAGAAGTTAACACCACATTTGTCATTCAATTTATGGTAGATTTAAATACTAAAGTAGGTTCTAATATTCAACCATTTATTATCACTTCATCTAAATATCTTGAAACCTTTCAATTTACTCTTTTTTATAATGGAACAAAAATACAAAAATAAATTCACAGCTGCAATATGCATAACTCCTGTCATTAATCCTTCGTAAGTTCAGTCGATGTAAAGTCTCCGATTACTTTTTTTTTCTTATCAAATAAGGATATTGAAACTGTTTAAATATCTGAAAGGTTAGTCAGACCTTCAATTTTTAAATTAAGATTCAGACGCTCAAGAGGTGAAATCTCAATGGGCGAGGTAAGAACTTTTTCCGGACTTCCATCCTTGTATTTGGCTGATATGCTAATCGTTCCATCATAAAAGAAGCCAAATTTACCCGTGATATTCAGCGTTGCGCCTTTTATCCCCACAGCTAAAGGTTCGCAGATTACTCCAAAGCTATTACAATCTATAATACGCAGGCCTTGGTCTATTCTCGCACTATACCAGTCATAATGAAAGGTATATTCCTGACCCGGTTTAATGGTAGCATAAGGGCTGATAATCTCACTCTCCAATACAAATGGATTGTCTTTGGGATGCTCAGGCATTTGAATAATTTTACCCCAGGCATTAATTTTCCCCAGGCCATTCATCCAAATGGTTACGGATGAATTATCCGGATAAGGCTTGTATTGTTCATATTCAAACCTGTGTACAAAAACATAACCATCTTCTGCATTGATGGTGGCTATCCAACCAGCGGAACAGTCAATCCCTATTTTTCCAACATTATACTTATACTGAACTTTCATCATGCTGCTATTATAATCCGGCTTATAAGAAATATTATTCTTAAGACCATGCAGTACCTCATATCCGTTAGGGAAAATACTGTTTTTGTTAAGCGGAGAATAGGCCCAGAAATTCTGATTGTACCCTTCTCCGTGCCTGTTGCCAGCGTTGAATTGGGTGTGGTCCCAGATTCCCCACCGGCGTGGTTTCGTATCGATGTTCTTCATTGTTGCGTCAATACTGACACGCGTAGTCCCATCAAATAGCTTGATTGTTCTTGACAACTGAACGCCACTGCGATGGTCTTCCTTGCTGGTAAGTCGAATTATATTAGGATTAATAATTTCCAATGCATAGGACTGACCATCGAGTGTTGAATCCGGCGGGCCTGGCCATTGCTGGTCATTGTCCCAGCCCTGAGGGGCAAGCCAGACTTTGTCGCCACCATAATTAAGCCATGCATTACCCTCACCAAGACCACTTAAAGGAGGTGACTTTTCATACAAATTTTTATTTACATAAAAGAACTCATAATCTCCAAGCTTGTACTGAAGAACCCTGCCTCCTATCGCAGGAACTACCTGTAAGCTAATCAAATCATTCTCCATTTGAATTGATTTCCAACCTGAAATATCTGATTTACATTCATAAAAGAATATCGGTAGCAATGCAAAAAGAATAAACCTGTATAGGCATTTACAATAAATAGATACATTTAATATTCTGTACTTCATAGATTCAACATATTAATTGATTAGAGTGATTATAAAAACTATGATTAATAATTATTTTAGTGAATTCATTGTCGCTTTTGGCACACCCCAGAAAGTGTGGATTCCCTTTTTTTTAATATGTACTTCGTCAAACTAAAGTTGACTTTCCAATATGGAGTGATTAGTAATGAATCAAATATAGCTTTAATTTTATTTTAAATAAAACAAACTGATTTAACGGTTCCAAGCCGCAAATAAAAATGCACAAAGAACTGATTTCAACTCACTTGAAATGAATTGAATATTTCAAAGAAATTGGAATAGAATAATCCTGAAATTTATTGATCGGATTAAACAATAAACCCTTCTGGTAAGACCAGAAGGGTTTGATAATTATTATACTAATAACAACGAGTACTAAACTGAGATTGTCTAATTTTATCGCACTCAAAACTATCATTCAATACTCTATATTCCCAATTTTTACTGATACTCTTTCATGGGTTTATACAATTCTAGGTTCAAAATTTGATATCAAGCTCCAATAGTGGAACCGTTTCACTACATTTAGTGGTGCTGCTTCGCAGGAATATACATTCAGACTTTATGGGATAAAATAGTTGCAGTAAGTGACACGGGTTTGGCAAAAGTGGCGGTTTAGTTCTCCGCGGACACATTTATACTTCGAAATCGCTACAATCGCCAAGCTTGAAACTATTAGTTGTCATAAATTAAAACACTAAATTCATGGAAGAAGAAATCTATAACAAGTATCAATTTTCAGAAGAGCTTACCCGTTAGTCCGCAGTGTGCCGTGAATTGAGTATGAAGGTACTTAATTGTTTTATAAAAGATGATAGAAGGTCTATCACAGTTTTTGTGCAAGCGAAGACTGTAAACCACCTCTCGGTGCTTGAATAGTAACAGACAGGTATTGAACGGAAAGAGGAAAAGGTTGCCATGAGCAATCAGGTGCGAATAAGAGAGATGAATGCAAATGAACCCCCGATGAAGTGATGAGATAACGGAACATATTGTCAAAATCTAGTTTTTTTGTGTTCCCTCAGAATCTCTGAGGGCGATAGACTTGGCAAACCAAAGAAATGATTTTTATGGTTTCATCCCATTATCAAGATGTCTGAGTTTGATAGGCCAATGCCATCAGTGTCCCTTGCCGAAGAACCTGATGAAACGAAAGCTTGAAAGACTACTTTCTGCTCCAATTTGCTCAATAAAATGGCTCATACGTTCGGCAGTCGTTAAACCATATTCACCATAGTATTTATTAATTAAATTATCAATTTCTGTATACTTTTCCAAAGAAGGAGTTTTACATTTCTCTAATGGTATTGAATTAGCCTTTGAGTCAACTCAAAATATTTTTCTCAACTGTTCACCTCTGATTTCAAAAGTAGCCGTATGGGAAGGGGGACTTAGATATTGCTTCAAAGCGTTAAATTCATCAGTTTTTGTATCAGTAATACTTATCCTGTTTGATGAGGTTTTTATTGAACCTTAAATAGTGGAATTATTATCTTCCGATTTATCTTTTAATGATATATCAATCCCTGGGGGTAAAGGTACTGGGTTTACCTTCACAATATTTTCACTAAAGAGTAGATGTATGGCACTTACAGTAGTTGTTCCATTTGATAATACCCTTATTTTTGAGTTTACTAAAAATAAAATCTACTCCATAATCATCTGAGCAACTTCTCGACCAGTTTGCATGGCAGCATTGAGTGATGGATACGACAGATAATCACCACAGCGATAAAGATTATCACCGAGTTTAGAACTTTGACGTTTGCTTTCGGCACGGTATTGCACCAATGATTCGGGAATATGATAAGTTTTTAGATGCTTCCAACCATTGGCACATGGCCCAAACCAATCGAATAATTCTAGTTTGATTCTATTTGTTAGGCTTCTTTCATCTAATTTCTCTAAACCATGTGTACTTACCGAAATCAAAGATTTTTCTTCATTTCCGTAATTAGGGGAAATATCACTCGGTACACAAATATTATGCACAGATCCCCGACGATTTGGGTTAAGAGCAATAAATTTTTGGTTTTTCAAAGGCGAAGTTTCGGCCGAAAAATACGTACAAGTTGTTATGTTATAAGTGCGTTCATTGGTTTCGCCTAACAATTTATCGCTTGTTTTTGGGTCCGTTGCTATCACAATTCTGTCAGCAGTTATTACCTCTCCCCCATCCAAAAAGATTTGATTCCCTTCAATACCTTTCACATGAGCATTTTTACGGATACAATTTCTTGGTAGCATTTCAGCAATTTGTTCGGGAATTGCTTGAATACCATCGGCTGGAATAGCCGCACCGCCTTTTAAAAATTGCTTAAATGTAAACTGAAAGAAATTACTTGATGTAAGTAATTCGTTTTCAAGAAAAACACCTCCGTAAAATGGTTTAAAGAAATTATTAATCATTTTTTCGCTCCAACCGTAATTTCTCAGAAAAGTAAGCGTATCTGTTGCTTCCATCTTAAAAAACTCATCTTCGGGAATTTCGGCTAATTCGTTGGCAAACTTTCTGATTTTTAATTTATCGCTTAACGTTCCAACCAACGAAAACGCCATTGTCAAATACGCCAATTTATTTAGGAAAGGATTTTCCATTTTCATAAATCCCTTTTCAGCTTTTATCATTGCTCCCGAACCAAAATACTTTAGGTCGAGGTTATTATAATTCAATATTTTTTTTGCTTCTGGATAGTTTGTCAATAAAATCTGAAAACCTCGATCGAGCAGAAAACCATCTACTTTATCCGTTCGTACTCGTCCGCCCAAAGCATCAGAGCCTTCCAAAAGCATAAAACTATATTCTTTTTCGTTGAGGTACTTTGCACAGGTAAGACCCGAAATTCCACCACCAATAATTACTGTTGAAAAATCATTCATAAATTTTTACTGAAGGTTTGACGTTTTTAAATTAAAAGTTTTGAAAATTCGATTTAAAAGCCCTATTTTGCCATTAATAAGCACAAATATACCAAGCTTTGCGGTACGATTAATTAATTTTCGATAATTCGTCCTAATATCAGAGCTTTGTGACATAAAGTCTTTATTACAACATAAATAAACAGTAATCAGTTTTTTTTATTTATCGAATGAATAACGAAGTAAAACAAGAAGGCGAGTTCAAATACATTGACGAAGGCCAGGGAGATACACTATTGATTCTACACGGACTTTTCGGAGCATTGAGTAATTTTGATGATGTAATCGAAGGTTTTAAACACCGTTGTAGAATAGTCATCCCCGTAATGCCAATCTATGATATGCCTATGCGTGAGGCAAGTTTAGAGGGTTTACAGGCGTTTATTGAGCGTTTTGTGGATTTTAAACAACTCGACGACCTCATTATTTTAGGAAATTCGTTGGGTGGTCACGTTGGTTTGCTTTATACACTTGCCCACCAAGAAAGTATCAAAGCTTTAGTTTTGACAGGGAGTTCGGGCTTGTTTGAAAACACAATGGGTGGATCGTTTCCTAAGCGTGGCAACTACGAATACATCAAAGAAAGAGTGGCCTATACTTTCTACGACCCAAATACGGCGACAAAAGAGTTGATTGATGAATGTTTTGAAATCACATCGAGCATTCCAAAATGTATGAATATTGTGCAGATTGCAAAATCAGCTCAACGCCATAATATCGCCAATGAGATTCAGAGTATTGATGTACAAACCTGCCTGATTTGGGGTTTAAATGACACTATTACACCTCCACATGTAGGTTATGAGTTTAATCGACTCATAAAAAACTCGGAGTTGTATTTTATTGATAAATGCTGCCACGCACCAATGATGGAGCGTCCGGCCGAATTTAATGTCTATCTCGAAAACTTTCTTGATAAAATTCAAACAGAAGTGGCTGTGTAGTGTTTAACCATTAAACCTTTTGACAATCATTAATGACAATTGCTGAAATTATCAACCACGATTTGCCTGTTTTAAAGCTCACCGACACCGTCGGGAATGCTTTAAATTGGATGGAAGAAAACCGCATTGGGCAATTAGTTGTTGTTGATGCAGGAAAATACGCAGGTATTGTCAGTGAAGAAATTTTACTGGGTTATAATGAAGATATGAAACTAACGGATGTAATGTTGCAGTTTTCAGAAATATCTTTGTTTGATTATCAGCATATTTATGAGTCTTTAGGTTTAATTTCTAAATACAATTCGGGCGGCGTTCCGCTACAGGTTATTGCTGTGATTAATGAAGAAGAAATCTTTGTCGGAATCATCACAGCATCGGAAATTTACAATAAGTTTGGAGAACTCCTCGGTATCCAAGAACCTGGAGCAGTTTTGGTTATTTCTATTAAAAACAGAGATTATTCATTGGCAGAAATTAGCCGTTTGGTAGAATCAGATAATGCCAAGATTTTGAGCAGTTATTTTACAGGAAATACTTATTTTAATAATGAATCAGCAAATTTGACCCTAAAAATCAACAGGGAAAGTATCACATCAATTGTAGCAACACTCGAACGCTTTGGTTATACAGTTGAAGCCAGTTATGCCCATGAACCCGTAGAAAGCATTGAGCAAGAACGTTATAATATGCTCATGAAATATTTAAGTGTATAAAACAAAAGCCGTAAAACAGAAATTTTACGGCTTTTGTTTTAATGAGCATTCTTCTTTAAAGTCTTAACTATCAGCAATAAACTTATCAAACTAAGTATTGCCGCTGCCATAAACGGAGCTCCTGGAAAATAAATAGCAGCCCCTTTTTCTGTAAATTTATAAAAAAGTGTAGTCATCAATATTGGGCCAATGATGGCCGCTATACTATTTAAACCTGTAAGCGAACCTTGCAATTCACCTTGCTCATTGGCTGGCACTTGCGTTGAAATAATGCCTTGCATGGCTGGACCAGCCAAACCACCCAACGAAAACGGGACCATGATGGCATACATCATCCAGCTTTGATTGGCAAATGAATAGGCAATCGAGCAAATGATTGTAAACATAAAACCTATATAAATAGCATTTTTTGTACCCAGTTTCGGAATTGCGATGCGAGTTAGGCCACCTTGAACCAAGGCAATCATCACTCCAATAAATGTCAATGACCATCCAATTTCTTTATTCGTCCAATTGAATCTTTCTTTTACAAAATAAGACCATGTACCCTGCGTAGAAAAGTTGGCGATATAAACCAAAAATAAAGCTGCTACCAAACCGATTAACATCGGAAAACGGCGGAGATTCATCAAAGCTCCTACTGGATTTGCTCTTCTCCAATCAAATTTACGTCTGTTTTCGGGTTTCAATGACTCTGGCAAAATAAAGAATCCATAAATGCAATTGATTAAAGTCAGTAATCCTGATACCATAAACGGCACCCTTGTACCGAAATCACTTGCCAAGCCACCAATTATTGGCCCAACGATAAAACCTATACCAAAGGCAGCTCCAATCAAACCGAAGTTTTGTGCTCTTTTTTCGGGGGTGCTAATATCTGCCATATAGGCAGCGGCAGTTGTAAAGCTAGCTCCCATGACACCTGCAATTAGACGACCGACAAATAACCAACCAATCGTTGGAGCAAAAATCAATAGTAGATAATCAAGTCCAAAACCAAAAAGTGAGGCTAAAAGTATAGGTCTTCGGCCAAATTGGTCGCTCAAACCACCCACAATCGGCGAACAGATAAACTGCATTACAGAATAAGCAGCAAATAAAAATCCACCATAACGAGCCGCACCACTCACATCGGTATGAGCCAATTCCGAAATCAACGATGGCATCACGGGAATAATAACCCCAAAACCGATTGCATCTAAAAGTATTGTAATAAATATAAATATTGTAGCAGCGTTACGTTTTTCGGACATCTTTTTATTTTGTTTTTATTACAGTATTTTTTAAATATTAGCCAATTATTAATGTATTTTTCTTTTGGATAAAAGTCCAAACCAATAAAGCAATATATAACAAAAAGCCTATAATCATTGCCCAAATGCCTTCTTTTAGGAAAGGAGGCTCATAATTTATACTTATATTATGCTTACCTTTATCAAGCAAAACTCCAGTCATTCCATAGCTAACCTTTATGGTTTCCTGTGATTTTCCATCAGATTCAACTTTCCAACCATCATCAAACGGAATCGATAAATAAAGCATCTTGGGCGTACTTAACGTTAATTTGCCGGTAAAGTTATTATTCGAAAAACTAGTAATCTGTAAAGATTCCTTTTTTCGTTCATCTGAAAGTTTTTTTATTTCCTGAAGTGTCAATACTGCCACTGTATCTTTTACCTCTTTAAGGTTTCTAAACTTAGGTTTTTCGCTATCATTAATAACAAAAACTTTCATCAAACTTAGGTCTTTTTGTAAAGATGATAATTTCTTAAACTCGCTATCGAGCATAAAAGCATCATAAGTAAAGCCCATCGGTAAAGCATTAGGGTTTTTGAAAATCGTTACATCGCCAACCTTCGAGAGTGAATCATAGCCAAAGTTCTTATAAGGAATTACATTTTTCGATAAAACATATTTTACTCCCAAATGCCCCAATAGAAATGGACGATTACGTAGCCCCGTAAGCCAACGAGTTTCAAATTCGTTTTTGAGATTTATCATGCCTAACTCAGCCATAAAAGTAACTTGATTTTTATGGTTAAATGCTGTATAAACTGTTGTCCCATTGTAACCTTGTACCATAGGGTCATTCGTACTCACATGAATGGCCGTACCTGATGAATAATCTTTCTCTATTCTGTAAAATGACTTATCTTGATTTTTCAATAATCCAACCGCGTCTACCGAATAATCGTTGAATCCTGATTTTTCTTTCCACTCTGAGGCTCCGATTGTATCTCTTTTATTGATTGTTGTATATGCAACTCCGACCGTTTCAACAAATGTTAGTGCCAAAATTAAATATTTTATAAACCTTTTGGCCCAAAAATTATATGTAAGTAATAGACCTGCCAAAAGTGTAAAAATGAACAAAACTTTTACTCTTTCACCACTTACCACGAAATTAGCCCAATCGGTTGTATAGTTTACCATTAATAAGCCAAACCAGAAAACATACGTCCCCCCTAAAACATATAAATTGAGCTTTTTGCCTTTCTCAAGATTAGTAATCACATACAATGTTGCTAAAAGCATTGTGATTCCAATAAATAATGAAAGCGAACGATAATAATCTCCAGTAAAACCCCAAAAAGCGTATCTGAAAAAAGGAAAAACAAGAATGAAAAATATAATTCCTGCGATTGCCAAAGCTATTTTCCTGAGTTTTTTATTAAGAAAGAAAAATAATTGTGGAAATAACAATAAACAAAAAAGCCCTAAATATAAGCTTGGGGCTTCCATATAATTGTTCCAGCCTTTATAATTATTCCCAACACCTAGCAGATTATTTCCAAAAAACCTTGATACGATTGTACCTGCTTGCAAACTATCAATTATTTTCAAGATAGGGTCTTTGGTAAGTGTTCCTACATAAGAAGAACCTCCCGTAACTCTCGGACTATTTATCATTACATAAATATTTGCACCAAACATTACGGCCCCCATCATCAAGCCTAGAATACCACAGCCTACTAAGTTAGCTATTGTAAGTAGATATGTTTTAAGTTTTGATTCTTCTTGTAAGCAGAACCAAGCAATTACATAAATTATAGAAAACTCACCAATCAAAAATAAGTTAAAAGGCTGATCCATAGCTAAAAAAGCCACCGCAAGAGGCATATAATACCAATTTTTTTTTCGTAGAAGACTCTCTAGTGCAAACAACCAAAAAGCATATTCGACCGCCCAACCTGTAAAGAAAGTGTACCAGCCTGCGGAGATACTTAAAAAACTTGATAGTCCATATACTAACCCACCAATTATACAAGCAAATGGGCTTAATGATTGTTGTCGTAAATAAGCATAAAATAATAAACCCGCCGCCATAAATTTAATAAATTCAACGAAACCAATTGAATATGGAAGATTGTCAATTCCCATTAAATAAATAAGCCAATGGAAAGGATTACCCAAATTAAATGGTGCTATATACTGACCCAATCCCTGTTGAAATGACCATTTTAAGGATTCTCCATTATTCATTGTATCAATCATCATTTTAGCATAAGCATAAATTTGATTAATGGTATCGCTACCAATATCCTTAAATAAGAACATTTTTTTACCAAACAAAAAATCTTTAAATATCCAAAAGCATGCAATTGCTAGTAATATAGTAAGGACGTAAAAAGAGTTTTTATGAGTTAAAAAGTCTTTACTAATTTTTGGAGGAGTCTCCTCAACTATCAAAGACATTTCAGTAGTTTTACTATAAGGCTGTTGGGAAAGTTTTTTCTTACTCATATCAAATTTATTTATAAAAAATTGGCTTAAGACTTAATTAATTACAAAAATAGTAAATGACTTAGCATTTTTTATAAAATGCTAAAAACAAAAGGAGCATCCTCTATAGAGAATGCTCCTTTATATTTCTTAGCTTAAAAAAGATTAAGCGATGATTTCTGTTACTTGACCAGCACCTACAGTACGTCCACCTTCACGAATCGCAAAACGAAGACCTTTATCCATAGCGATCGCACTGATTAATTTAACTTCAATAGTGATATTATCACCTGGCATAACCATCTCCACTCCTTCTGGTAACGAGATTTCTCCTGTTACGTCAGTTGTACGGAAATAGAACTGAGGACGGTATTTATTAAAAAATGGAGTATGACGTCCACCTTCTTCTTTGCTCAATACATAAACCTCAGCTTTGAAGTGAGCGTGTGGTTTTACTGAACCTGGCTTACAAATTACCATACCACGCTTGATTGATTCTTTCTCAATACCACGCAATAATAAACCTACGTTATCACCAGCTTCTCCACGGTCAAGAATTTTACGGAACATCTCAACACCAGTAACTACTGATTTTAAGTTTTCAGCACCCATACCTAAGATTTCAACACCTTCAGAAGAGTTAATTACACCTGTTTCGATACGTCCAGTAGCAACTGTTCCACGACCAGTTATTGAAAATACGTCTTCAACTGGCATTAAGAATGGTTTGTCAGTTGCACGTGGAGGAAGTGGAATAAATGAATCCACGGCTTCCATCAACTCATCTATTTTCGCAACCCATGTTGGTTCTCCGTTCAAGCCACCAAGTGCTGAACCTTGAATTACAGGAATATTATCGCCATCATACTTGTAGAATGACAATAATTCACGAATTTCCATTTCTACTAATTCTAATAACTCAGGGTCATCAACCATATCCACTTTATTCATGAATACAACCAACTGAGGTACACCAACTTGGCGAGCCAAAAGTATGTGCTCACGAGTTTGTGGCATCGGGCCGTCAGTTGCAGCTACTACAAGGATGGCACCATCCATTTGAGCAGCACCAGTTACCATGTTCTTTACATAGTCAGCGTGTCCAGGACAGTCAACGTGTGCATAGTGACGGTTGGCAGTTGAATATTCTACGTGAGCTGTATTGATAGTAATACCACGCTCTTTTTCTTCAGGAGCATTGTCGATTGAAGAGAAATCTCTTTTCTCTGCCAAACCTTTTTCTGAAAGTACTTTCGTGATGGCAGCCGTCAAAGTAGTTTTACCGTGGTCAACGTGACCGATGGTACCGATATTTACGTGAGGCTTACTACGGTCAAAATTCTCTTTTGCCATGATTGATAAAGTCTATTATTATTGTTCTTATATACTTAATTTAAACTAACGCTAATCTTTTGTTGAAACCCGATACTGATTTCTATTTCATAAGGAGCTTTCTATATAAACATTTAATAAATAAAATAGTTTTAAAGTAAATTAGGATAGTTTTACTACCGTGGCTCCCCTGCGGCTACCAATCTATTCCTTATAAAACGATTATTTCAAAATGAGAGCCTTCAAGCAGAATCGGACTGCCGACCTCTTCCTTACCAAGGAAGTGCTCTACCACTGAGCTATGAAGGCTTTTCAGTGAGCGGTCACAAGTATAGCAGTAATCAATCTGGGGATTAACAACTGCAAACTGTTTACTTACTAAGAGTGAAAGGCTATTTTAAAACTGGCAAAAACTAAAATATTTATGCCTGTAATAAAATGAGCAACACTTTTTGAGCGAAAGACGGGGCTCGAACCCGCCACCTGAAGCTTGGAAGGCTACCGCTCTACCAAATGAGCTACTTTCGCTTGTAATACAATAAATTAAAGTGTGGGGGCGGATGGATTCGAACCACCGTAAGCATAACACTAGCAGATTTACAGTCTGCCCCATTTGGCCACTCTGGTACACCCCCTCATTGTTTCTTTACCCTTTTCAGTATCCTAGTTTACAACTTTCTCGCTGAATTGGAGTGCAAAATTATATCCTTTTTTTATTTTGTCAAATAGTTAAGCACTTTTTTTTAATTTTTTTTTTCAAATATTTTTTTTGCTCTCTTTTTATATTCTCTGGAGTGTTGATTATCAACTTTTTGCTATTTAAAGACCCCGCTTTTTAAGTTCTCAATAAAACTATCAAGGTCAGTATTATATGTTTTTGGCTTTTTTTGTCTAAAAACTTATTAAACGGTAGAAAAAATGATCTTCTTTCAGTGCTTGCAATGTAAAATTTGTAATTACAACTTATAATGATAACGAATATACTATTAAAATTCAATACTTGATTAAGAAACAAAGTCTATCCGAATTTGATTTGGATAGACTTATTATTAAATTTTAATACAGAAATATTTTATAATCTAAGCCCAATACTCCAAGCCTGTAAATCTTTTGCATTTGTTTGTTCAACTTTAAA
>Ga0247831_1005397_pt1 | contig 16038 bp, 8 predicted proteins | sample LaCruzMarch2015__9_FD_192406 | JGI IMG/M metagenome (GOLD analysis project Ga0247831, IMG submission 192406) | Freshwater microbial communities from meromictic Lake La Cruz, Castile-La Mancha, Spain - LaCruzMarch2015_1m | ecosystem: Environmental > Aquatic > Freshwater > Lake | place: Spain... | reverse complement strand
CGAATGGCAGGTCCTGTTTGGTTTTGATGGGGTGGTGTTTGATGCAATTTTTGAGTTGTATGTTCTATTAACGGTAGTATAAGTTCAAATGGAATTTGTTCGCGATGAAGTAAATTTTCAGACAAGGTGTATAAATGATTCGTAAAATTATTGGCAAAAACAGCGGCTAAATGTGCCATGCTTTTTTGTTTTTCATTGAGAAAAAAATGATTTGAACTAATTGCATTTGCCAATTGGATAACTTGTTGTAGGCAATTTCCGTTGCTTGCATTAATAATTAAAGGCACAGTATTCGAATCAGGTAAATTGTTTTTTTGAATTGAATACAATGGCCATATACAAGCGCTGTTTTCACTTATACTTCCTAATTCGCTGAGCTGTATAGAGCCTGCGGTGTGAATGATGAGTTTGTTGGGAAGTGCTATTGTTTTTGTGAAAGTCAAAAGCACATCATCACTGACTGCAAATAAATACACATCTGCGTCTTGTGTAAGTTGATTTATATCTGTAGCGAAATCAGCATCTAATAATGTAGCCAGATGTTCGGCGTGTTTGCTCGTAGATGAAATAACTTGTACAATGGTATGGTCGTTTTTTTTGAATTGTAATCCAAAAAAAGTAGCGACGTTACCTGAGCCAAGTATAGCAATTCTCATGCTGTAAAAGTAGAAAAAATATACTACTTATTTGCTTTCCATTTTAATGATAGGTACTAGCATTTCTTCTAAAGACACACCACCATGTTGAAAGGTGTTTTTAAAATAATTGACAAAGTGATTGTAATTATTAGGATAACATAAATAGCCATCATGCTTTGCAAAAATAAATGTAGAATTAAAGTTAGGCTTAGGTAAACCTATATCTGCTGGTTCGCGGTAGGAGAGGACTTCTTTATTTTCATATTGTAAGTTGCGGCCGTGTTTGTAACGAATATTTGTTGTCGTTTGTTTGTCGCCTATGACTTTGCTTGGTGATTTGACTTGCACACTACCATGGTCGGTTGCAATAACCAATTGTATACCTTTGTCTGCAACTTTTTTCAAAGCTTGTTGCAAAGGAGAATGTTCAAACCAACTTTTGGTTAATGAACGATAAGCTACATTATCATTGGCTAGTTCTTTCAATACCTCCATTTCGGTACGAGCATGCGATAGCATATCTACAAAATTATAGACAATGATATTGATGTCATTGTGCAACATATTTTGAATATTGTTGACCAATTGATCGCCACTGTTGTGGTTTGTGATTTTAGTATACGAATGTTTAAGGTGAGATAAACCTTTTCTACGTAATTGGTCTACGAAAAATTGTTCCTCATACAAGTTTTTACCACCTTCTTCATCGTCATTTTTCCATTCTACAGGAAATTTCTTTTCAATTTGAAAAGGAAGCATACCCGCAAAAATAGCATTTCGGCTGTATTGTGTAGTAGTTGGTAATATGGCACAAGCGATATCTTCTTCAAGCATCCTAAAGCTTTCAGTAAATATAGGTTCGATGACTTTCCATTGATCGTAGCGGAGGTTGTCAATCAATATGAAGAATGTACTTTTGCCTTTGGCTAAAAAAGGAAATACATGTTTTTCCATGATGGTATGACTCATCACAGGCGCATTTTTATTGTCTGCCTTGATCCATTTCGTGTAATTCTTATCGACAAATTTGCAAAATTCATTATTCGCTTCATCTTTTTGGGAAGCCAAAACTTCACGCATTTCTGGGCTATCCGATTTTTGCATTTCCAATTCCCAATACACTATTTTTTTATACAAATCACACCATTCTGCATAGTCTGGATTTGAATTTAAGGCTAAAAATAATTTTCTAAATTCTTGTTGGTATGCTTGAGTGGTTTTTTCACTCACCAATGATTTTTTATCAATAATTTTTTTTAATGTCAATAAAATCTGATTGGGATTTACCGGCTTAATTAAGTAATCTGTAATTTGTCCTCCAATGGCATCATCCATGATGTTTTCGGCTTCATTTTTTGTAACCATTACAACCGGCACATTGGATTTCATTTCGCGGATTTGGGCAAGGGTTTCAAGGCCAGTCATGCCGGGCATACTTTCGTCCAATAAAATGACATCGACATGATGTGATTTTAAATATTCTAATCCATCATATCCATTGGATTGGCTTTCTACTTCATATCCTTTGTTTTCCAAAAACATTATTTGTGATCGTAAGGAGTCCATTTCGTCGTCTATCCAAAGGATTTTTGTGCTCATATTAGTTGTATTAATTTTAGCAAATGTAAATGCTATGTTCCACTAACGTAGCATTTAGGAAAAAATTGTGACACCTTTATATTAGAATAGAATTGGTTTTAACCTATAGTATGTATTATTTTCGCCTAAAATAAACCGCTTTGCGCAAAATTATAAATGATCCAGTACATGGATTTATTACTATTGATGATGCATTAATCTATACGATTATTTCACATCCTTATTATCAACGACTACGTAGAATAAAACAAATGGCCCTTGCTTACCTTGTTTATCCTGGTGCTGTTCATACTCGTTTGCACCATTCGTTGGGTGCTTATCATTTGATGCACAATGCCATACATGAACTCAAAAGTAAAGAGGTCAATATCAGTTATGAAGAAGAGCAAGGAGCTAAAATAGCAATTTTACTGCACGATATTGGTCATGGACCTTTTTCGCATGCTTTGGAACATACTTTAGTGGACGTCAATCACGAACAACTTTCGTTGATGATTATGCAAAAACTCAACATCGAATTGAATGGTCAATTGGATCTCGCTATAGCTATTTTTACAAATCAATATTCCAAAAAATTCTTACATCAGTTGGTTAGTAGTCAACTCGATGTGGATCGCTTAGATTATTTGGCTCGAGATAGTTTTTTTACAGGCGTATCAGAAGGTGTAATTGGATATGATCGCATTATCAAAATGATGATGGTCATAGACGACGAACTTGTAGTAGAAGAAAAAGGGTTACACTCTATAGAAAAATTTTTAATAGCTCGACGTCTCATGTATTGGCAAGTTTATCTACACAAAACAGTTCTCAGTTCTGAATTAATGTTGGTCAATATTCTCAAACGAGCCAAAGAATTGCGAATGGCGGGTGATTTATTGTTTGCAACACCAGCATTTGATTTCTTTCTGAGTCGAATTTTAACCATGGATGAATTTGTGCAAGATGAGGATTGTTTGACTCGGTTTTTACAGCTCGACGACAATGATATTATTAGCTCTGTCAAAGTATGGGCTTCACATCCCGATCCGATTCTCTCCGATTTGTGCCAAAGGCTCAATGGCCGAAAATTGTTCAAAGTGCTTTTCTTTTCCGATCATCAGCATGCTGAAGTTCAAGAATTTAAGAAGAGTTTGAATTATTTGGACGAAATGTCTAACGTTGCGCGTCCATATTATTTTTTAGAAGATGAAACCTCGAATAGGGCATACAATACTGGCGATGAAAAGATTAAAATTTTATATAAAAATGGACAAGTGAAAGAAATTTCGCAAGTTCAAGATACATTAATTAGTGCTGGTCTTTTGCTACCCATAAAAAAACATTACATTTGCTACCTTAGACAATAATATTTAAGCAATATATGAAGTTTACTGCGCAGCAGATAGCAACAGTGGTGTCGGGTAGAATAGATGGTAATCCTGATGTTTCGGTATGGTCCATGGCCAAAATCGAAGAAGCCAAAGAAGGTGATTTGTGTTTTTTAGCAAATGCCAAATACGAAGATTATTTATATACTACGACTGCCAGTGTGGTATTGGTCAACGAAACTTTGGAACTTAAACAATCCATTCATACCACTTTGGTTCGTGTCAAAGATGCCTATGCAGCTTTCGCTTTGCTATTGCAAACTTATCAAGACATCATGGGGGCAAAGCCCAAAGACATCATTGAGCAACCTTCATTTATTTCGACAACTGCTTCGCTGGGTGAAAAAGTATATGTTGGCGCATTTGCCTATGTAGGTGAAAATGCTACTATCGGCGAACAAGTCCAATTGTATCCAGGTGTTTACATCGGTGATGGCGTTGTTGTAGGTAAAGGAAGTATTTTGTATGCTGGTGTTAAAATTTATCATGATTGTCAAATAGGTGAAGGCGTCATTATACATGCCGGAACTGTGATTGGTAGCGATGGCTTTGGATTTGCACTCGAAAATGGTTCATTTAAAAAAATTCCTCAAATCGGTAATGTTATCATTGAAGACTATGTAGAAATTGGTGCAAATACTACAATAGATCGGGCAACCATGGGTTCTACTGTGGTAAAAAGAGGCGCTAAATTGGATAACTTAATCCAAATAGCGCATAATGTAGAAATTGGTGAACACACTGTCGTAGCAGCCCAAGCTGGTATTTCAGGAAGTTCTAAGGTTGGAAAATATTGTATGGTTGGCGGACAAGCTGGTATAGTTGGTCATATCAAAATAGCAGATTTTACCAAAATAAATGCACAAAGTGGTATATCTAAAGAAATCAACGAAACTCATACTTCTTTAACCGGTTCGCCAGCTTATGACTACAAATCGATGCTTAAAAGTCAAGTTATTATTCGCAATTTGCCAGCCTTGCTTAAACGCGTTAATGAACTAGAACAAAAATTAAAACAAATAACCCAATAGAACCAAATAGCATAATTTTTTATGCAAATTAAAAAGATACACTATGAATCATAATAATCAACATACACTTAAAGCTGAATTTGTTGTAGAAGGCGTTGGCTTACATTCTGGTTTACCTTCGCAAATGATTGTAAAGCCTGCAAGTCCAGGATTTGGCTTTAAATTCCAAAGGATAGATTTGCCAGATGAACCCATGTTTAAAGCAGACGTTGATTATGTTGTAGATACATCTCGAGGAACTACTTTGGAGTACAATGGTGCTCGAGTAGCTACGGTAGAGCATATTCTTGCAGCCTTAGTCGGAATGGGCGTCGATAATGCGTTAATTCAATTAAATGCAGAAGAAACGCCAATCATGGATGGCAGTGCAGCACCTTTTGTTGAAGCGATAGAAAGAGTTGGTATAGAAGAACAAAACGCAAAAAAGATCTATTTTTCTATTGATGAAAATATAGCTTATACGGACGATGAGAAAAATGTAGAAATGGTGGCTACACCAAGTACCGAATATAAAATCACAACGATGATTGATTTTAATTCGAATGTATTGGGTACACAGCATGCTTATTTAAAAGACCTTTCATTGTTTAAAAAAGAAATTGCGCCATGTCGTACATTTTGTTTTTTGCATGAAATAGAATATTTGTACAACAATAATTTGATTAAAGGAGGCGATTTGGATAATGCCATTGTGGTTGTAGATCGCGTTTTAGAACAACCCGAACTGGAAAAATTAGCTAAGATGTTTAATAAACCTTCCATGGAAGTTAAACAAGAAGGCATATTAAATAATTTGAAATTACATTATTCCAATGAACCTGCACGACACAAATTGCTGGATGTTATTGGCGATTTAGCATTGATCGGTTATCCAATCAAAGCAAATATTATAGCTTATAGACCAGGACATAAAACCAATGTTGATTTTGCTCGTAAAATCAAGGAGTATATCAAGAAAAATAAAAACATGCTTGATGTGCCGGTATACGACCCGAATCAACCTGCTATTTATGATGTCAATTATATAGCCCAATTGTTGCCCCATCGTTATCCATTTTTGTTGGTGGATAAAGTCATTGAACTCAGTGATGATCATATAGTTGGTATCAAAAATGTGACATTCAATGAACCTATGTTCACAGGACATTTTCCAGATAATCCAGTTTTCCCTGGCGTTTTACAGTTAGAAGCTTTGGCTCAAACTGGAGGTGTGATGGTGTTAAATAATCAAGGCGGTCCGGGAAAGAAATTTGATACTTATTTCTTGAAAATAGATAATGCCCGATTTAAACAAAAAGTAGTACCTGGCGATACTTTGATTATGAAAATGGAATTGACAAGACCTATTCGACGCGGTATATGCGAAATGAAAGGGACTGCTTATGTAGGCAATAAAATAGTTTGCGAAGCTGATTTAATGGCTCAAATCGTTCCAAGAGAAGAGAAGTAATTTTATCATTTATTTGATACGTACAAACAATACAAATTTTGTTCCTTCTGGTGCTATGGCTATTCGAATGGATGGTGAATTTGGTATTTTGTTGTTGGTGTATTCAACATCTTTGACTTCAAATTTAGCGCTTTCATAAACAGCATCATTGGAGCGGTCGTTGTCATCCCACCCATCGGCTAGACATTCATCCAATTCGCCTTGTAATTTTTCAAACGCTTCAATTGCATAGTCATTGTCTGCAAGTGATTTCAATTCTGAGATAAAAGCGCGTTCGTTGTTAAACCATGAAATGTAGTTTTTTCTTGAACCTTTTAGTTTGAGTTTACTTTCGTTTATCTTTTTTTCTGCGTTTGTTTCTTTTCCTTCTATCTCTTTATACTTTGTTTTTAAACCTGCATTGACAACTTGAAGCAATTGCGCACAAAAGTCGTTGGAAGCCGATTTTTCATTGCTAGGTTGAGGATCGTCCACTTCTGAATCTTGTTGTTTTTTTGTTTTTTTATTCGTTTTTTCTTCTGGCTCTTCTTCGTCTTCAGCGGCTTGTTGTTTTTTCGATTTTTTTATGGGTTTATCTTCTGGCTCTTCTTGCTCCGTATCATCGTCAACTGATTTTTGTTTTTTAGTTGTCTTCGAAGATTTTTTAGGCTTTTCAGTCACTTCTGTGTCTTCTTCTTCCTGAAGCTCTTTGATTGTTTTTTCTTTTGGCGTATTTTTAGGTGTATTGCTAACAATAGGTTCTTTAGGTTGTTCTGAATTTGCTGTTTTAGCAGGTGTGTTGGAAGGCAAGAATGGTGTTTCGCCCTTTTCAGTTTTATAAAGTATTAATTCTAGTTCAGCATCTTTGGTTTTTACCGAATTGGCCAACATTTGTCCAGCGCTACCAAAAGTATTGGCAGCAGCAGCATTTGCAAAGAAAAATGTAGTGCTGCTCATTGTAGACGAATTCATATCGTTTTTGAGCAAATTGACACAGGCTTGGTTTTCTTTACAAGAAAAAGTAACACCAAATCCAGCTTGTGAGGGTTCGATTTTGATGCGTTGAATATCCGTTAAATTAATGCGTTGAATGAGTGCATCTTGTTTCTGTTCTAAAATACCCGAGACCCCAAAAAAGCTAATTGGCAGTGCATTGTCTGCCGAAAAAGCACTGATGCATCGATTCATCGTTGCTATAGCGGTTTTTATATCGGGTTGAGCATACGCTTGGAAAAAGGTAATGCTGAAGAGTAAACTGAATAAAATCGATTTCATGACATTCATTTTGCTTTACAATAATAAACACAAAAGTCTGGAATGACAAATTTGGAGTGAGTTGTAAGCGATGTTTTGTCTGTTTCAACCGAAGTGTCCTTATCTTTGGCTTTTAATACACACTATGTCATTAACTACTTCGCCTTTTTTATTGTATGCCGATGATGAAGGCAATATGTTTGAAGATACCTCATTGTACGTTTTAGGCCGCACAGGCTGGGATGCTGTTGAAGTAGATTTAGAGGATTGGATTCCATTGCCAGATGGGGGTAGTTTATACCATTTACCTGGACGAAGAGGTATAGGATTGGACGTTGAAACGGGTGAAATGCGTTTGTGCGAAAAAGGTTGGGCTACAGCGGCATTTGTACCTCCTGCGCATACAGGATTTTATTTATCTGCTTACGAAACAGAACCTGAAGCACCGACATTGCCTTTGTTTTGCTATTCGGCTATTGGCTGGCAAAACAATCAATATTATGTACCTGCAACCCGTGTAGAACCTGATATTAGACAAGAAAGTAGTGGTTTTGATGATCATAAAATACAGTCTGGATTGGTGGAGTCGCTCAATGCGTATCCAGATAATCGACTAGTAAAACATTTGGCTGAGAATTGCTGTTTGACATATCATTGTCCTGCAGCACGCAATTATTTTATGGGCCGATGGGAATGTCCAATTCCAATTTCACCTGCGTGCAATGCCAATTGTTTAGGTTGTATTTCTTTCCAACCCGAAGACGAAACTATAGTTTCGCCACAAGATCGATTGACATTTAAACCTACTGCAGAGGAGGTTGTAGAATATACCGTGCCGCATTTAGAAACAGCACCTTTTCCTATTGTCAGTTTTGGACAAGGGTGTGAAGGAGAGCCATTGTTGATGTGGGAAACCATTAAACAATCAATCATAGAAATAAGAAAACATACTTCGAAGGGTAGTATAAACATTAATACAAATGGTAGCAATCCTAAGGCCGTAGAAGAGTTGATGAAAGTTGGGTTAAACAGTATTCGTGTAAGTACAAATAGCGCTCGAAAAGATATTTACACAAAATATTATCGTCCAAATAATTATCAGTTTGAAGATATTGTAGAGAGTTTAAAAATAGCCCGTCAATATGGTGGTTGGGCATCGATTAATTATTTTGTTTTTCCAGGCATGACGGATAGTGAAGCTGAGTTGGACGCATTACGTAAGTTGATTGAATATACTGATTTAAGTATGATACAATGGCGCAATTTTAATATTGATCCTGATTGGTATTTGGGTAAATTGAATGTAACGGATACTGGCGAACGATATGGCTTAAACCAAATGATGCAAATTATACATGAGGAATTTCCCAAAGTTAAATTTGGTTATTTTAATCCACCGATAGAAAGAATGAGAAATTTCGATGCTGATTTTGCGCATTAATGTGCGAAAAATAAATGTCAGTTTGATAATTTAGAATCGAACGTTTGATTCTTGTCTTACACCATTGCGAAGGTAAATTACAGTAGTTGAATCGCCTTTTTTGAACTGGCTTAACACTTTCATATAACCTTGAACATTATCAATAGCCTGTCCTCCCAATTCGATAATAATATCTCCTTGTTGCAAACCAGCTTGAGCAGCAGGTTTGTTGTCTGTAACGCCATCTAATCGCATACCTTTTTGATCGTAAGCGTAATCGGGCATGATGCCTAGTGTTACTTTAAACGACATTTTAGTACCTTCAGTTGTTGCTGTTTTGTAAAACTTCAATTTTGGTTTTTCGTTTAATTTATACACCATATCAATAATCAGTTCCAATATGTTTGCTTCGCCAGCAATGTTTATTTTATTGGCATCATCTGTAGGTTTGTGGTAATCGCTATGTTGTCCAGTAAAGAAATGCGCAACAGGAATATCTTTTAAATAAAAAGATGTTTGATCACTAGGGCCCACACCAGCACTATCATATTTAATCGAAAAATTTGTATTAATCCCATCAATTGTTGGTATCCATTCGGATGAGGTTCCAACGCCATAGACCAATAATTTTTTTGTTGAATCATTGAATCGACCTATCATATCCATATTAATCATGTAATTAATTTTATCCAATGGATATGTTGGGTTTTCGCACCATTTTTTGGAGCCCAATAATCCCAATTCTTCTCCAGAAAAAGTCATAAAAAGGAAGTTGCATTTTTCTGTTATTCCATTTAATGAAAAATAACGTGCAAGTTCAATCACACCAGCTACACCACTTGCATTATCGTCAGCGCCATTGTGGATTCTATCTGTTGGGTTTGCGTCCAAGCTATTGCCATCTTGGCCAAGTCCTAAATGGTCGTAATGAGCGCCAATGACAACAGTATGTTCAGCGCCATTGTTAAGGTAAGCCAATACATTTCTGCCTTTTCTAAGATTCAAACCAGCTGTGCTTGTATCGTGGACTTTTGGGGTATATTTAAAAGTAAAATCGTAATAGTATCCTTTATTTCCTTTTGGTTCAAGTTTCATAGCTTTAAACTGGTTGGCTATATATTTTGCTGCTTTGATTTCGTCTGCAGAACTTGTACGGCGCCCATTTAATTCATCTGAAGATAAATAGGATATATGTGGCATAATATTGTCGACCCAAATACGTTGTGCACTAGCTGAATAAATAGAAAGAATCAACAAGGTTAAAAAAGAAATTTGTTTCATGATTGAATTGTTTGAACGATAAAAATAACGAAAAAATTGGGAATTATTCTTCCCAATCAGCAATAAATAAATTTGTATCTCGTGTTCCACCATTATTTCTATTCGAAGAGAAGATTAATTTTTTTCCGTCAGGTGAAAACATAGGAAATGCATTGAATTTACTTTCAGTTGTAATTTGTTCAAGTCCAGTACCGTCGATATTGATGATGTAAAGCTGGAAATCATAGCCTTTATCGCTTTTGTGATTGGACGAAAAAATTATTTTTTTACCAGAGGGATGAAAGTAAGGAGCCCAATTGGCTTTGCCGAGTTTGGTAATTTGTTTCAAATCAGATCCATCGACATTGCATGTATAAATCTCCATGGTAGAAGGAGCAACTAAGCCTTGCTTCAATAAACTTTTATATTCACGTTCTTCTTCAATGCCATTTGGTCGCGATGCACGAAAGACTAATTTTTTTCCATCGGGAGAAAAGAAGGCGCCACCATCATAGCCTAGCCCAAACGTAATTTGTTTTTGATTTTTGCCGTCAATATCCATGGTCCATAATTCTAGGTCGCCACTGCGGTCACTGGTAAAAACAATTTTATTGCCAATGGGGGATACTGTAGCTTCAGCATCATAACCGGGTGTTTCTGTCAGTAAGCGCTTAGATAATCCGTCTTGGCTACCTACATATATGTCGTAGGTACTGTGAATAGCCCAAAGGTATTTGCCAGGTATATGCGTTTCTTTGGGGCAACTCGGCGAGCCCAATTGGGTAGAAGCATACAGTATTTCTTTTCCATCGGGCATGAAAAAACTACAAGTGGTTCTTCCTAAGCCATTGCTGATACGAATTGGCATATAGTTGCTGTCCAAACTTGCTTTTTCGATATCCATCGAAAATATTTGGTCGCATTCTAGACCCCATTTTTTATTATTAGTTTGGAAACTTAATTTTTTACCGTCGGGACTAAAATATGCTTCGGCGTTATCTCCTCCAAAAGTGAGTTGTTTTAAGTTTTTAAGATGTTTTTCTTGCGCAAATGAATGTAATGTGAGCGTTGACAAACAACACAGGGCAAACAGATTTTTTATTTTCATGCGGTCGCAAATGTAATACTTGCTGGGATATGATAGTTTATTTTTTTTAACTTCAGTTTATTTCAGTTTACCAATTGGATATTGGTAGTTTGATACTTATTTATTTAAATGGGTCAGTTTTTTTATAGTTTTAAAACGATTTTGATAACAATAAATATTGACTATTGATTAAGGATGAGTTGATTATCAGAATGTAGCATCGAATTTTTTTTCTAAATCTAAACTTATTTGAATGATAAACTTCATTTTGGTACAGAATTTGCTTTAAATACTTAAGATATTGTAGTTTTCATACAATTTATTTTGTTTTAAGTAAGATTTGTTGAAAAGTTAAAAAATATATTTTTTTTAAATATAAAAAAAATATATCTGTTAATGTATGAAATATAACATGAGATATTTGTTTTAATCATTAATTTTGCATTTCTATATATGTAATTGTTCAATAATTATATATTATAAGAGTATATTTTAAACTGATTCTAACCAAATCTTATGACACAAAAGCCTTTCAACAGTAAAAATGGCAAAGCCATTCAGCATTATTCTAATAATGTGATTTCAACATTTAAAATCTGTGCATTACTTGTCTTTGCTTCTAGCAGAAATGTCTATAGACAAATGGCTGCCTCGCTTGTGAAATCACGACAGGTGAGAAATCAAACTATTAAATTTTCTGTATCAAGTAAACAAATAGCTTTCACCTTGACTGGTTTGCTTTTTGCCTCAGTATTATCATTGTCATCCCTTAGTGTTCAGGCACAATGTGGTTCAGGAGCTACAGTTAATGTTGGCGAATCGAGATGCGAGGCAACTGGTTCTGTCGAAATATTAAGTGCATCGGGTGCTGGACCATTTACATACGATTTTATTAGTTACCCTGTTGATTATGTATATACAGGGCCTACTTCGTCCAATGTGTTGACAGGTTTAAACCCTGGCAATTATACTGTTCGTGTTGTTGATCAAGGTGCGGGTAATTGTTTTAGTGATTATAATTTTACAGTCACTGGCAACTATCTACAGCCTACTTATACTGTAACCCCTTCATCAGTAAGTAATTGTTCGAACGGAAGCAACGGAAGTCTTTCGGGTGTTTTGGTGAATGGTCGTACACCTAATCAATATACAATTTTAGCTGGACCTATGGGAATTGGTTCAACCAATGGAACAGGTACATTTTCAAATTTAGTAGCTGGTACATATACTGTAAGGGGAGAGGATAGTTGCGGTAACTTTCAAACACGTCAGGCAACTATAGCTAATTTTAGCTGGACTTTTACAGTTGTAAACGGATCTAAAACAAATTGTAATCAATATTCTTTGGATGGTGTTACGCACACTGCTGGTATGAGCGGTATGACTTATGGTATAATACGAGGTGCTGGAGATACATTGATTGCTGGATCTTTTCCATTTGCATTTACTTGTCCTGACGCACAAATTGCTTCAGCTTTAGGCTTTGCTAAAGATTCATGTGGAAATATAGCAACACTGCCTTTTGCAATTACGAATAACACATCTTTTTCTGTTAGTAGTTCATCTTTTCAAAAAATAAATTGCCCAATAGAATATTCTTTAAATTCAGTTAACATAACTGGCTCCCCATTTCTTCCACTAACTTATGGTGTAGTAAAAGCAGCAGGTGATACTGTTTGGTCAGCTACATTGCCAATCACATATAATCAAGTCGGAACTAACAATGTTCGAGCTGTTGTTAAAGATGCTTGTGGTGTAATGCAATTTGGGTCAAGTCAAAATATGAGATTACGATTTACAAGTGTTTCAAGAAGCTATACATCTTGCACTTTGGCAAATCTGACTGTAACCCCATCAGGAAATACTACATATATAGGCTCATTGAGTTACACTTTAAATCCTGGTGCAGTTACACAAGCAACCACTACATTTACTGACTTAGTAGATGGAACTTACACAGTAACAGTTACAGATGGTTGCGGTACTACGTCAACTTCTTCAGTTGTAATTAGTCATTCATGGACAAGTAGTGTCAATGTTGAAAATGCATGTGGTGCGAATGCGCTTAGAAATTTTGTTGCTATACCTCAACGTGCTATAGGCCCTGTAAAAGTGGTCCAATATCAAGGGGGAACTCCATTAGACAGTGTTACAGTAAGTAAAACAGGTAATGCCAATCAGAGTTCTTCTGCAGCAGCTAGCTATGTTTCTTTTTACAATACGACTCCAGGTTCATCATATACCTATATTATTACAGATACTTGCGGTTTAACCCAAACTTTAAATATAACAAATCCAGCACAAGGACATCAGCCCAATTCTATGACAGGGTCTGTTATACCATTGTGTGTCAACAAAGGAAATGTGGTGTTTAATTACCAATCTGATCTTCCAAATTCTTTCCCAGCATTATTGTCAATGTGGAACATTCAAACGCCTGGAACGCTTATTGTCAACAACGTCAATACTGGTACAGTAAGTGGAACGTATACCAAAACTGACTTGAATTCAGGTACTTATGTATTAAGATATGTTCCCTTGAATTGTGCAAGTGAAATTTCATTAGACACAGTGACTGTTGATCCATATGCACCTACTAGTCTTCGAAAATCTATTGCATTTAATTGTGCTGCCATTAACGTAAATGTTGTAGCTGTAGCTAGTGGTGGTGTGCCTCCATATCAATATGAAATTTTCCAAACTTTTCCAACGAATAATCCTCAATCAAATCAATCAAGTCCTGTATTTACTCTTTCAGGTACATATTCATTGGTACGTTTGCGTGTGACAGATGCCTGTGGTAATTCTTCTCTGCAAGATGTAGCTGTAAGACCAGCTGCTCGTCCTATGGTTCGTTTGTTACAGCGCTTCCCAGTTTGTAATTTGAATACGCTTGCAGCTTATGTAGATTCAATTTATCCAGCCGCTACCTATCAGTGGAGAACACCTGCTGGGGTTCAATTTGCAACAACGCCTTCAATCAATATTCCGGTTACTTCTGCCGACACTGGACTTTATACTTGTAGAATTACAATTCCTGGAACATGTTACGTTGATACTGCTTTATTGCGTTTACGTCCAAAAGATTTTGGATGCTATGCTCAAATTGGGAATCGAGTTTGGAACGACCAAAATCAAAATGGCTTACAAGACAATAATGAAGTTGGTGTAGCTGGTGTAGCAGTGACATTATATGATGTGTCAAATGCAATAAAAGGAGCTACATTAACAGATGCAAATGGTAATTATCTTTTTGAAGGATTGATTGCTGGAGATTATAAGGTAGGCGTTACGATTCCTGTAAACTATGTGTTTTCGTCTCAAAATACAGGAGGAGATGATTTGATTGATTCTGACATTGACCCAACCAGTGGCTTGACTTCTTATTACAGTTTGATTATAGGGGATAGCAACATGAGTGCAGATGCAGGTATTTATCAGCCTTCGCCTTCTACTGCAAGTCTGGGCGATCGTGTTTGGAACGATTTAAATCAAAATGGTTTGCAGGATCCAAACGAATTTGGTGTTGCAGGTGTTGAAGTTACATTATATGGTTCAGACGGGGTTACAGCTCTTGGCAATCAATTGACTGATGCATTTGGCAACTATATGTTTACTGGTTTAACTGCTGGTACTTATAAGGTAGGTTTTTCAAATTTACCAACTGGATTTTCTTTTACATCCTCTAACTCAGGTAATGATGAATTAGACAGCGATGCTGACACAGGAACCGGGAAAACTGGTTTTTACACATTGACTTCTGGACAAGATAATATTACTGTTGATGCTGGGTTGGTTCAATCTGGATTACTTGCAAGTTTGGGTAATTATGTCTGGAACGATATCAATGAAGATGGTGTTCAAGATCCAAATGAGCCTGGTGTTCAAGGTGTAAATGTAACATTATACAATACTGCTGGTACACCTTTAAGCACTACGTTGACAAACAATGCAGGTTTATACAATTTTGATGGACTTAATCCTGGTACTTACTATGTAGAATTTAGTAACCTTCCTACTGGTTTTCAATTTACTGGCATGCTTGCTGGTGGAAATTCAGCACTTGATAGTGATGCAGATCCAGTCAATGGATCAACTGCTTGGGTTACATTATCAGCTGGTCAAAATTATATTGATTTAGATGCAGGTATTTCAACAAGAAAAGCAGGATTAGGAAACTATGTTTGGAATGATGATAATAATAATGGTTTGCAAGATCCAGGTGAACAAGGATTAGCTGGTATAACCGTAACCTTATATGCTGCAAATGGAACAACAGAAGTAGCCAATACTGTTACAAATGCAAGTGGACTTTATACTTTTGTAAATTTAATACCTAATACTTACGTTGTTGGTTTCAGTGGTTTGCCTGCAGGTGCGTTATTGAGTCCATCTAATGTTGGTGCAAATGATTCTTTAGATTCAGATGCTGACCAAATTACGGGTAAAACAACTTCTGTTACTTTAGCTGCTGAACAATATAATCCAACTCTAGATGCTGGTATCAAACCTTGTACTGTTGATGGGGGTGCTACTAAAACCATAAATTGCTTGATTTCTTCAGCCGTAATTGGTACACCTTCATACACAGGTGCTACATATAGTTGGAGTCCTTCGACTGGATTGAGTAGCGCAACAATTGCGATGCCAACCGCTTCGCCTTTGGTCACAACAACATACACAGTTACTGTAAATGGCGCTTGTACTGATACAGTTACAGTTATAGTTGATACTGCTGCTCCTGTAGCAAACGCAGGACTTGATAAACAATTGTTTTGTAATTCAACTTCCACTTCTATCGGTACAGTCGCTTTAGTTGGCAATACATATAGTTGGTTGCCTGTAACAGGATTAAGTTCTTCTGTTATTGCTGTACCTACTGCGACTATGACATCATCTCAAACGTATACTGTGACTGTCACCGGCGCTAATGGTTGTACAGCTACTGAT
>Ga0247831_1005395_pt1 | contig 16045 bp, 9 predicted proteins | sample LaCruzMarch2015__9_FD_192406 | JGI IMG/M metagenome (GOLD analysis project Ga0247831, IMG submission 192406) | Freshwater microbial communities from meromictic Lake La Cruz, Castile-La Mancha, Spain - LaCruzMarch2015_1m | ecosystem: Environmental > Aquatic > Freshwater > Lake | place: Spain... | reverse complement strand
TCGACGTAGACGGAATTATAGCTACGATGACGCATCATTATTATTATCATCATCATCATCGACCGTCTTGGAGGACGTTGGTATTGGCATCGCATCAGCCCTCATAGCTTGCGTCATAACACAGCCAATTGATGTTGTGAAAACAAGAATTATGACACAAGCCGCATCAAATGCCATCCCATACACGTCTTCGCTGGATTGCGCCACATCCATCTTACGGACTGAAGGTTGGAAACGACTATATAGTGGCATTGGTCAACGGGGCTTGTATATGGGTGGTTTATGGGGAATAACTTTTGGCTTTGAGCCAATATTGACCAAGCACTTGGACGAACGGAAGTAAATTGTCCCTTTTCAGATGATGATACATATGATCAAAGAAAAACTTGCTTTACGACAGTTTAATTCTTATGTATGCATAACATTACAATATGAACGATGAATTGAGCGCCTGTATATCACTCCATGCAATACTACCACACAAACTCACAAAACAACTAATGATGAACAGTAGTACTCTGAACTGTAAATCTTCTCTCCTGTTCACTAGTTGCCGCCATCAATTTTGTAAGCTGCCCGGCAGTGTATTTAGACGTGTCGACATCATTTATAGCTACAATTACGTCCTTTACATATATCAGACCTTCTAATGGCGATCCCTCCCTCACCGTGTGTACGGCTGGGCCGACTCGGTCATTCTGGATGGTATTCCCTACAACGAGGCCCAACTTTCCTGGTGGAGCTACAATGATCCTCTGCGATATCTTTGCTTCCTCTACCGATAGAGATGGTGACTTCGAGGTTGCAATCACAACTTGCTGGAGGCTCGTCTCTGCCAAAGTTGATGTGGATAATGTTTCCGTATGAGAAGCACTGTCTTCTTGTGGCGGCTTTAACCTGCTTTTAATCCAAGAATTGTCCCTTTTAGCTCGTACGACATTATTAACGACATGTGGTGTCTTTTCGGACGTGGGCGATGTCGATGAGGCGGTATTCACACTCACTGCCGTGTCCATGTAAGCTTGTATGACATCTCCAATGTTATGTGGTGTCTTTTCGGACGTGGGCGATGTCGATGAGTTGGCAGTCACTCTCGTTGTCGGATTCTTCATCTGAGTGATCTTCTCCAACTTGGACGATAAAATCAGCTGTCCGGCATTAATGATATCCTGGACTTCAGTCTCCATCGCATCGATGAAATCTTCGCCAACAACATGGCTACTCATGGACATCGGCGAGGAGTCAGAAGCGACACTATCTTGCATTCGAGATGCGATCTTGTCGAAATCGCTTACAATATCATCACAATCTATCACAAAGTCGTCGATCACCTTCATTGTTTCTGTGAAGCTATCTTCCAAACTCTTTTGGGAAACATTTTCTTCAACAACATTGCCTTTAATCCATGATTTGTCTTTGCCTACCTTACTTAATCTCCTCGAAGAACGCCCGTCAATAACAAGACTGATGGATTTTGCTTGATTCATTGACTGATCTTTGCGTGGTAGTGACCTATCACGTGGTGGCGTCCTACTCCTATCATGGAATACCATCTTGGATAAACGCTCAGTCTCTGTTTTGACATCATGTACGGCTAATCTCAATTCAAGGTTGGCACCAGCGATTGCCTTCGAAACTTTATCCTCGATCATATCCTCGATTGCATTTTGCTGTTGAGCTGTATAATTATCCAGCCGGGCAGTAAGTTTCTTCAAAATGCTTGCTTCCATCGATGCATAAGATGATTTCTCTCGAATCAGTTCTTCGATTGCAAGTCGTTGTTGATTTGATTCCTTGTTTAGGTGGGCAGTGAGGTTCTTCAATATCCTAGCTTCCATAGAAACAAGAGATTTTTCAAGCAAGCCTTTGATTATGATCTCAATGTTCATGTTAGGATTACTGAGTGTTTCGTTGATGATAGGCGCATCAGATTGTTGCAAAGGTGGCACAACACCAGACTTTTCCATTTCTTCGTCAATACGAAGCTCAGCCTTTCTTAATTTCCATTGCTGAAGATCTTCTACGAGTTCACGACAGCTGTTCATCTCCTCAATTTCCATTTCGTGACTGGATTCTTCATCGATGAGTTCAACGGTCTGGTCAATTTCGATGTCACCAACAAATGATGATTCGATGTCACCATCAAATGGTGACGGGGTGGGCCATGTAGAAGGCGATGGAGTCGGCCAATCGGAGGACTCGGAATGCTCCGAAATAGTGAGAAGTGGCGTGGCTGGAGAAAATTTGGATGCGAGGGCTAGGACTTTGGTACGAGGTGGTGACAGTTCGCGCGAAGAAACATTGTCGCCTGTATCATGTTCATTTGGTGAAGGAGTACTTGTTGGTGATGGAGATTTCAGATCACCCTTTACCGGAAAGAAGGAGTCTTTGGACGATGTAATTGAGACTGAAGTGGAGTTCTTCTCTGGCATGGACGAGACCCAATCAGCATCGAGTTCATTTGTAGGTGATGCAGCAGGCCAGATCCTTTTCTGCGTCCCGGCATCAGATGAGCCCAGTAAGATCATGTGGCTCTCAAGAAAGGATAGGTGTTGCTCAACCTTTTGAGAACGATTCGATTGACCACTGCACTGTGAATTAGAGAAGCCAGATTCCGTACTAGGAACTCTAGTAATATCTTCAAAGTTGGACACCAACTTGTTAGAGTAGGTAGATTCCATGCTAGATACTTGCTCAATAACAGCATCACAATTTGTAGCACTCTCAAAGCTAGTTACCCACTGAACTCTGTGCGTTTTGTTTACTTCTTTTGTTTCCTCTGAATTAGGGCGTTTGTTGACATGATTATTTGTTGAGTCAGTCAACGCAAAGGTAACTCCCTTCACTTCCATGCAGCTCATGGCAGGATCCAATGCCAGCTTCGATAATAGCTGCCCTAGCTTATGATGATACTTAATTGTTTCACGAATTTCCTTCCGTGGAATGAATCCTGCCGGTGGATTACTTTCTCTACTGTTGGTCAGACTACTAGAACAATCGACATTGTCCTTCTCGACACAATTTAGGCTCCAGTCTTCGCTTGATGCTGTCGAATCGATTGTAGCAGCCCATAATGACGATGTGTTATCAGCACCATCACGTCGAAATTGGGAATGATCTGAACCTCTAAAAACAGATGACCCAGAAGTGAGAGACATGGTCACTGGACCAGAGCCATGAGTTTGCGCTACGATTCTTGACGAATCATGACTTGACAATGACTGATAACACAAATTCCCACGTCTGGGAGTATCAATCGCTTTTGGGACCGCAATTGTGGGCCTGCATTCCGGAGGATCTGGCCTCCATCGTGTTCGAGATGATGCATCTCCCGAAATTGTCGATGTGAGTGTATCCTCACCACTATTATTCGTTTTGATGTCACCACCACTATCATAGATTTTGGTAACAGTGTTCGATTCAGCCAACTCTTTTCGCAAGGAGCCCTTCCGTCGTGGCCATCGTATTGGGCTCTTCATCATGGGATGCTCTGTGTCTGTTTCGTTTTCATCCAGTCTGCATCATTTGGCTCGGCTCGGCGGCATTTCGATACACTTTTGTTCCTCATTTTCTTCTTTCTCCGCACCGAAAGGGCTCCGCCTTTTTGATCAATCCGTTGGTGGTAAGGTGGTGGAAAAGTACCTAGTTTGTTGACGACAACATGGTGGACGATAATAACAACAACAAGCCGCGTGGCGGTGGTGGCGCACGAAGGCGAGGAGGACGTGCCCGCGCCCAGCAGTCCGGTGGTATGCTGGCTAACCTGCATGGGAGGACCATCCTCGTTGATCCTCCTCCCGAGGTGAATAATGAAAACGCGAAGAAGAAGTTGTCGTCATTCAAGGTGAATAATGATGATGATGAGCCATCCAAGCCCAAGCATCATGCATTATTGCAGTCGTCTCCAAAGGGTAATCCTATTCTCGATAAGAAGACGACGACCGAGGAATCTTCCGCCGCACCGATGTGTTCTATGGTCGCAAAATCCAATGACCACCTTCTGTCCACACCTCCACCAACAACACCTAGGGGCAAAGAAAACAATGCCAACAACAACTACGTAATTGCTGAAATTGCAGATGTGGAGCAGCAGTCAACGTGTACACTATCACCTGTGGAAAGTAGTTCCATATACACTCCACCAATGACATCGGTAAAAGTAGTAAAAGCCGACAGCATTGTGAGTGGCATTCGAGACCTAGTGATCTCTCCCTTATCTCCTCTAGATTGTGAGACATCTCCCGACGACACTTCGAACTATAATGAAGAAGATGAAGAGGACGATGACATGATTGATGATTCCAGGAGTGCAAACTCGGATGACGATGAAAGCGACGACAACGGTGATGACAAACACGACACCAGCATATATTCCAGTGTAAGGACAATATTGAATGCATCCACCGACAATGCCGACCAAAGCCTTGATGAAAAAGACGTAGACGAGGATGACAATTATGAAACGGAGGATGAGGATTATTCCACCGCCGATGCTGAAACTAGTGACAGTGATGACGAATTGGAGTATGAGTCTGTGGAAAGTGGCAATAAGAAGAAGATGCAACATGGAAAGAAGGAGAAGGGAATGAAAGAGAATGGGAGAAAGAAGAAGGTTGCTACTGATGATGTAGGTGAAAGTATTGTTAGTGGTACTGGAGATGAGGACGTAAAGGCCATTGTATTGGAGAGGGACGATTTGTTAAATCGAATAGACCATAATGTTGTCATCGATTCCGATCAATCAGCAGAACAGAAGGACGACAATGAAGAACAAAGCGTAGACAAAGAATCAGAAGCAGCATCACTTACAAGTCTGAAGGAATGCAAAAAGAATCTTAGCTCCTCGTTTGAAAGTGCTTCAGACGAGCTCGATGGATATCAGCCGACCAGTGAAGATGGTGTAGGACAGGAGTGGGTCGTCGAGGAGGTAGACAAGGCATTGATTCAGATGAAAGCAGAGCTTTCAGCTGATTCACAACATAATGTTCCATGTGAGGAAGAAGGGGAGGACAGAATAATAATGCAGCTCGACGAATGCAAAGAAGAACTCCGTGCCATTTTCGGTGATGAGGTTGAACTCATTCTCTTCCCACAGTCTACCACTATAGATTGTGCTGATATTGAAAATGGTCAAGAGGTTTTCAAAGATGTGGATGAAGATAATGTATCAATGCAGGAGGAAGTGGCATCTCGCACAATTTCACATTCACCACTTAACGACGAGCCGAAATCGCAAGTGGCTGAGCAAATAATCCCCTCCCCTACGAAATCGAATTCACCAATCATAGTCCCTATTACTCTGCCTGTCGAGTCATCCACCTTGGAATTGTACAACATTGTAGATCGTCTATTTACCATGGCCGACAAGGACACTGTCACTGTCAAAGATATTGTCCAGTCTGTTGCCATTCATTTTCACTTACCAAAAGTTGAGAAGAGTATGAAGAAGCTAATCAAGGCAAGATTGACTGACCTGATTCAAGGATATGTTGAGCCGAATATTTCAGAGGAGGACGATAATGATGAGCACACTTCATTTGAGATTACATCTGGTGCCGATGAAGATGATAATTGTTGTTGCGCTGCAGGCTTTGTCAAGTGTGAAGATGTATATGTGAAACCACCGTTGACGTTGTGTGGGGATGTGCTGCAGGATGATTGCACTGGGGACAGTGATATTAAGCAGAACGCCCCTATTGAAAAACCCATAAGTCCGGGTAGCGAACAAGGGATCTCGCACCCAACAGAAGCAAATCATTTCTTGCCACAACAGGACTATCATGAAAGTGTATCAGTGGCAGGCGATGAGGTGTCACATGCAGTTGCGACGATATTTGCTTCACCAACCAATAGTGCCACATCATCAGTCAAGGATAAGTACGCAAATGACGATTCAATTATGTCGGGAGGATCGCTGTTCCAGCACTTATCACCCACTGTGTTTCAGAACATGTCACCAGATTTCAAGTCCAATGATATTATGTCCATGTCCAACTCCTTCGGCGAATCGAAGATCGAGAAGGGAAAGTGGAGTCTTGGATCTGAGATTGGAGTGGGATCTTTCGGAAGAGTATTTATGGGACTGAATGCTAGTAATGGTAGTATCATGGCTGTGAAGGTGCTTCGCATACCCAATGAAAATAAACGGTTGATTGTAGAGGATCTTCAAAGAGAGATCGATCTCATGAAGTCGCTAAAGCATCCAAACATTGTTCGTTATTTAGGTGCAGAGGTGGACAACTCTACAAATATTCTTAACATCTTCCAAGAATGGGCACCAGGAGGAAGTATTTCAGCACTGTTAAAGAAATTCGGACCCTTTTCTATCAATATTGTGAAGTCATATGTAATGCAAATCCTCAAGGGGCTCGACTACCTTCACTCACATGGAATTATACATCGTGATATTAAGGGAGGAAACATTCTAGTAAGTAATGATGGCGCCATAAAGCTCGCTGACTTTGGTGCGAGCAAACGAGTTGAAGCATTTTGTGCTGCTTCTGATGAGATGGAAATGACTATGAGAGGTACTCCCTATTTCATGGCGCCAGAAGTGTTTGAGGAAAAGTATGGAAGTAAGGCCGATATATGGAGTGTTGGTGGAGTCATCTATCAAATGGTAACTGGCTCTCCGCCGTGGAAAAACTTGGGATTTAAGAGTCCGATGGCTTTGTTTATGCATTTAAAGAGTCACGACAGGCCTCCCAAGCTACCAAGATTGAAGCAGTGTAGTGATTCGGAAAGTTCTCTCGTGGAAAAGATTTTGACTGTGTGCTTTCAAAGAGACCCGACGAAGCGTCCAAGTGCAGCCTCACTACTGAGTCACAGCTCACTTAGCAATGGTATTGCTCACATTTTTTCTCCAAATGTTGTAGCACAGATTGTCACGAAGTCATCGCCATCGCATGAGTCACCCCTGGGAGCCCACTTTGGCAGCCCTGAATCTACACTTAAATCACCACTCAATCAAATACCCGAAAACGAATCAATCAACGAATCTGTGACGGACTCTCTTTGTTACAGTCTATCCCTCCAGTCTCCTCTTCCGAGAGTAACCACGAGAACAGTATTGGATACATCTTCGTGGCCTAGCTGGGCGAAGGAATGCTACAAAGAAAATAACGCCCGAACTTCTGCTATCAATCCATACGCCGCGAGGCCAGAGAAGGACTCTGATATTAGATGACAAATTGTTAACTTATTAATGTATTTATCACTTAGTTACCGCTAGTATTTTACGAATGGCCGATGTAATACCCACATTTAACATGTCGCCTTGAGTCATCCAGCCGATCTCTCGCCCATCGTTGAGCTTCCATCTTTCAGACAAGACTGATTCTTTTATCACACCATGCTCTATCCACTGGGTGTGACGGACGTGCGAAAAAATATGAACTATGCTTTCATTCAGCTGTTTCCTTTTGTTCATTATTACCGAGGTATTTACTTTTACTGAAGTAAGATGACCACTGGATTTAAATGCATCAGACAGGAAGGAATTGAGTGCACTCGATCTTAATTTAGGATCAACGAGCGGTACTTCAATATCAGTTAGTGGCTTATCAGTTTTTCCCTTTCCTTTTTTGTGCTCAGCAGAATTCCACATGCAGACTGAGGGGAATTCCCATTGGCCAGCAAGCAAGCCCTCTGATGGCCGCTTCACCATGAGCCAACAGCGTCCTTTGCCTATAATCTGTGAGGTCATAACAGCGACTGCAATCACTTCCTCTCTCTTGCTCTTCTTCGGTGGGCAGATAGGTAAGGCTGAGTGGCCTGCGGTGGCATATACATTTTCTCTGTGTTGATGTGTCATTGACTGCGTAGTCGAATTGTTGCTTATCTGTTCAATAATATCGTCAAATGCAGTTGAGACGCCATTCGTCTCACATAAGCGACAACATAGACTTCCCTTGTTACCCGATGACGCGAATTTGCTCGTAAGGAGATCCTCTATATGACTTCTATTGATAGCACTGCCATCACACATCACACGTCCGATGGCAAGACCGAGTTGCGTTGACATGTAGAACTCCTTCAGTGGATCATCAGCATCCACGCCACTACCATTCGGAGAGCAATACGTCGCCCCAAGTTCCATAAGCGCCTGATTTACTTCCCCCGGAGAACCAATGGTTTCGTAATCCACATTGCCAGATGGCCTCGACTTGACAATTTTCTCAGCCAATATCCATCCCAAATCATCCTTCATCACGCCCGCTTTAATGTGATTCGCAATTCCTGTTAATCGACTAAGCACCCGTAGTACATTACCATCAACAACTGGGACCTCAACTCCATACGCCATACTTGCTATTGCCGATGCCGTATACCGTCCTATCCCCTCGATCTTCATTAATTCATCCACGGTATTGGGAACAATCCCATTATAGTCGTCAACGACACGTTTGGCACCAGTATGTAATAAACGTGCTCGTCGGTAGAATCCCAACCCGGCCCAATGCGAATTGACCTGTTCGTCAGTAGCCAAGGCTAAATCATGGACTGTGGGGAAACTTGTCATCCATTTTAACCAGTAAGGTATGACAGCCTCGACCCGTGTTTGCTGTAGCATAATCTCACTGACCCATATGCCATATGCGGTCACCTCTCGTGACGCGGTGGCATGTGAAGAATCCTCTTCCTCCAATAGATTTTTGGTAGTTGCTGCTTTAGAATCGCACGTCTTTGCCCTCATGCTGCTCGAAGGAATGGACGATGAGGTGGCGAAAAAGGATCGAATATCTTTTGTCGTTGCTTTTCCTTCACCTTTCTTACGCTTCGTGCCATTCTTTGCAGCGGCAGCGCCATACCCCGCAGTGCTACCGTCGAAAGGTCCACAATCACCCCGCCACGGCAACTTCCTTCGATTAGTACGATACCATTGTATTAGGGCAATGCGTATTCCATATGCAATTTTCGGAGATAGCATGTTGACGTGATACTTGTGATCATCGTGCTCAATCCATTTCGTAAGGAGCTGCATGTCATTTTTTGTTGACGATGATTTTTTTGTGCCTGCATCAACATCATTGTCGAGAGAATACGACATCATCGAGAATGGGACAACACGACAATTGAGTGTGCACCGGCGCCGACTGACGGATTTGATATTCAAGGCCGTAAATGTAGCGATGTAATTCAAGTTATATAACGATGATGATAAGGCTAGGATCCTTTTCCCTTTCATCTACCACCAGAACTGAGGAGTACTAATAACACAGTATTCCGACGAGAGAGACAGACAGTTGGCGCTCAAAAATCCAACAAGATCTTTTCATTTTGAGATGTTGTCGTCCTCTTCCGCACGCGTGGCGGCACGGACGCTGCTGTGCCGTCGTCCCATCCCATCTGCCGGGCGATGCGTATCATCCGTTGTTGCATGTCCATCGATTTCTGATCTAAATCATGATAGAACGTCGTCGTCACGACGACGACCGACATCAGTATCTATGACACCAGGAACATCTTCGACATCCCAATCAATGAGATGGTTTGCATCCGGTGACGACCTGCCCTACCACATAGTCGTTGGTATGCCTGCGCTGTCTCCAACGATGGAGTCTGGTACAATCTCAAAGTGGAATGTTGCCGAGGGCGATGCCTTCGCGGCAGGAGATTCTCTTGCTGTTATCGAGACTGACAAGGCAAGTATGGACTTTGAGGCACAGGACGATGGCGTCGTGGCCAAGCTTCTAGCGAAGGAGGGTGGAGGAGAGGTGACATGCGGGTCGCCCATCATGGTCACTGTCGAGGACGCAGCCGATGTGGGTGCGTTCGCGAACTTCTCAGCAGGTGCGGCCCCTCCAGCCATTCCCTCTCCCAAACGCGACGTCGCAACACCTGCCCCACCAGCCGCTGTTGGAGCGTCGGGTGGAAGAGTCCCGAAGATCCAATTCCTTGGTAAGAAGGGTTGGGCCGCAAAGCTTAATGCACCGGTCCCACCACCCGGTGTCCATGCTGCTGCTTCCGCATTGGCCGTTACAGCATCCTCCTCCACCCCCCTACCCACAATTGTTCCCATGGGGACCTATCCTCCCGAATCTGTCACGACGGTTGATCCATCGATGTACACTGATGCGCCAGCATCTAATATGCGCAAGATTATCGGCAAGCGTCTTACCGAGTCAAAGTCGACAGTCCCTCACTTTTACACCTCAATTGAGATACCACTGGACAACATATTATCCATGCGTAAGGTCCTAGCCAAAGACTTTGATGCCAAGGTATCAGTTAACGATTTTATTATCAAGGCAAGTGCCATGGCACTACGAGACGTACCAGAAGTTAATGCAACATATGATGAAAAGACCAAGGTCCAACGAACGTTTGATGGGGTGGATGTCAGTGTTGCCGTGGCCACACCCACGGGTCTTATTACACCCATCATCCCAGCAACTTCGACTATGACACTTGCTGAGATTGGATCGAAGATGAAGGATCTGGCTGGTCGAGCACGTGAGGGCAAACTGCAGCCCGCCGAATATCAGGGTGGGACATTCTGTATTTCGAACCTTGGTATGTTTGGTATATCAGAGTTCAGTGCCGTCATTAACCCACCACAGGGTGCCATATTGGCCGTTGGTGGTGGTGTTCGGAAAATTGTACCAGGGAAGGTTGATTTGATTAGCGGAGAGAAGGGCAAGCCAGTGATTGCGACTGTCATGACAGCAAGACTGAGTGCCGATCGTCGTGTCGTTGATGAGGCCACTGCTGCCATGTTTATGGGTGCACTAAAGGAGTATCTGGCCCAGCCGAATTTGATGGTTCTGTAAGAATGATTGTGAGCATATTATATATTTTTTGTGTAGGTGGTTGATTGGATTGAGAGATGCCAAAATAGATTCCAGTGGTTAAAACTGGAGGTGACGTGACGTAAAGTCCATCGGAAGAAGTTCTGTGATAATAATTTACTTAATGTGATCTAGATGTGATGTAATTGACCTATTCCCATATTTGTTTTGCGATGGCTCATTCCCAATCAATTCAATAAATCTGACGATTATAATCCAGGAATCCGCATTTGCAATTGGTCAAAATACCTCCAAATTAGGTCAGGCGCTACAAATCCATCAACCTCATGTACGACGCCATTCCCAACGGTTGTGCTCTTGACAACTCGTGCCTCATTATTCCCAATAACTACACCCCCATCCTCCTTGGCTCCCCATCCTAAGAATCCACCACTTTTGGATCTCCCCACACGCGTTTCACCCGCAAGTGTCAGTACACCCCCAATACTTAGTGCCGCCACACCATCAACTGGTGGTTTTGTCCAGTCCTCACGCTTTAGTCTTTCTTGTGTCACTTTGCCATTCGCTATTACATGGTACGATGCAAGTTTTTCTGTCACCTCGAGATTACGTGGGTCTGATATTTGGACCTTGCGTTTGGAGTCGATGCCTTCCATTACTGAGTTGGACGGGCAGAAGATGGTGAAGCCACTCGAGGAGTCACTTACTCGTAATGTATCATAAATGTTTGGAATCTTGGTCAGAAGGAGGGATTCGAATAGGGGGTAGTTCTCTTTAAGAAAATTTTGGATGGTGAGGACGGAGTCACCGCCATCCTGTGGGCTTTTGTCGGACCGTAGAATGAAAGTAGTTGAAGAAGGGTTGTTGATTATCCGACTTGCTCCTGCGATCGAAGTTACTGGCGTCGGCGCAAATGCATTGATGGAGGCGGCAGCAGCAAACGCGAGGGCAACGGCCTTCAACATGGTGGTGAATGTTGTGAGACTTGCCGAGATGAGACGAGAGAGCTAGCCAAGGGAGAGAGATGATACCCCTCCACCCTCCAATCCAAAGGCGGGAACAGAGCGTTCGGTAGAGGTGATATGTAATAGGTTTCAAGACATTGACGTCGGTCGGTAAGTGATCAATGTCAGTGTGATGTCATCTTGCGATGGTGGAGGCGATACAGTCAGTCCAGCACAACGGCGATTTTATGTACTGACATCCAACCCATCAAAAACGACGCATCTTGGCACGTTAATACGCTGTGCTGCAGCATTCGGTGCACATCAACTATTACTCGTCGGCCACGACAAATTCAATTGCCGTGGGAGCTTTGGATCACATCAATTCCTGGATATATTATGCTTTCGAAATTGGGAAACAGTACAAGATTACTTACAACGTGGCGGTGATATAGGGAGTGAGAGCAGCGTAAAAGAAGACGAGGATAGTTCAAAGTGCAACTGCAGTGAAGTATCTCCTCAGAGGAATCCCATTGACATTATCGGCATTCTAGGTGCATATGGAGGAGGGGACGAGATATTTTCAAACAATGGCGTGCCAGTGTACGAGGGCGTGGATGAAACTGCATCGCTGGTCATACCAAAAGAGGATCAGAGTAATTTCGATGCCACGTGCCATTTGCCAATCCGTTCCTTCCCAATCCATACACGTCCGTTTTCAGGTTGTTCGGAAGATGTTTGCTTTCTTTTGTCTAGAAACAACAATCTACCCATTTCTCAAGCACGCATGTGTAAAGGATTCGTCCATGTCCCACACTTATCTATCGACGATGATGATAGGATAACTCAATCGAATCTGCTTGACATGACAACGACCGTATCAATAGTGTTACATCATTTCACAGCTTGGGCTGGGTTTGTAGAACGAACAGTTGCTGAGAATCAAAAGTTCGTGAAGGATGCAAAACCAAATGCTCGCCGTCGTTTGTGTAGAGTTGTTGGTCAGAGCGACAATAACGAGAATGCGAATGATATTGTCGATGATGTTAGGGAGTCCATGGAGTCGATGACGATGTGGAATGAGAACTGCGGCGATTACTGAAACATTCATATTAATGAAATATGCCAATGGGAGCTGAATAACAAAAAAAAATAGAATTCTGTTATCCTTGCCTCTTGTAATGAATGTAGGAGCAAACAACATTGTTTGGCTTTATTTATGTAATGTAAAGTACCATGCCCATACAAACACGGCGGAGTCTCTATCGGCCGCCGTACCCCCGAGGGGACAGGGGCTAAGCTGTTCAGACGAAAAGCATTGCACGTAACCACCAATGAATTATAGACGTGGTGGTGCCATCCGATGAGCATGCGTCATCTTCAGTCGTCCAAGTCTAAAAGGGATAAGAATATGAGTTTCTCGCAGCATTGTTTGCGAATGGTGGGTAGACGAGTGAGCATGTTGAAAAATTCTCTCCTTAGAGCAAGGCGGAATGGACTTCCTGTTCTTCGTCTACCCGATCGGCTTGTGCGATGGACTATTGCAGCGCTCCTTATATTAGTTTCGTGTGTCATTTTGGTTAGAGAGTCGATTGATGGTGGTAATGGCCATCGGCCTTACCAGCGACTGAGATCAGGCCAACTCAGCACTCCTCCATCTTCATCTTCGGAATCTATTGTTGCGAATGCGAAACAATTCAATCCCAGCGATTTTCGACACAAAAGTCTTAGTCTTCCTCGCGATACATCGAATGTAGTTTTCTACAATCTGTACATCCCCAACGATGCCGAGGCAGTCGAGCATGTGATTGAGGTAGTCATGGAGCAATTGGGGCAGGTGGCCAAATCGCTGCGTTTACTAGACCGAAATAGAAGAGGGACGGCATTATTCTACAATTTGATAGGCAATCGTTATGCATTGTCTGAGAATAGGATGGAGAAAATATGCATTGCATTGAGTCCCAATTTATATTGCAAACAACTTGCTTACTACGAAACAGCGAGCGAATCTGTCACGTTACAAGATCTGTATGACTACTGCCAGAATGATGACGTTGCCGATGAACGTGTAACCTATCTCCATGCGAAGGGGAGCTACCATCAAACTGAGGTTAATACGAATTGGAGACGAGCACTGACGGATGCCGTGGTCCATCCGGATTGTTTATTCCCACCCGATGATCGATGTAACGTATGCGGCGCTCAATTTTACACAAGATTTGCGACAATGTTTCCTGGAAATATGTGGACGGCAAGGTGTTCCTATGTCAATAAGCTGCTACCACCGTTAGATGGTGGGGAGTATGGAAAGCGGAAGGAAGAATCAGTGATAAACTTTTTGAAGTATAGACTGTGGGGGCAGCTTGTAACGACCCTGATGGAGGACCGCGTCGATTACTTCGGTCTTGGCAGGTATCAATTAGAGCACTGGATAGGGAGTCATCCGTCAATAATGCCGTGTGAGATTCATAGCGAGGAAGTAAACCTTGAAAGTATGATTACTGGTCGTGTCACGCATGAAGAGTACGCCTGGGGTCTCGGACCCCGTCGTGAAAATGTGACAGATGAAATTTGGCCGGCAAGGATACGATTGAATGATAGCAAAGACGCACAATTTTTAGAATATTACTATCTGCCAGGGAATCTGATCAAATGGTTCTCACTTTACGGCTCAGAGGGCATTCCAGCCGATAATTCTTGGGTATGGAATTATTTTCCGGGTGGGGATAGATGGAAAAAGCTAGTGGACAAATACAGTGTGAATGCCGTAGAAGAGATGGTGATGCAGTCATCTCATGCATTTCATTCAGCTTTTGATTCAAAGAGTTACAATCCGTTCGATTTCGAGGTTGATGCCCCTGTATTTCCCGGAACAGCTACACCCATGGTGGTTTTCTTCCATATTGCAGTCCCCGAGGATAGAAAAGCAGCGGCACTGCATACTCTGAGAACACAGCTAGAAGTCCTAGCGATGGGCCAATACGATATAATAAGTCGTTCATATCGCCGCAATCAACGGCAAGTTATTCTTTACTACTCAATTGCTGGGGATGCCTCCAAAGCTAGCGATATTACCAAGCTTGTCTGCGGTTCAAAACGTAATGTTACATGTCGAAGCCTTGGCGGTTTCGACTCAATCAACGCTAACGGCCAAACGTTGCAACATCTACACAACTATTGTCTCGCCAACCCATTGATGAATGTGACATACTTGTCTAATCAAATGCCTGGATTGCACGGTGACAATCGAACAGAAGTACATTCCCTGCAAAAAATTCGTGCCTACACAACTGCGGTTACCTCTAATATGTGCCTCAAATCACGAGAGACATGCAACGTTTGCGGTTCGGAATTCTATCCACTACCATTCAATCATTTCGTTGGCAACATGTTCACTGCAACTTGCGAGTATGTGAGAGAGCTGCTACCACCGCAACAGTTTGAAAGAGCCATGAATGATGCCGTGGGCTACACTCTTGTTTCACAACTTCGAGGAATTATGACTACAGAGCTATTCAAGTTCACGCCACAAATTTTAGGCTTGGAACAGTACTCCGTTGAACATTGGATAGGGAGCCATCCAGACTTTCAGCCTTGTGATGTGGCTCCCGTCAAGCGCAGCTGGTTCCCATTGTTCGCGGGTGACTCTTACATACCAAATGATTACTCAAGTAGTCGATGCTATGATTTTCAGTGGGCAGAAGCTCCACGACGTGGTGGTATTGGTCCTAGTTCGATATGGCAAACTCGGCGGACAATAGAAAAGAGATCAAGAGATAAGGATGAAATTGCTTTCCGTGAATACTACTATCTTTCGGGTTGTTTGTATCGTTGGTATAGATTATACAACAAAGCTCCTTCGTCAGACAGCTGGGCTTGGAAATGGTACCCTAGAGGCAATGAGTGGTTGCAAGGTGTCAAAAAGTATGGAACCGATGTAGTCACACAGATTTCCAAACCCTATTGGGACGAAGGAGTGCCATTCTGAGTTGTTCATCAACCACATCATTTGATTTTTGTTGTGGATATGATATGATAGACATGAATTGTAATAATATTCATCTAACGATATTATCTAACGAGAGGAAGTTTTGTGCAGCTTTTATGTATTGGAGATGTCTGGAGTACAGGTAAATGTTGCCACCTTAATATCTGATAAGTTGACAAGCTCAATCTCTGTAATGAAAGGAGCACCAAAGACAACCCCATCCACTAACATATTTGAACAATTCCGTAATGGATACTATTATCATATGCCCTGAGGCAGTGATAATAGGACGGTGATTTGAAATTTGAATGGAGACTCATGTATTATGTAGAAAATAACCAAGAAGACATAACACACATTTC
>Ga0247831_1005393_pt1 | contig 16048 bp, 15 predicted proteins | sample LaCruzMarch2015__9_FD_192406 | JGI IMG/M metagenome (GOLD analysis project Ga0247831, IMG submission 192406) | Freshwater microbial communities from meromictic Lake La Cruz, Castile-La Mancha, Spain - LaCruzMarch2015_1m | ecosystem: Environmental > Aquatic > Freshwater > Lake | place: Spain... | reverse complement strand
CGCCAAACCTCGGTCAAGTTGCAGGACGCGGGCATGCACACCGCGCTGGACCTGGCCCGCGCCGACGTGGCCACCGTGCGCCGCCGCTGGGGCATTGTGCTCGCCAAGACCGTGCAAGAGCTCAACGGCACGCCCTGCCTGAGCCTGGACGAGCTGCCCCCGGCCAAGCAGCAAATTGCCTGCACCCGCTCCTTTGGGGAGCCGGTGACCGAGCTGGCCAGCCTGCGCCAAGCGGTGACCGAGTTCACCAGCCGCGCCGCCGAAAAGCTGCGCCGCCAGCACAGCCTGGCCGGGCAACTCATGGTGTTCATTCGCACCAGCCCCTTCAGGCCCGACGAGCGCCAGCACAGCGCGCACCGGCAAATCAAGCTGAGCACGCCCAGCAGCGACACCGCCTGCCTGACCGAATGGGCGCAGGCTGCGCTGCACACGCTCTACCAGCCTGGCCACAAATACGCCAAGGCTGGCGTCATGCTGATGGACTTGCAAAGCAGCGCCAGCGAACAACTGGGGCTGGCCCTGGAGGACAACGAGCCCGGCCACCGCCACCGCCTCATGGGCACGCTGGACCACCTGAACCAACACCACGGCCGGGGCACGGTGCTGCTGGCCAGCGCCGGTATGCCGCAAACGCGCAAGGGCTGGAAGATGAAGCAAGAGCGCCTGACGCCGCAATACACCACCGACTGGGGCGCGCTGGTGGTGGCGGGCTGAGCGTGCGTGATCGCAGCTGTGCGATAACAACCGTTGCCCCGCCACCCATCGCCAGCAGGTTGGCTGCCACAAAGGCAAGACCGCGCTTATTTTTGACAGGGGCAGAAAAGGCCAAGGCATCCCCTTCTCCTGACCGTGCGTGCGGTTTTCCCGCACGCGGCTCTCCGGTCGGTGGTTTCCTCGTCGGGATTGGCTCGCTTGCACTCGGGCCTGCGTCAGGGTGAACCGCCCCCACTCAGCAAAGTGACCTTGCCCAGACCCTCGCCACCCGTGCGTTTGGTTTTTTTGCTCCTTTTGTCCCCCCAAACAACGCATGCGATCGGTTTCAGGTTTGGCCTTCTCCCAGCCAGCTCGCCGCCCCACCCTGCCTTAGCGCGTCGTCGTTGTGGGCGCGGACTGGGCCGTGACACGGACTCGCCCCTGTGGCGCACAGTGCAAAACGGCCTGCGCTGCCACTGGTCGCCAGAGCAGATCGCAGGCAAACTGCCCCGCATGAACAAAGCCGCCATGCAAGCCGGACTGGCGATGCCTGAGCAGCCCATGTCGGTGTCGCACGAGACGATCTACTGTGCGATCTACGCCATGCCCCGCAGCACGCTGCGCACGGAACTGGTTGGCCTGCTGCGCCAAAGCCACAAAACGCGCCTGCCATGACTTACAACCCAAGCTGATTCCGGTTTGTCGTGAACAGGGATTCCAGCCGATCGTGAACGTTTTTGGCCAGTGACCGGAATCAGCGTTCACGATCGTCGGAATACGCATCATGCTAAAAGGGATGAAAAAATCGGCTCGCCCAACGCCTTTTTGCGTGGCATTTTGGACTGGATGGCAGGTGCCGAATACACCGAGGATCTTGCGCCGGCGGCCGAAGATGCGGCCGAGCGGGAGCGACTTCTCGAACGGGAGCGCGCAGAGGCGGCCAAGGCTTCGCTTCTGGCCGAGACGTTCGGAACTTACAGCCGAGATGCATTTCGAAAGGCCATGCATCAGGCTGCGCCCGAGCTGGTTAAGCGCTGCCGAGAGCATTTTGCAGGCAGTGAAAACGGGCGGGTGCACAAGTTCATCCTGGAGCAATACGGATGGGACACGCCGGCCATGCTCGTTGTCCTGAGCAACTGGCTGCGCGAGGATGAGGCACCGCTGTATCGGTCACTTGTGCCTGACCCAGAGGCACGCGAATTTGAGGCCTGGCTCAAAGCCCAGGGCAGGGACCAGGTTTAGCGGCGGGAGACTTCATGGTTGCAGCCCCCTATCGTTTTCTGTTGTTGGGCTATTTTGGTTCGCCTCATGAATCTTTTCAGCATCCGGGTGGCAATCAACCAAGAAGGCCATCATTTCAGTGGCATCTTTCTCCAGATAAAACCGGACCATGTTTTCATTGAATTCCTGAGCCTTGGCTGCGGGGACGCTGATTGCATCAATGCCCGCGGTCATCAGGATGCCGTTCATCATGAAACGGGACGTGCGCTTGTTCCCATCGAAGAAGAATTGCTGCAAGGCACCGAATAGAAAGAAGGCTGCGGCTTTCTCAAAGGGTTGCTGCACCTCGTTTTGAAGCGCTTGCAGGCCGCTGACAAAAACGCGGTTTAACTCTGGCGCACCGGCCGCAGTTGCCAGAGGCGTATATCGACCATGTTCACCCAAACCGACATCTGGCGTGTAAGCCCCCTCCTTGCCCTCACCCCGGAAGTGACCCCACTCCAACGCTTCATTGCGGGCAACAAGACCATGCAGTTCAGTGAAGGTGGCTTTGTCCATGGAGAACTTACCAGCCTTCACCAAAGCCAGAAGATGCTTGGCGCTTTTTGCCAGATTGAGAACCTGTTCCTGGTCAGAGATATTCCGTCCGCCGATGGTCACGCCATCCAAGAGGGTTTTGACTTCGGGGAAGGTGAATGGGTTGCCTTCCAGCACGGAGGCATCCCAAACGAACTCGGGCAGCATGCGATGGAACCGAAAGGCCACTCGCTCAATGGAGTGAGTTGGCACCACAGCAGGCACGATTGACCTGTTCCAATGAAATCCGAGTGCAGAGAAGAGTTTCATATTTTTCCTTATGCCCACAATGTAATTCGGTTTTATTGCAGCCCACTTGTTCATGGCCACGTCGTTCGCAAAGGACTCGCCCCGCGCTTGGCACGCGCGCTGCTCGGCCAGGCAGGCCTGGTTTCACACCCAGCGCAAAGCTTGAGCTTGCAGCGACAATGCGCGCCATGACGCCTGAGCAATACGTCCAGCAAAAAGCCGCCGCTTCGGGCAGCAGCTTTTATTACGCCTTTTTATTCCTGCCCCGCGAGCGGCGCGCGGCCATCACGGCTTTTTATGCGTTTTGCCGAGAGGTCGACGACGTGGTCGACGAGATCAGCGACGCGCAGGTGGCCCAAACCAAGCTGGCCTGGTGGCGCCGCGAGGTGCACAGCGCTTTTGCGGGCCAGCCCAGCCACCCGGTGATGCAGGCGCTCATGCCTTTGGCGCCGGTCTACGGCATCACGGCGGCGCACCTGGAGGCGGTCATTGAGGGCTGTCAGATGGACCTCACGCAAAGCCGTTACCTAGACCTGCCCGACCTCAGCCGCTACTGCCACCTGGTGGCAGGCATCGTGGGCGAGGTGGCGGCGCGGATTTTTGGGCAAACCCAAGAGGCCACCACCGCCTATGCGCACAAGATGGGGCTGGCCTTTCAGCTGACCAACATCATCCGCGACGTGGGCGAAGACGCGTTGCGCGGCCGCATTTACCTGCCCATTTCTGAGCTGCAGCAGTTCGACGTGAAGGCGCACGAGTTGCTCAAGCGCCAGTATTCAGAGCGCTTCACGGCGCTCATGGCCTTCCAGACCGACCGCGCTTTGGCGCTCTACGACGAGGCCTTGGCCCTGCTGCCCCCCGAAGACAGGCGCGCGCAAAAGCCCGGCCTGATGATGGCCAGCATCTACCGCACCTTGCTGCGCGAAATCCAGGCCGACGGCTACCAGGTGCTGCACCAGCGCGTGAGCCTCACGCCGCTGCGCAAATTCTGGCTGGCCTGGAAAACACAGGCCTTGGGCCGGGTGGGGTGAACGCCCTGACATGCGTGTAGCCGTTGTGGGCGCAGGCTGGGCCGGCTGCGCCGCCGCCATAGAGGCCAGGCGCCAAGGCCACCAGGTGCTGCTGCTCGAGGCCGCCCGCCAAGTCGGTGGCCGGGCCAGGCGGCTGAACTTGGCGCAAGCCGGCGCAGGCGCTCAGGCAGGCACAGCCTGGGTGTTGGACAACGGCCAACACATTCTCATAGGCGCTTACCGCGACTGCCTGCAACTCATGCGCGAGTTGGGTGTGGCACCCGAGCAGCACCTGCGGCGCCTGCCGATGGCTTTGTGCACGCCCGATGGCGCGGGCCTGACCCTGCCTGCGGGCTGGCCGCCCCGCCTTGCCGTGCTGGCCGGTGTGCTGGTGGCCAAGGGCTGGCGCTGGCGGGACAAGCTCTCTGTCTTGCAGTGCGCCATGGGCTGGCAACGCGCAGGTTTTGACTGCCCCGCCGACTGGAGCGTGGCCCGCCTGTGCCAGGGCTTGAGCGCCACCGTGTTTGACAGCCTGATCGAGCCGCTGTGCGTGTCGGCCCTGAACACCCCGGCCGAGCGCGCCAGCGGCCAAGTTTTTCTGCGGGTGTTGAAAGATGCACTCTTTGGAGAGGCGGGCGGCGCCGACCTGTTGCTGCCACTCACCGATTTGTCGGCCTTGCTGCCCGACGCAGCCGTGGCATGGCTGCAAGCGCAGGGGCAAGAAACCAAGCTGGGCGCACGCGTGCAGGCCATGTCTCGCACGGCATCAGGCTGGGCGCTGCTCACTCAGGTTGAAACACTCATCGCAGATGCCGTGCTGCTGGCCTGCCCGACCACCGAGGCGACTCGGCTGCTGAAGCCACTGCTTGGCAGCGTGGCCTGGGTGCAAACGGCCTCGGCCCTGCAGCACGAGGCCATTGCCACGGTCTACGCCTGGGCCTCACAAGCCCGCCTGCCGCAAGCCATGCTGGCACTGCATGCTGGCAGCGCTGGCCCTGCCCAATTTGTGTTCGACAGGGGCCAACTCGGCGGCCCGGCAGGCTTGCTGGCATTTGTGGTGAGCGCCAGCGCAGGCGAGCGGGGGGCCCTGGCGCACGCCGTGCTTGCCCAGGCAGGCGCTCAGCTGGGCCTGACGGATCTGGAGGTGATCAGCACCGTGGTGGAAAAGCGCGCTACTTTTGCCTGCATCCCTGGCTTGCTCAGGCCCGGCATGCAGCCGCTGGAGGCCGAGCAGCGCCTGCAGGTGTGCGGGGATTACGTGGCGGGGCCGTACCCGGCCACGCTGGAAGGGGCGGTGCGTTCGGGCTTGGCAGCAGCGCGGGCTTTGGGCAGATCGACTTAAGCCTGACATGAATCCGCTGCTGGTGGCGGCTGTGGGAGAGAAAACCGCCGGTTTTTTGCCAGCGTGTCCAGCCGCCTCAGCCCCCAGGCTTGGCCCGTTGCACGTGCAACACCGACGGGGTGCGCTTGGCGTTGCGGATCACGGCGGCCAGATGCACACGGTTGCCCACCGCCACGGTAAAGCGCAAATTGACCGCGTCTTGGGTGGATTCTTGCTGCATTTGCACATTCGTGATGTCGGCCTCAGCGCCAGCCAGGGCGGCGGCCACGCGGGCCAGCACGCCCTTGCCGTTGACCACAGTGATCAAGAGGTCTGTTTCAAAAGAACGGCTGGGCTCGTCCGACCATTCCACGGTGATAAAGCGCTCGCTGTCGCGGTGTTGCAGCCGCTTGGCCACGGCGCACTCCTCGGTGTGTATCACCACGCCCTCGCCTCGGCCCAAGTAGCCCACGATCTCGTCGCCAGGAATCGGGTGGCAGCACAGCGCGTATTGCAGCGACGAGCCTTCGCTGCCATCAATCAAGAGCGCGCCTTGGTACACCGATTCATGGGCCGTGAATCGCTCGCGGCTCATCAGCAAGGCGTCGGGCCTGTGTCCGCTTTCGGCGAGGATGGCCACCAAGCGCTTGGCCACGATGCTGGCAATGCGCTTGCCCAGACCAATGTCGGTCAGCAGGTCGGCTCGGCTGCGGTTGCCTGAGAACCGCAAAATGCGCTCCCACAGGCTGCGTGCACTGCTGTCGTCTTCGGCGGGCAGTTGCTCAATGCCTTCGGCCCGCAGGGCTTGCGCCAGCATTTTTTCACCCAAGTCCTGTGACTCGGCGAGGGCCATGGTCTTGAGGTGATGGCGGATTTTCGAGCGTGCGCGGCCCGTGCGCACAAAGCCCAGCCAGCCCGGGTTGGGGTTGGACACAGGTCCTGTGATGACCTCAATCACATTGCCGTTGCGCAGTTCGGTGCGCAGCGGCACCTGCTCGCCGTTGATCTTGGCGGCCACGGTGCGGTGGCCAATGTCGCTGTGGATGGCGTAAGCAAAGTCCACCACGGTGGCGCCGCGCGGCATGGCCATGATTTGGCTTTTGGGCGTGAACACGTACACGGCGTCCGGGAACAAGTCGATCTTGACATGGTCCCAAAACTCGGCTGCATCGCGCGTTTCGTGCTGAATGTCCAACAGCGACTGCAGCCACTGCGAGCCCAGGCGCTGCGAGGCCTCGCTGTGCGGCTGGCTGGCTTTGTACAGCCAGTGCGCAGCCACCCCCGACTCGGCCACCACATGCATGGGCTCGGTGCGCATTTGAAACTCGATGTTGGTGCCAAAGGGCCCAATCAAGGTGGTGTGCAGCGACTGGTAGCCATTGATTTTTGGGATGGCAATGTAGTCTTTGAAGCGGCCCGGCATGGGCTTGTAGAGCTGATGCAGCACGCCCAGGGCGGTGTAGCAGGTGGTCAGGTCGCGCACGATGATGCGAAAACCGTAAATGTCGGTGACCTGGGCAAACGACAGGTGCTTTTCGTCCATCTTGCGGTAGACCGAGAAAAGCGTTTTTTCTCGGCCGTCGAGAGAGACTTCAATGCCCGCCGCTGCAAAGGCCGCTTCCACCTCGGCCTTGACCCGCTTGATGACGTCACGCCGCCTGCCGCGTGCGCGTGTCAGGGCTTTGTTCAGTGTGCCGTAGCGCCAGGGGTGCAGGTGGCGAAACGACAAATCTTGCAGTTCGCGGTAGGTGCCGTTCAGGCCCAGTCGGTGGGCAATGGGCGCGTAAATGTCCAGGGTTTCACTGGAAATGCGGCCCCACTTGCTGCGCGGCGCGTCACCCAGCGTGCGCATGTTGTGCGTGCGGTCGGCCAGCTTGATGAGGATGACGCGCACATCGCGCGCCATGGCCAGCAGCATCTTGCGAAAAGACTCGGCCTGGTTTTCCTCGCGGGTGTTGAAAGCGAGCTTTTCCAGCTTGGTCAGGCCGTCCACCAAGTCGGCCACCTGCGGGCCAAAGCGCTCAATCAGCTCGGCTTTGCTCACGCCGCAGTCTTCTAGGGCGTCGTGCAAGAGCGCGGCCATCAGGGCCTGGGCGTCAAGCTTCCACTCGGCGCACTGCGCGGCCACCGCAATCGGGTGTGTGATGTAAGGCTGGCCGCTGTTGCGCAGTTGGCCCAGGTGGGCCTCATCAGCAAAGCGGTAGGCGCGGCGCACCTGGTCAATGTCGCTGGCACTCAGGTAGTCGAGCTTGGCCGTGAGTGCGGCAAAGCTGGCCGCGGCCGCGTTGACCGCGGCGGGCGACGGCCGTCCTGTGGTGGTGAGAGCCAAGGCAGTCATGGCCTCAAATGTAGCGCGTGTGCCGTGGATTTGCGACAGTGGCTTTCATGTCCTGACACTCTGCGGGCAAGCACTCAAAAAAAAACACCGCCATGGGCGGTGCTTTTGGGTAAGAAGCCATGCACTTGAGTGCGCCCAGCAGCGCTCAAAGAGGCACTTTCTTGAGCATTTCCAGGCCAATCTTGCCTTCTGCGATTTCGCGCAGGGCCGTCACGCCAGGCTTGTTTTTGCTCTCAATCTTGGGCGTGTGGCCCTGGCTGAGCATGCGCGCGCGGTAGGTGGCGGCCAACACCAATTGGAAGCGGTTGGGGATTTTTTCCAGGCAGTCTTCAACAGTGATGCGGGCCATGAGGAATCTCCGGTGGGGGCGTGGTGCAAATCAGGGAATGTTCAGCGCTTCGAAGGTGGCCGCTCGACTGCGTCGTTGGGCCGAATACTTGAGGCGCTGGGCATGAACAATGGTTTTCAAATCGAAAACCGCGCGTTCAAAAAGTTCATTGATTATAACGAAGTCAAATTCCCGGGCCTGGGCCATCTCCAGCGCCGCGTTTTGCAAGCGCAGCGCAATCACCTCGGCGCTGTCCTCGCCCCGGCGCTGCAGCCTGGCCCTGAGCTCCTCCCAGCTGGGGGGCAAAATGAAAATCAGCACCGCGTTGCTGTACATCTTTTTGATATTGATGGCGCCTTGAAAGTCGATCTCCAGCATCACGTCTGCACCGTGCGTGATGCGGTCTTCGATGGCCTGCTTAGAAGTGCCGTAGCGGTGGCCGTGCACATGGGCCCACTCCACAAAAGCCTGGCGCTCGACCATGCGGTCGAACTCCTCATTGGCCAAAAAAAAGTACTCGCGCCCGTGCTTTTCCTGGCCGCGCGGCGGCCGCGTCGTGTGCGAGACCGAGGGCGCCACGCCCGCGTCAATTTCTCGCAAGGCCTTGACCAAGCTGGACTTGCCAGCCCCGCTGGGGGCGGCCACAACAAAAAGGTTTCCAGGAAAGTCCATGCGGGGTCTGGGTGGGTTATTCGATGTTCTGGACCTGCTCGCGCATTTGCTCGATCAAGACCTTCATGTCCACTGAAATGCGGGTGAGCTCCAGCGCGGCCGACTTCGAACCCAGGGTGTTCGCCTCGCGGTGCAATTCCTGGATTAAAAAGTCAAGGCGCTTGCCCAACTCGCCGCCAGCGGCCAACAGCCGGTCAATCTCGTCCAGGTGCGAGGCCAGGCGGGTGAGTTCTTCGGCCACGTCAATGCGGATGGCAAAGGCCGTGGCCTCAGACAGCGCCCGGTCTTGCGCCGCCTCGGGCAAGGTGCTGCCTTCGGCCAAGGCCATGGCGTCGCGCCAGCGCTCCAAGAATTTGTTTTTTTGCTGTTCCACCAGCTGCGGCACCAGAGGCCTGGCTTGCTCAGACAAGGCCCGCAGTTGCGCCGTGCGCTCGGTGAGCATGTGCGCCAGGCGTGCGCCTTCGCGCTCGCGGGCCGCACGCAGCTCCTTGAGCGCTTGTTTGGCCAGCTTCACCAGTGCCGGCTGCTGATCTTGGGGCGAGCGCTCTTCTTGGTTGGCCATCCGCAGCACGTCGGCCACCGACAAAGGCTGGGCCTGCGGCAGCCAAGCGCGTATGTTGTCTTGCAGGCCGTTGAGCCGCTGCAAGGTGGCCGTGCTGGGCGCCTTCACGTCGCCGTTGCTCTGGCTTTCAAAGCCGGCGCGCAGCTCAATTTTGCCGCGCTTGATCTGCTGCGTGATCAGCTCGCGCAAAGCCGGTTCGGCCTGGCGCAGTTCGTCGGGCAGGCGAAAGGCCAGGTCCAAAAAACGGCTGTTGACCGACCTGATCTCCAGGCCCAGGCGCACGGAGGCGCCCGCTGAATCGCCGGAAGCTGCCGCGTCGGTGCTCGATTGCACCGCGGCATAACCGGTCATGCTGAAAACTGCCATGGAGGGTTTCGCTGAAAACAGAGAGGCAAAAAGGCTCACCCACAAGGCTTTGGCCCTGCGGTGGGAAGGGCTGTAGTTTACTTGGGGGTGGCGCGCATTTTTTGAAGCTCTGGCGCGGGCCCGGCTGTCGCCACACTGACAAGCAATGTCGCAAGCCATTGCAAAAGCAATGGCCCAGGCCAGCCCAGCCTTTGCCGCTAACATTGCTCGTTTTACCGCACGGCCGACCCGAAAGACAGTCATGAGCTTCACCCGCAGCGCCCAGCGCCAGCCCCAGCAACTTCGCCCCGTGCGCATCACGCGCGGCTACACCATGCATGCCGAAGGCTCGGTGCTCATTGAGTTTGGCCACACCAAGGTCTTGTGCACCGCCTCGGTGGAAGAAAAAGTGCCGCCCCATAAACGCGGCAGCGGCCAGGGCTGGGTCACGGCCGAATACGGCATGCTGCCGCGCGCCACCCACACCCGCAGCGACCGCGAGGCCGCACGCGGCAAGCAAAGCGGCCGCACGCAAGAAATTCAGCGCCTCATAGGCCGCTCGCTGCGCGCGGTGTTCGATTTGTCCCAGCTCGGCGAGCGCACCATCCACCTGGACTGCGATGTGCTCCAGGCCGACGGCGGCACGCGCACCGCCGCCATCACGGGCGCTTTTGTGGCGGCCCAAGACGCGGTCAACCACTTGCTGGCCCAAGGCAAGCTCACAGCCACACCCATCTTGGGCCATGTGGCCGCCATCTCGGTGGGCCTGGTGCAAGGCACACCGCTGTTGGACCTGGAATACACCGAAGACGTGGCCTGCGACACCGACATGAACGTGGTCATGACCGAGGCCGGCCATTACGTAGAGGTGCAAGGCACGGCCGAGGGCGCGGCATTCACCCGCCTTGAAATGGACCAACTGCTGGGCCTGGCCGAGCAGGGCATACGGGACTTGGTGCTGGCGCAAAAAACGGCGCTGGCCCAAGCGCGGTAAACCCCGGAGCGCGTCAAGCATGCAACTGGTATTGGCGTCCAACAACAAAGGCAAGCTGGCCGAACTGCAAGCCATGTTCGCGCCCTTGGGCCTGGACTTGCTCAAACAGTCCGACCTGGGCATTGGCGAGGCTGAAGAGCCTTTTCGCACCTTTGTGGAAAACGCCCTGACCAAAGCCCGCCATGCGGCCCGCGCCAGTGGCCTGCCCGCCATGGCCGACGATGCAGGCCTGTGCGTGCACGCCTTTGGCGGCCTGCCGGGCGTGGACACGGCCTATTACGCTGTGCAGCACGGCCTGCCCAAGGGCGACGACAACAACGTCACGGCCTTGCTCGCGCAAATGCAGGGCATCTCAGACCGGCGCGCGGCCATGGTCAGCACCCTGGTGGCCGTGCGCAGCCCAGACGATCCGGAGCCGCTGATTGCGGTGGGCCGCGTCAGCGGCGAGATCACCCGCGAGCGGCGCGGCAGCAACGGCTTTGGCTTTGACCCGGTCATGTTCTTGCCCGCCTTTGGCCAAACCTTTGCCGAGCTGCCGGTGAAGGTGAAAAACGCCCACAGCCACCGGGGCTTGGCAGCCCGGCAGATGGTCGAGCTCATCCGTGAGCGCTGGTGAACGCCTGAAGTCTGCCGCATGAAAGACATTCAGCACTACATGCGCCCCGGCACGCTCAGCCTGGGGGCGCTGCCGCCCCTGTCGCTGTACGTGCACCTGCCGTGGTGCATCAAAAAATGTCCCTACTGCGACTTCAACTCGCACGAAATGGCCTCCGGCCAGCCGCCCGAGCAGGCCTATTTGGACGCGCTCGTGGCCGACCTGGACGCGGCCTTGCCGCTCATTTGGGGCCGCAGCGTGCACAGCATTTTTATAGGCGGGGGCACGCCCAGCTTGTTTTCACCGGCGGCCATAGACCGCTTGCTGGCCGACCTGCGGGCGCGCCTGAAGCTGAGCGCAGACTGCGAAATCACGCTGGAGGCCAACCCCGGCACCTTTGAGAAAGACCGCTTCAAGGCCTTTCGCCGCGCCGGCGTCAACCGCCTGTCGCTGGGCGTGCAAAGCTTTGACGACAGCCAACTCAAGACCTTGGGCCGGGTGCACGACCGCGCCCAAGCCCTGGCCGCCGCGCGCGAGGCGGCCGAGTGCTTTGACACCTTCAACCTCGACCTCATGTACGCGCTGCCCGGCCAAGATCTGGCCGGCCTGGACGCCGACCTCAGCGAGGCGCTGGCGCTCAAGCCGCCGCACCTGTCCATTTACCACCTCACCATCGAGCCCAACACCTACTTTGCCAAGTTCCCGCCCACCGTGCCCGAGGACGACCTGGCCTACGACATGCTTGACCACCTGGTGGCCCAAGCCGGCCAAGCTGGGCTGCAACGCTACGAGGTGTCGGCCTTTGCCCAAGCCGGCCACCGCTGCTGGCACAACCTGAACTACTGGCGCTTTGGCGACTATCTGGGCATAGGCGCAGGCGCGCATTCCAAGTTGAGCTTTGCCCACCGTGTGGTGCGCCAGGTGCGGGTGCGCGAGCCCAAGCTCTACATGGAGCGCGCCATGCAAGGCCAGGCGGTGTCGCAAGACAGCGAGATTGGCCGGGCTGATTTGGCCTTTGAATTCATGCTCAACGCCTTGCGCCTGCCCGAAGGCTTTGCCCTGCAAGACTTCACCGAGCGCACAGGCTTGGCGCCCAGCGCGCTGCAAGCGGGCCTAGAGCAAGCCCAGGCCCAAGGCCTGCTCACGCTGGACCTCACGCACGCCCGTCCCACGGCGCGGGGTTTTGACTTTCTCAACGACCTTCAAGCCCTCTTTTTACCCAGCTGAGCCAAGCGCATGGACTCCAACACATTGATGATTTTGGCGGTGACAGGCACCTTGAGCTTTGTGGTGGGCAATTTGCTGCGCCGCGCCTGGCTCAAGCGCCGCAACCAAAAGGCCCAGCAGTTGCTGCGCGACATGCAAGCCCTGGCCAAAGAGCGCCAGCTGCAAGCCCCGCCCGCACTCAACAAGGCCAAACGCAGGCGCCAGCAGCGCGAGCGGGGCCAGTCGCCGCGTTGAAGAGGCGTTCAAGCCTGCCCGCTGGACTGGCCAGACCTGCTGGGGCTTGATGCCTGTTCCTGGTATGCCGCAGCTCGCCTGGCCATCAGCACACTGTTGGATACACAGTTTTAGAGATTTTCTGAGAAATAAATACAATGAATTTCAATTTCTGAAAAAAATGTTCTCAGACTGAAGGTTTTCTCGCGCTCTTCACAACATCCTTCCATGGTCACTTCGATAGGCTACGCTTGGATTCAGGCTGAACTCCATGCCCCCAACTTTCTTGGGTCGCAGCAAGCTCGGCCAGGCCCTGTGCCAACCCTGCAGCGTCAGCCAGAGGGAGCTTTGCTGGTGCCGGTCCGGATGGCGCCAAGCGCCAATTTTTTGCAACAAGCACTGTTTGCCATCAAGCACGAGGGGGTGCGCTTGCCCTATCTGATCGCCGCATTGCGCCAGGTCAGTGAAGGCGACATGCGCGCCGCTTTTATGGCTGCGCCCAATGGCTCGTTTGTTCGCAAGTTGTGTTTTTTGTGGGAAGCGGCTCACCAGCGCCAGATGACCGGGCTGGATAAAACTGGCATCTCTGCGACTTACGTACAGATGTTCGATCCCAAGAACTACATCACCGGGAACAGCCGCCGCAACGCACGCTGGCGCGTGGACTTCAACGGCCTGGGTGATTTGGCTTTTTGCCCCGTCATTCGCAAGACCCCCGAGCTGCAAGAGCGGCTTGACCGAAATGTCCTGGCCGATGCCGCTGAGTTTGCCAAGTCCATTGACCAAAACATGCTCGAGCGAGCGCTGACATGGGCCTACTTGAGTGAGACAGAAGGCTCTTTTGCCATTGAAGGGGAAAGACCGACGCACGACAAAGCCGCCTTGTTTGCCGCACTGCTTGAGCGGGCGCATGACCCGCGCCCACTCACAGAGGCTTATTTGGTAGAGCTGCAAAACGCCACAGTCACCAACCCTCTGGACAAGGCTGTGCAGTTCCGCACCGAGCAAAACCGCTTGCAAAGGGGGCGCTTGGTGCGGCAGGGGTGAGTTATGTGCCCCCGGAGCCCGAGTTGAGTGCCGACTTGATGCAGCATCTGATGGCGCTGGCCAACCAAGGCCCAAGCCACACGGACGCCTTGGCCCATGCGGCCGCTGTGTCATTTGCCTTTGTGTTCACCCATCCCTTCATGGATGGCAACGGCCGACTTTCACGTTTTTTGATCCAACATTGCCTGGGGCAATCGGGACAATTGCCAGCCGGCTTTTTACTGCCGCTTTCCGTGGCGATGAAAAAGCACGAGGACCAGTACCTGCAAGCCCTGACCGCTTTTAGCAAGCCGGCCCGCGCCTTGTGTGACGTCACATGGGCGGGTGACGACAACTACAGCTACACGTGCAAGCCAGATGCAGACCTCTGGTTTCGCTACATGGACCTGACCGAAGCTGTGGTCTTCACGCTGGACATGGCCAAATCAGCGCTTGACACCCACTTGCGTCAGGAAGTTTTGTTCCTGACCCTGTTTGATGAAGCGTCCAAATACATCAACGCCCGCCATGATCTCCGGGGCAGCGATCTGGCCACGCTGATCGTCACTGCCTTTCAAAACGATGGCAAGCTCTCCAACAATCGCCGCAAGCGATTTGCTGACCGTGTTCAAGCGCATGTGCTCGACGACATTGAAAAGACGGTGACAAGACTGATGCAAGCTGCTGATTGACATCCTTGCGGCCCTGAAGGTGCGCAGTGGGCATGCAGTACTGACCCCGGTTCATCGGGTGCGGGTCATCCCAGCTGGGTTGTACATGGGCACAGCAAGCTTGCCGCCAGGCTCGCCCCCGGCTTTGAATTTGTAGGAGCTTGCCTGCAAGCGAATCGTGCCTTTGAACGGATATCACCTCAGGCAAAGATTCGCCGGCAGGCCAGCTCCTACAAGGGGACCCGCATCCCGAGAAGGCGCATGATCCCGACCCTGAATTTGTAGGAGCTTGCCTGCAAGCGAATCATGCCGTTGAACAGTCATCACCGCAGGCAAAGATTCGCCGGCAGGTCAGCTCCTACAGGGGCGCCGGTATCCAGGCTGCCACACGCACGCTCAGCGCACCTGTATGGAGGTGGTGAAGGCGTAGCCGATTTTGCGCACTGTCTCCAGCGGCAGCTCTGTGCCCAGACCGAGCTTGACCTTTTGGCGCAGCCGCCTGACCAATATTTCCATGCGCCTGAAGTCGTAGGCCTCGGGGTCATGGCCCAGGCTGATGGCCAGGTCCTGCCGGGGCACCACCGCGCCGGGCTTGTCGGCCATTTTTTGCAGCAGCACCGATTCCGAATGGGTCAGCCTGACGGCCATGCCCGAGGCTGATCGCAGCGTCCAGTCGGTTCGGTTGAGGGTCCAACTTGGGCTGGCACTGCCGTGCATGCGGCGCAGCAGGTTGCTCACCAGCGAGGCCAGCTCTTCCAACTGCACCGGCTTGACCAAGTACACATCGGCGCCGGCCTTGACGCCATCGATGCGTTGCGAGGCCTCACCGCGGGCAGTGGTGATGATCACCCCTTTGCCTTGCAAGGCGGTGTGGTGTTGGAGCCAGTTCAGCCCGTCGTCATCGCCCAGACCCAGGTCCAAAATTAAGATGTCGAACTGGTGCGTTCGCATCCACTGCGTGGCGGCATTCAAGCCGGCCACGCCGTCGGCCACGAAGCCTTCCATGTTCAGGTAGGTGACGGTGGCCTCCAGCAACTGGGGCTCGTCTTCGATCACCAGCACGCGGCCTGGGGTGTGTTCCATAGATTTCATGGCAAGTCTGAAGGTCCAGCCGCATTGTGCGGCAGCCAGAGGCAAAAGCAGCTGCCCTGTCCGAGCGCGCTGCTGAGCTCCAAATCCCCCTGGTGCAATTGAACAATGCGCCGCACAAAGGCCAGGCCCAAGCCTATGCCGGGCACCGCCCCTTCCGGGCGCACCCGGTAGTAATCGACGAAGATCGCCCCGTGGTCTTTGGCGTCTATGCCGCAGCCCTGGTCGATCACCGCCACGCCCACCCAGCCAGGCTTGCTGCGGGTCTCGATCACCACGGGCCGGCCGGGCTCGGAATATTTGTAGGCGTTGTCTATCAAGTTGAGCAAGGCCACCTCCAGCAGGTTTTCGTCGGCCCAGATCTCGCCCACCGGATGGCTCATTTCAAGCTCGATCGGGTGCTTATCTTGCAACAGCACTTGTGAGTCGATCAGCTCGCGCAGCCAGGCCTCCAGCGCGATGGCCTGCGGCCTGAGCTCCTGCATGGCCTGCTGCAAGCGGTCGCCTTTCATCCAGGTTTCAAACAAAGACAGCAGCCTGCGGGTGGCCTCGCTCATGATGCTCAGCCGCTTGTCCAGCGACAGTTGGCCGCGTTCTTGCTCCTTGCGCAGCAGGCTGATCTGGCTGTCAACAATGGCCAGCGGGTTGCGAAACTCGTGCGAGATCAGCGCGCCAAAGCGCACATAGCGCTTGAACAACTGGCTTTGGGTGTCGAGCGAGGCTTCCAGTTGCAGGGTGCGCTCCTGCACCGCCCGCTCCAGGCGCTGCTCCGCGCTTTTGGATGCATCGAGCAGCCGCTGCTGGGCCAGCAGCGCGCTTTTCTGCGCGGTCTCTCGCTCCTGCCGCTCCAGGTCAATCACGTCGGCCATGGCCAAGGCCAGCAGCAGCATTTCCAGCGCCGAAGAAATTTGCAAGGAA
>Ga0247831_1005387_pt1 | contig 16081 bp, 15 predicted proteins | sample LaCruzMarch2015__9_FD_192406 | JGI IMG/M metagenome (GOLD analysis project Ga0247831, IMG submission 192406) | Freshwater microbial communities from meromictic Lake La Cruz, Castile-La Mancha, Spain - LaCruzMarch2015_1m | ecosystem: Environmental > Aquatic > Freshwater > Lake | place: Spain... | reverse complement strand
TTATCCAGCTTCACATTGCCCCTCTGAACCGGCAAAAGTGGCTCAATGAGAGCAAACTGTTCGCGAGTTATTTCCACAGCAATATTATACCTTGCATAGTGTTAACACGCCCTAATTCCGGTTCCGAAGCCACGCAGAGCCATTCAAAGCCACACAAGGCCACACAGAGCGCGAAGCTCAAGGCGCAAAGCTCAAAGCGCCGCCTTCTCCAACGCCGCCAGAATCGCCGCGAAGTCCGGCAGATCCCGCAGCGTCGGCGTTTGCACGGCGTAAACAATCACACCGTTCTTATCTATCACAAAGCTCGCCCGAGCCGTTCCAGGGCCGAGGCCAGCGAAATCCGGGAAAACGACGTCGTAGGCTTCCGTAACCTTGCCGCCCCAGTCGCTCAACAACGGGAAGGAAATCCCCTTCTGCGAAGCCCAAGCGGTCAAGGCGAACGGAGAATCTTGCGAGATGCCGAAGACCTGCGCATTGAGATCGTTATAAGCCGACAGTCCAGAAGAAACGTCGCAGAGCTCTTGCTCACAAACCGAAGTAAACGCACCGGGGAAGAACAGAAGCACAACGTTCTTCTCAGCATAGGTTGCCGAGAGGCTCACGTCGTCGAGACCGGTCGAACTGAGGGTCTTGAGGGTGAAATCTGGGGCGGTGGTTCCGGCGGCAAGTGGCATGCCTAGCTTCTACCCGACCCGACCGCGAATTGTCTGCCAAGTACACTCTGGGTTCGGCATGAGTACGGAACTGTCCATCAGAGATATTCGACTTCAAAAGCTGGCGCAAATGCGCGAGCTCGGTCACGACCCATTCTCCATCGAGAAATGGGACCGCACCGACACGGCAGAAGGACTGCTAGAAGGTTTCGAAGATGGAAAAGACGTCAGCTTTGCCGGGCGAGTCGTCTCCTACCGCCTCATGGGTAAAGCCGGTTTCGCTCACCTTAGCGACGGCGACGCCCGGATCCAAATTTACGTTCGAAAGGACGAAGTCACCGAACTCGAATGGTCGCTCTACGACCTCATCGACCTCGGCGACCACGTCGGAGTCAAGGGCAAGCTCTTCGTCACCAAGACCGGCGAAAAGTCGATCCACGCCACGGAGTTCCTCCCGCTGACCAAGGCGCTCGAACCCCTGCCGCTCGGCAAGGAAAAGGACGGCCAAGTCTTCTCCGGCCTATCGGACGTCGAAACCCGCTATCGCCACCGCCACCTCGACCTTATCGCGAACCGCGAAAGCCGAGCGGTGCTGATCAACCGCGCCAAGGTCGTTTCGGCCGTCCGCCGCTATTTCGATTCGAACGGCTACCTAGAAGTCGAAACCCCGCTGCTTCAGCTAGAAGCCGGCGGCGCCGCCGCACGCCCGTTCAAGACGCACTACAACGCGTACGAAATGGACGTCAAGCTGCGAATCTCCCTTGAGCTCTATCTCAAGCGGCTCATCTGCGGCGACCTCCCCGCCGTCTACGAAATCGGCCGCGTCTTCCGAAACGAAGGCGTCTCCAACCGACACAACCCGGAATTCACCATGTTGGAATTCTACGAAGCCTACGGCAATCTAGAAACCATGATGATGCGGGTTGAAGAATGCTTCAAGTCGGTAGCAATGGCCGTCTTCGGATCGACCGTCGTCGACATCACCCTGCCAACCGGCTCGGTAGATGACGAAGACGCCGCAACCGACGCGAACCAGATTCAGCTCGACTTCGGAAAGCCGTGGCGACGCGTTCACCTCTTGGAGGAAATCGAACGCCACACCGGCCTCAGCGCCGAAGACCTGTCGACTTTGGAAAACGCCAAGTCCGCTCTCGCCGACAAGCTGGTCGTCAACCCGATCACCGGCAAGCGAATCGACCCGACCGAAGAGCGAAACCTCGGCGGCCTCATCGAGAAGCTTCTGGAAGTCTTCGTCGAACCAACGCTCCAAGAGCCAACCTTCGTCGTCGGCTACCCGATCGAAACCAGCCCACTGGCCAAGAAGGACCCGGCGAATCCGAAGATGACTCGTCGATTCGAAGGCTACGTCCTCGGTCGCGAAGTCTGCAACGCCTTCAGCGAAATCAATGACCCAATCGACCAACGCGAGCGATTCGAGCAGCAACTTGGAGAACGCGAAAAGGGCGACGACGAAGCGCACCCAATGGACGAAGAGTTCATCTACGCGCTGGAATGCGGAATGCCACCAACCGGCGGCTGCGGAATTGGTCTAGACCGAATGGCGATGCTCCTCACCGGAAGCCATCACATCCGAGAAGTCCTACTCTTCCCCTTCATGCGCCCCACCGCCGAATCAAGCGCCGAATAGCTTGCCGAGGTAGTTCACCGCGACCGCACCGATATAAGCCAGGGCCGTCATGTAGCAAAACATGAACACGGCCCATTTCCAAGAATTGGTCTCGCGCTTAACCGTCGCCAAGGTTGCCATACATTGCGCGCACAGCGCAAAGAACACCATCAGCCCAACGGCGGTCCAAACCGTAAACAGCGGCCGCCCATCCGGCCAGGTCGCCCGCTTCATCGCCGACTGAAGATCGCCCGAGGATTCATCAACCTCCCCGCCCAGGCTAAAGATGATTCCGAGCGAAGGCACAATCGTCTCCCGAGCCGGAAACGCGGAAAGGATCGCGGTGGTAATCCGCCAATCAAAACCCGCCGGAATAAACACCGGCTCAATCGCCTTGCCAAACCGCCCCAGTACCGAGTTCTCGAGTTGCTTCTCCTGAACCCACTGCTCCGCTCGTTCCTCCGCAACCCCGAACTTCGCCGCCTCCGCCACCGGATCAGCCGGACTAAACCGCGGGAACGAAGCCGCCGCCCAGATCAGGATCGACATGAAGACGATAATCGTTCCGGCGGTCTTTACAAACACCTTGCCCCGGTTCACCAGCGTCAGCCAAATATCCCGCCACTTCGGCCACTGGTAAGGCGGCAGTTCCAAAACAAACGGCAACCGCCGCGCCTTCAGCATCTTCCGGTTCAAAACATAAACCACCGGAATCGCCACCACCAGGCCAAGCAAGTGCATCGCGAACAACGAAAACCCCGCCCAAAATGCCCCATACTGCGGCTCGATGAAAGTGCCGATGAGCAAAACATAAACCGGCAATCGCGCCGAGCATGACATCAACGGCGCAACCAGAATCGTAGCCAATCGGCTCTTCGAATCCGGCATCACCCGCGCCGCCATGATGCCCGGAATCGCACAGGCATAACTGCTCAAGAACGGAATAAACGCCCGCCCATTCAGCCCACACCACCCCAACAGCCGGTCCATCAAAAACGCCGCTCTGGCTAGGTAGCCGCTGCCTTCCAGTACGGCAATGAAGAAGAACAGAATCAAAATCTGCGGCAGGAAAACCAACATCCCGCCGACCCCAGCGATGAGCCCATCAATGATAAACGACTCAAGGATTTCGTTCTGCGAAACCATCGGCCGAATGCCGTCCTGAAGCCGACCAAACACGTCTTCGATCCCCGCCATCATCGGCGCCGCAACGGTATAGATGCTCTGGAAGACCCCGTACATGACAAGGACAAAAATCGTGAGCCCCCAAAACCGGTGCGTCAGAACTTTGTCCAGCCGATCCGTAATCGAGATCACCTTCGCAGGCTTTGCCGCATCACGCAGCACCAAAGACTGAATCTTCGCCGACCATTCGTACCTGCTGGTCACATCAACCGACGGTCGCAGAAGATCCTCTGCTTCGAGGCGATTGCGTGCCTCGGTGAACGGTTCAGCGATCTCTGGAAAGTCCTCGAGAAAGCGCTGGAACAGTTCTGGAGGTTCGTATAAGTTCCGGCGAATCTCCGCCTGAGACGCATCCACGCCGATGCGAGCAAGCCGCTCGCTCAATTCACGGATGGTCGATTGCATGCCCTCCGGTAATCCGAAGTCGATGGCTGGAATCGGTTTGTCCCGCAGCGCATCGCTGATCGCTTGCTTTAGCGACTCTAGCTTTCTGTCTTCATGCGCGATCACGGAAACGACCGGAACGCCAAGCTCGGATTGCAATCGTTCGAGGTCTACCTTTTTGCCTCGAGCCTGAAGTCGGTCGGGCATGGTCAATGCAATGACCATCGGCACTTGTGACTCGGCGATCTGGGTGAACAGGAACAGATTCCGCTCCAGGTTGGTCGCATCCAGAACGTAAACCACGAGTTCTGGCTTCCCTTCCTGGCGGCCTAAGATAACGTCTGTCGCAACGCGCTCGTCTTCAGAGGCGGCCTTCAGCGAATATAGGCCCGGAACATCGACGCACCGAATCGTCTCGCCGGCAAACATGTACTGCCCCTCAACGGATTCGACGGTCACGCCAGGATAGTTAGCGACCTTCTGGGTCGAACCGGTGAGGGAATTGAAAAGGGTCGTCTTTCCGGCGTTAGGGTTTCCCGCGACGATAACGAGGTGGCTGGCCAACTTTAGCCGACCGACTCGATCTGGATGCAGTGACACTCGTTCTTGCGGAGGCAGATTCGATAACCGCGCACGAGGATCTCAATCGGGTCACCCATTGGCGCGACCTTTACGACGCTAAACTGCGTGCCAACGGTGAAACCCATTTCTTGGAGCCGACGGCTGTCAAGGCAATTCTCATCGACTCCAACAACCCGGGCGCGCATTCCGCTCTTCAAGTCAGCAAATGTCATCCCGGCCACCACGCTCATAAAATTAATCTACCCAAAAATGTATTTTTTCGGCACGTCAAACAATTTTTGGCCGGTTCAGCGGACTGGGCCAAAAAGCGCCGGATCGACTTCACCGTTCAGCTTGATGTCCAAGTCCCATTCAGTTCGCACCGCGATCAATTCTTGGGCAGCCGAGGGGACCACATAGTTCGCGAGCTCAACGTACTTGAGAAGTTGTCCATCTTCGGTGATGCTAATTTCTACGACTCCTTGCGGCTTTTCGCCCACAGAGTTTCGCAGTTCCGCGAACGGAAGGAAGCTGCCTCGCACCACGTACACACTTTGACCTCGGATTTCCGCCTTACCGGAGATTTCAAACTTCTTTCCCCACTTGTTTCGCAGGCTCTCAAGGTCATCCCGGCGACTGATGATGATATCAAGAGGTGGACTCTTCTCTGCAAAGGTTCCTGACACAACCATGTAGACCTCGCGAAGGGTCATCGGTCGTCCGTAGTTGAACTGTGGTTCGACAAACCGTGGTTTGCCAAGAACACCCTTTGGCTTGTCATAAGCAAAGTACTCGCCGTCGGCAATGGCAACAAATCGTCCGCCATCTGTACCTGTTCTCGTCTGGCGAATCAGCAACCGAGCCGTCTGTTGAATGGCGATCTCGGTCAACGTTTCGACCGTCACGTTCTTAGCCGATTGCTTTGTAGTAATGCGACCCTGCGCCGAGCGCGCGTTGTTGTAATTCAGCAGCATCTTGGAGATCAAGCTGCTCGCGGTCACCTCGGGTGCCTGCGCAGGAGAACCCGCTAAAACAAGAATCGTCGAAAGGATGATGGAGTTCATTTTCGGGCTCTTCGTGACCAGATTTCGTCTGCCACCCCGACTGCGGCATTGCTAGCACGCGCCGCGGTGAACAGCCAATCGGATAGACGATTAAGGAAGGTCACTAGGTCGGTCGAAACAGATTCAGATCGGGACAAGTTGAAAACTGCCCTTTCTGCTCGTCGGCAAATTGATCGAGAGAGGTGCAAGTTCGCGCTGGCCGCCGTGCCTCCGGGAAGAATGAAGTTTGTCAGCGGGGCAAGTTTGGATTCCATCTGATCGATCTCCGATTCCAACTCTTCCGAGTCCTCGGGAGTGATGCGATCAATTTTGTAGTCGCTGTCCACCGGACAAGCCAACTCCGCGCCAATGTCGAACAGTTGAGACTGAACGCGGTTGATCCATCTGGCGATCTCGCTGGGCGGATTTGCCGCAATGGCGACGCCAAGACTTGCATTCAGTTCATCCACTTCACCGATCGCGGTGATGCGTGGTGAATCTTTCGCAATCCGGTCGCCCCCTAGGAGGCCCGTTGTGCCGGTGTCGCCGGTGCGCGTGTAAATTTTCATCGCTTCTGCTTTAACACCAGTAGTACGAACTTCGGCAGCAGTTTGGTCTTACTGAGTTTTGATGGGTTTTGAAGCGTCCGCCAGAGCCATTCTAGTTTGAGCTTTTGAATGATCACCGGAGCACGCTTTACCTTGCCGCTGAATACGTCGAACGTGCCGCCGACGCCAATGGAAACGCGTGCCTTGATGATCGGCATCGTGTCAAGAATGAACTTCTCCTGGCGCGGAATTCCCATCGCTACGAACAGAAAATCGGGATCAAGCTCCGCAATTTCTGCTGCCACCACGCGATCGCTCTCTGCCGGGAAGTAGCCGTTCCTGGTTCCGACGATGTTGCAACCTGGATACTTCAGGCGCATCTTCTCGGCCGCAAGCTCAGCGACGCCTGGAGCCGCACCTAGAAAGAAGATGCTATCCCCGGTGTCCGCGCTGAGGGCACAAACGCGATCAACGATATCAACGCCGCTCACACGTTCGGACATCGGCTTTCCAAGCCGCTTCGCTGCCCATAAAACGCCTGCGCTATCGGGAGTAATGAGGTCCGCACGCCGATACAGAAGCTGGTAGTCCTGGTCGGACTGAGCCTGGACGATTCCGGCGGCATCAGCGGTTATGACAAAGTGTGGCCTACCCGAGGAAACGAACTCTTCTAGCCGTGCCATGGTCTCGGACATGGTCACACGGTCGACCGGCATTCCTAAAATTTCCACTCTGGATTGCTCAGACTTCGAAACCACACTCGACATCAGGCAAATCTTACCAAGCTAACCCAGCAATTCAAACTCAATTGCGCAATGATCCGCAATGTCTCGTGTTAAGAGAACGTTAACTTTTTCGGTACCTTAGAGGGGTTAAGGCGGACAGTGTGGTCCCTTGAACGTAGGCTCTGGTCACGCGCTCGGGAAGGCACGTCCGAATGCACTTATGCCAACAAAACGAGCTTTCACCCTGATTGAGCTGCTAGTTGTCATCGCCATCATTGCGATCCTGGCTGCCATCCTCTTCCCCGTTTTCGCTCAGGCGAAAGCTGCCGCAAAGAAAACCGCCGCGCTCAGCAACCTCAAGCAAAACGCCACCGCGGTAATCATGTACAACACCGATTACGACGGCACCTTTGCCCAAAGCGCGTATGGAATCGGAACGCCGAACGGATTTGTTATCCCAGGCAGCGGAACGCAGGTCTATGCGATCTACGATGCGATTTTCCCCTACACCAAGAACAAGGAAATCTACACCGATCCAGCCGATCCAAAGGCGATCAACTGGCGCACCGTCCTTGCTGGACTCGGGCTTGTTCCGTTCACCGGCAACGGCGCCGCGATTGAAACGGTCAGCACCAGCATCAACTTTGCCCTGTTTGAAGACCCAGCGGTCCCGCCGACCTTCGGCGAATCGGTTGTAAACGAAGGCTCACTCAACGCTCCGTCCGACGTTCCGATGTTCTACTCGGCTGCGTACGTTCGCCAGGGTGGACCGAACGAGGACGTACCTCTCGCCCGCCGAACGGATGTACCGAGCTACTACCAGCCATCCGGTCCATTTGCCGCGCAGAACTTCGCCGGTAAAGCCCGACACACCGACACCATCGTCATCAACTTCGCCGATGCCCACGCAAAGGCATTCAAGAAGAACGGCGCATTGCCAGGCACTGCTCCTGACACTTTCTTTGGTGCTGGTGCGATCAAGGCTTGCTACAACTTGCCGTACGACCTCAACGGCATCCCTGATCTGCTCGCCGAACCACGACCTTAAGGTGCAAAGCGCCCCTCGATCAATGGCGATTGAGGGGCGGCTGACAATCGGATCCGATCGTTCCGCGTAGAATGAGGTGTGAGTATGACGGCGACCGCTACGGCTTCCAAAATCCGACTTAAAGTCCTTCGACAGGCTGGCGAGAAAAGCAACTCCCACTGGGAAGAGTTCGTGATTCCGTTCCGAGAAAAGTTGAACGTGATTTCCGCGCTGATGGAAGTGCAGAAAAATCCACAGACGGTCGACGGAAAGTCGGTGAGCCCACCCGCTTGGGATGGCGCATGCCTAGAAGAGGTCTGCGGATCTTGCACGATGATCATCAACGGCACCGTTCGTCAGGCATGCACGGCCCTGATTGAAGAAGTTGGTCAGGTTCAGGGAGACGAGTTCTTCGTCGAGCTCAAGCCAATGTCGAAATTCCCGGTGATGCGAGACCTCGTGGTCGACCGGTCGAAGATGTTCGAGAACCTGATCAAGGTGAAAGCTTGGGTTCCGATTGACGGCTCCTACGACCTCGGCGCCGCGGCTCCACAGGACGATAATGTCCGCCAGCTTCGCTACGCCCTTTCCCGCTGCATGTCTTGCGGTTGCTGCCTTGAAGCATGCCCACAGGTCAACGAGAAATCGCCGTTTGTCGGTCCTGCCGCCCTTGGCCAGGCCCTGTTGTTCAACCTGCACCCAGTCGGAAAGTCGCTGGAGAACGAGCGGCTGGACTACTTGACCTCCGAAGAGGGCCTCAGCGCTTGCGGCAACGCTCAGAACTGCGTCAAGGTTTGCCCGAAGGGCGTTCCGCTCACCCGAGCGATTGCGCAGTTGAACCGGGACACGACGATCTATAAGATCAAGAAATGGGTTGGCCTCGTCTGAGTACGGTCAAATCCTTCCACGTTGGACCAGTTAAAGTCGGACGTGATCGGTTAACGATCATCGCCGGGCCGTGTCTTGCCGAGTCGTTGGAGTTATGCCAGCAGATCGCGGAGGAAATGGCTGGCCACTGCGAAGACCTTGGGTTCAACTACATCTTCAAGGCGTCCGTCGATAAAGCAAATCGAAGCTCTGGAAGCGCAAAGCGCGGACTGGGTTTTGACGTCGGACTCCAAACCCTAGACCACATCAAGGCGCAGTTCAGCGTTCCCGTCACGACGGACATTCACACCGCCGAACAGGCGGCCGAAGTTGCGGAGCACGTTGACCTGCTCCAAATTCCAGCGTTCTTGTGTCGGCAGACCGATTTACTGTTAGCTGCCGCGGCGACCGGCAAGCCGGTGAATGTGAAGAAGGGCCAGTTCCTTGCCCCATGGGACACCAAGAACATCGTGGACAAGCTTAGCGCGGCCGGTGCAAACGGCCAGATGCTGACCGAGCGCGGTACCAGTTTCGGCTACAACACGCTGATCGTTGATATGCCCGGGCTTGAGATCATGCGGAGCTTCGGGGTTCCGGTTTGCTTCGACGCCACGCACTCGGCCCAGCGGCCCGGCGCGGCGGGAACGTCGACCGGAGGCGTCCGAGAAAGCATTCCAGCGATGACCCGGGCTGCAGTTGCCGTTGGAATCGACGCACTCTTCCTCGAAGTTCATCCGGATCCAGAAAACGCTTGGTCCGATGCCGCTACTCAGTGGCCCCTTGATCAGGCGCGTGAGCTTTTGACCGTGGTTCGCGATATCAGGCTGGCAACTCAGCGAACTTGAGATAAGCCGCTTCGATTCGGGCGGCCATCTTAGGAATTGTGTATTCGGCGTTGAACAGTTCCTGGCCGTTCCGACCAATCCTGGCAAGCCGGTCTGGGTCGGACCGGGCTTCGAGCAGGGCACGAGCAAGGTCTTCAGGATTTCCGGCTTGGAACAGGAAGCCAGTTTCGCCTTCCGAAACGATCTCGGGAATACCTCCAACCTTCGACGCAATCACGGGCGTTCCCACTGCGAGAGCTTCCAGGGCAGCGTAGGGAAACGCTTCTTCCCAAACGCTCGGAATGACGACCACGTCCATCGCGCGCATGTGGTCGGCGACGTCTTCAACGCGACCGATGAAGTGAACTTGGCTCGCAACGCGCATGAACGAACTCAGCTTCGCCAGCTCTTCGCCGTAAGCTCCCTCGCCGTAAATGAGCGCGTGGACGCCTTGTGCGCGGGGCATGGCGCGGAGGAAGACATCAATTCCCTTCTCTTTATTCAGTCGGCTGAAGGAGCCTGCAAAGAATCCGGTGGAGCCAAAACTTAGGTCCGTTCGGACATCGTCACGAGAGCGATTAAACACCGGCTCAGGAGAACCGGCTTTGGCGACGATCATACGCTCGGGCGGGATTCCGCTTTCGGCAAGCACGTTTCGGACGGCGTTTGAGACCGGAATGATGTTTGGCCAGAGGCGGTTGTAGATGCGGGCTTTGCGACGGTTCCAGGGCAACGCGACATGACGCGTCATGACCCGAGTTGGGACTTTGCGCATTCGAACGGCGAGGCCGGCGGTTACGAAGTCGGGGCTGAAGTGAACGTGGGCGACGTCGAACTTGGTATCAGAGAGGAGGCGAAGGTACTTCGCCAAAGTTCGAAAGTCAAGCTTCCGCTCGATCCCGATGTTGACGCCTGGCTCGCGTTTGCCGAGCTTGCCCTCGTCGGTGCGGGCGATGGTGACTTCGTGGCCGTGGTCGCGTAAGCCCTTCGATAGAAAGGAGACGTAGCGCTCGATTCCGCCCCAATCGTTCAGCGAACTGGCGATTTGGAGGACTTTCATTTCAGGTGCTCGCGGAGCCAGGCGGCGTTTTGGGAGATCATTTCGGGATGCCAGTCGTGGCCCCAATCGAGGACGGACAGCTCTTTTGGCTCGGGAAGGGCTTCAAAGATGGCGCGGACGGAATCGGGTTTACATGCCGGGTCTTTGAGGCCGAGGGAAACGTGGGTCGGGACTTTGGAGAACGCGGCGTGGGTGGCGGTGTCGAAGTAGGAGACTGTATTCAGGATTCGCGCCTCGCCCATTGGGAGTTCGGCCATGAAGTCGGTGAGTTCTTTGAGCGGATAGCGGTAAACGTGGCCCACTAGGGTGCTGGGGACCTTTCCTAGGAACGGCATGTCGGCGCAGGCGGCGCGGACGATGGGGTTCCAGGCGGCGTTCCAGAGGGTGATGCCGGCACCTTGGGACATTCCCATCACTCCGATACGGTCTTCGTCGGCTTCGATTTGGGCTTGCAGAACGCGGCTTGCGATGACCGAGTTCTGGAACATTTGGCGGAAGACCCAGGTTTCGGGAAGTTCGGCGCCTTGGGCGAAGTAGCCGCGGGAGGGGACGTACTTTTCCTGATGGAAGGCACTTTCGCCGAAGAAATTGAAGCTGAGACTGGTGAAGCCTTCCCTAGTGCCGTAATCATCTGGGAGCTTTGACTCGCGACCGTAAGGTGGAATCCAAACGAACCCGGGTAGGCGCCTTGCGCCGTGGGGGTGGGCGATCCAGCCGTAGAGGGTTTCGCCATTGATGCCACGAAACTCCAGCTTTTCGACCACGTGCGATTCGCGCATGCGCTCGTCTTGCGGGTTGCGATGGTAGTCAAGCGGGGCCGCAAACGCTTCCGCGACGGTGCGGTGCCAGAACGCCTCGAAATCGTCCGGAAGGCCAGACACGGGGCTTATGCACCAACGGCGCGCTGAAGCGCCTCAACATGCAAGCCGGTGGTCATGAGCCAGGCGGTTGCGCGCTGGATATCTTCGACAGGGCCTTCGAGTTCGACTTGGACCCAGCCGAAGTCTACATCCACATTCGCCTTTTGGATGTTCACTTTTACATTGAACTCTCGGCAAAGCCGCCAGAGAATCGCTTCCTGTACGTGTTCCCGTCCGCCGGTTAGGTTAATCGTCACGTGAGTCATGCGCCAACGAAATATACCGCGACGGGCTCGGTCGTGGTTCGACCGGCGCGTACATAATGCAGTTATGAGTGACCGCGTGCTGGTGTTTGATACGACGTTGCGGGATGGGGAGCAGAGTCCGGGCGTTCGACTTTCGCTGGCCGACAAGTTGGAAATCGGGCAGCAGCTCGTTTCGCTGGGCGTTGACATCATCGAGGCGGGCTTCCCTATCTCGAGCCCCGGCGATTTTGAGAGCGTGAATCAGCTTGCAAAACAGCTTAAGGGCGTAACGATTTGTGGCTTGACGCGGGCGCGGCAGAAGGACATCGAAGTTGCTGCCGAGGCGTTGGCTCCGGCGGAGCGGCGGCGAATTCATACCGGACTCGGCGTGAGCGAGAACCACCTTCAGCACAAACTGCGCATGACCCGAGAGGAAGCGCTGGCGACCGGCGTTCAGGCAGTCAAGTGGGCGCGGCAGTTTACGGACGACGTCGAGTACTTCATGGAAGACTCCGGCCGGGCCGATTTGTCTTACGTTTACAAGGTCGTTGAAGAGGTCATCAAGGCCGGAGCGACGACGATTAACGTTCCGGACACGACCGGGTTTACCTATCCGAACGAGTACTACCACCTGATCAAGGGGATTATTGAGAACGTTCCGAACAGCGACAAGGCGGTGTTCTCTTGTCACTGCCACAACGACCTCGGCATGGCGACGGCAAATACTTTGGCCGGCGTGATGGCAGGGGCCCGGCAGGTTGAGGTGACGGTCAACGGCATCGGCGAGCGCGCGGGCAACACTTCCCTTGAGGAGGTTGTGATGGCGCTTTACATCCGTAAGGACAAATTCGGCGCTTCGACCGGGATCGACACGACGCAGCTTCTTCCGACTTCCCGAATGGTCTCGCGGCTTTCCGGAATGGTCGTTCAGCGGAACAAGGCGATCGTCGGAGCCAACGCCTACGCCCACAGCAGCGGCATTCACCAAGACGGCGTTTTGAAGGAACGCTCGACCTACGAGATCATCGACCCGAAGCTTGTTGGCGCCGAGAAGAGCGAGATCATCCTGACCTCCAAGAGCGGCCGGCATGGCCTGAAGCACCGCCTTGCGGAACTGGGTTACAGCTTCAGCGACGAGCGGTTCGAAGAGATCTACGCGAACTTCATCAAGGTCGCGGACTCCAAGAGCGAAGTGAACGAGGACGATCTTCGCATTTTGGTAGCGTGAGGGGCGGCGACTTATTCGTTCGGGTTGGTTTGAATGGCCTTTTGTGGCCCTGCTTTGCTTTCGGGAACCGAATTAATTAACGTTCCCCCCCAGACGGACTAATTAATTACAGGGCACTTTAGGTTCGGGAGGGGTGATTTGGGGTTGGTGCAGTGGGGCGTCAGAAATTTAATTATAAATACTCCTGCCTTAGGACGGAAATGTAAATTTCTTCTGGTTGAACCTTGCATGTCTATATCTAAGCGCCGACGGCGGAAGAAAGTGAACCAATTAGATTCAAAGTGGTCGCGTTAGGATTCCTTCAGTAATCTCAGGTTGTGCTTGGTCTTGTAGTCGAGAATGCCGGGGTCAAAGCTGGTGAAGATGCCGGAGACGTCTAATGTGAGAATCTTTTCGTAGCGCGCGATGGCTCTTTGTTTGTTGCCGTTCTCGGCATCGAGCTGGGCGGCGAGGAAGAGGAGTTCGGGATCGTCGCCGACGGTTTCGAGACCTGTTTCAAGGGTGTCGGCGGCTTCGGCTAGTTGGCCGAGCTTTTTGTAGGAGCCAGCGGCAAGGGCGTATGCCTTGCGGAGGTGGGATTCGGTGGGGCCGGAGACGGCGATGGATTTGTTTAGCCAGTCGATTGCCGCTTCGTGCTCGTCGGTAAAGTGAGCTGTCATCCCTAGGTTAAAAAGCACGAACGGGTGGTTGGGTCGGTCGGCTAGATCGAGTCGCAGGAGCTGTTCGTCGCGAGTTCTTTTCTTCTTCTGTCCTGCATCGCTCGTGTCGTAGCCCGAATGTAAGACTTGAACGGGCAAACGGACAATTTGGCCGCCGTCACGAATGCCGCGCCCTGCAGCAGCTGCCCGGAGGCTTGGAAGGATTTGCTCGTGGATTCGTCCTTCCCAAGCTAGTTCCGGCCAGTTGCGGAAGATCTTGACGTGGTCCACTTGAGTTCCGCCACCGGCTTCTTCTAAGAAGCGAACCGGGACGACGAACCCAATCACATCCGGGGCGCCGTTTGCGACGGCATTTAGGATCGTTTCGCCCGTGATCGACATCATCGTGTCATCGGCATCGATCCACATGATCCATTTGCCTTTGGCACCTTTCATGCTCTCGTTGCGGGCAAGGGCAAAGCTATCGGGCCAAGTACCTTCGGTGACAACTGCGCCAAATTTTCGGGCAATCTCGATTGTCCGGTCAGTGCTTCCGGTGTCGTGAATTAGAACTTCGCGAAAGTACGGCGATGCGGATTCAAGACATTCGGCGATGACTCTCTCTTCGTTCTTCACAATCATGCAAAGCGAAATGTCGGCTTTGTTGACCAGAGCGGCGGCGCGAGCGCGGCGGCTTTCCGGTTTGTTATCGGGATTAAATACAACCGGCTCGCCCGAAGTCCCGGCGAGGTGGTTGACATATTCAGATTCAAGATCGTCTCGCCACTTGGCCACATACTTGCGGTGATTCTCTTCGAGCAATGCCTGAAGATCGAACGATTTTTCCGAGCGTGTTACGGCAAGTCGCCGCATAGTCTTCGATCCTTCGTGGTGAATGTACGCACGGCGGGAGATGACGAGTCGATACCCAGCACGGCGTAAGCGGTAGGAAAGATCGTTGTCTTCGAACGTGCCGAGGCCAAATCGTTCATCGAAAAGCCCAATTTCATCGAGGGCTGACTTGCGCACGGCGAGGCAGAACCCTACCAACATATCGGTGTCGCGGTCGTCCGTCGCTCTGGCTGCAAATGAATCGGCGAAGAGATCGATCCCGGCTTCATCAAGATAGGTTGGCGAAATGCGTTGAAAGTGGCCGCAATTGTTGGTATACGGACCAGCGGCGGCAATCGTGCGGCTTTGATTGAGACTTTCAAGTAGGCGCATTAAGCCTGCTTTCGGCACGACGGTATCGCTGTTTAGAAACAGGACAGTTTCGGCAGTCGCCATTCGGGCGCCTTGGTTCGAAGCTACGGCAAAGCCGAGGTTAGAGTCATTGATGATTGACTTCACCCATGGATAGTCTGGAATGGTTATCCCGCTGCCGTTGTCGATAACAATGACTTCTTCGATGTAATCGAGACAGCTCGCAAGGCTTAGGATGCAACGATCAAGGTCTTCTTGCCCGCCGTGAACGGGGATGACCACGGACGCCTTCGGCAGAATGGGAAAAGCGATTGGTGGGAGCGGATGCGCCAGGTTTTCAATGCCCTTTAGGATGGCGGGCGTTTCTATGCGCTGGACGAAGGCATACGAGCCCGGATGGGTTGGGTGCACGTCCCGGAGGAACGGGTCAAGTTCCCACCGTTTCCAAACTCTATCCCACCATTCGGGCACGATTTCATCTCGGTGGCTCCAGGTCGTGATCTTCTTCAGGATTCGCTCGTCTCCACCGGCATAGCTCAGGTGGTGGACGATGCCGAACTGCTCATTGAGAAAGAGCGATTTTCCGCCTTCGAACTCACGAATGTGAACATGGTGAGCGTTGTGCAGGTTGATGAGAATGCACGGCGTGAACGGCTCTCGCGGCCGAACGACATAGTCCGTACCCTTCCAGTAAGTGTCCCAAGTGATGTAGACGCGGTCAGCGAAGTTCGTTTCGGCCACGAGTTTCAGATGATGGAGCAGGCTAGGCTCGATGACCTCGTCGGAGTCGATGGTGACGGCATAATCGAATCCGAGTTCAACTGCCTTCGCGTAAGCAGCCTGCCGGTGGGCGTTTTCTTCGTTCCAATCCCCGGTGAAGATGGTCGCCATGTGCTCTTCGCCGATCTTAACGGCTTGTTGCCACTCTCCGGATTCGCCTCGCCAGTTAGTAGTGCTAACACATATGAGAACGGGAACGTCTCCTAGAGACGCCAACGTAGCGGCAAGAAAGACGACGTCATCGTGAACGCAAATCACCGCGCAGAGACTCATGCTGCGTGCATTGTACAAAGAACGGTGGTGAACTTTTTATCAAAAAATATTCTGAACCTAAAAGTCATTGCCTTAGGTTCAAGATGTTAAGATTCGTTAACCTTCGGTCATAAAAAAGTCCTACCAGAAATTCGGGACTTGGTTTATATTTGATTTCACGGAGAGAGGAATGATGGTTGAAGCAAGCTTGAGACAAAAACAGGAGACCCTTCCCGATGCTGATTCGGGTGTTTTTGTTGGTCACGGCGGCATTCCAGGCGAGGGGCCGTACATTTCAATCTGGCTTACTCTCGCGCAAGGAACCGTGCTCGATGTCCGGTGCCGTTGTAACGGTTGTCCTTCGGCACTTC
>Ga0247831_1005386_pt1 | contig 16082 bp, 12 predicted proteins | sample LaCruzMarch2015__9_FD_192406 | JGI IMG/M metagenome (GOLD analysis project Ga0247831, IMG submission 192406) | Freshwater microbial communities from meromictic Lake La Cruz, Castile-La Mancha, Spain - LaCruzMarch2015_1m | ecosystem: Environmental > Aquatic > Freshwater > Lake | place: Spain... | reverse complement strand
CAGGCAGCCTCTGTGGCCTTGTTGCCTTTGCGCTTGTCAAAAGATCAAACGCCTTTTGGTTTATTGGTGTTGGCTTCGCCCGATGCACAGCGTTTTCAAAGTGGCATGGGCACCGATTTTCTGGAGCACTTGGGCGAGCTTTGCAGCGCGGCACTTTCGGCCTTGTTGCCTTCAAAGGGCTAAGGCTTCAGCATGGACGAGCGCGTCGCTCGTTACCTTGACCATGTGCGTTTTGAGAAACGCCTGGCCGAGAGAACCTCGACGCTCTATGCCATAGATCTGCACAAACTGTCTGAGTTGGCGCTGGCTGCCAACGTCGATTTGGCGCAGGTGCAAACCACGCACGTGCGCAGGTGGGTGGTGCAAATGCACAGTGGTGGCCGCTCGGGTCGCGGCATTGCTTTGATCTTGTCTGGCTGGCGCGGTTTTTACCATTGGCTGGCGCGCGAAAACCTCATTGCACACAATCCTGTTGAGGGTGTGCGTGCTCCCAAAGTTTCAAAGCCATTGCCCAAAGCCTTGGGCGTAGACGAAGCAGTGCAGTTGGCCGAGCACTTTGAAGAAGCCGATGACCCATGGCTAGAAGCGCGCGATGTGGCCATGGTGGAATTGCTATACGGTTGTGGCTTGCGAGTCACCGAGCTCACGGGCTTAGATGTTGTGGCCAGCTCAGAAGCGGCGAATAAAGGTCGTGGCTGGATTGATTTGCAAAGCGCCGAGGTCATGGTGCAAGGCAAGGGCGGAAAGCGCAGAACGGTGCCTTTGGGGCAAGCCGCTTTGAAGGCGCTTGAGCTATGGTTGCCCTTGCGAAGTCAAGCTTTGGGCATGATGACCCAATCGGTGCCTGGCCTGTCAGACGCAGCGCTGGCGCTCTTTCCGGGCCGACATGGCACCCGTTTAACAGCACAGTCGGTGTGGCAACGGCTCAAGCGGCGCAGTTTGTTGGCTGGCATGGCCACGCCAGTGCATCCGCACATGTTGAGGCATTCGTTTGCCAGCCATTTGCTTCAGTCCAGTAGCGACTTGCGCGCTGTTCAAGAGTTGTTAGGCCACGCCAACATCAGCACCACACAGGTTTACACACGGCTTGATTTTCAGCATTTGTCCAAAGCTTATGACGCGGCACACCCAAGGGCCAAAAGGGGCGGCGTACCAGGCAAACAAGCGAAAAAATAATTGCCTGTGCCTGAAGGTTTTTTGCCTTCATTCGAGTGGGACAATGGCGGTATGAAAACGATTCAACTCAAACCGGGTAAAGAACGCTCTTTGCAACGCCAACATCCGTGGATTTTTGAATCGGCCATTGCCAAGGGCAGTGCCGACGCCGGTGAAACGGTGCGCGTTGAGTCTAGCGATGGTGTGTTTTTAGCTTGGGCTGCATTCAGTCCCGTATCGCGCATTCGGGCGCGTGTTTGGAGTTTCAACGAGGCGCAGCGCATAGACGCAGCGTTCATTCAAAGTCTGATTCAAAAATCCATTCAAGCACGCAGTTTGTTTGACATTCAAAGCAATGGCATGCGCTTGGTGCATGGCGAATCGGATGGTTTGCCTGGCTTGGTGGTGGACCGTTATGGTGATACCTTGGTGGCGCAATTTACGTCTTGCGGCACTGAACGGTTTAAAGATGTGATGGCCGATGCTTTGCTCAAGGCCACGGGCCTTGGCAAACTTTACGAGCGCTCTGACGCCAATGTTCGCGCTCTTGAAGGTTTGCCAGAAGTCACAGGCTGGCTGCGAGGTGAGGGGTCCACAGAAATCATTTTGCAGGAGCATGGGTGGCTGTTGTCTTTGAACATTGCAGAAGGCCATAAAACGGGTTTCTATTTGGATCAGCGCGACAGTCGTTTCCGTTTTTACCAGCACACGCTGTTTCGGAAGTTTCAAAATGTGCTCAATTGTTATTGCTATACCGGTGGCTTTACGGTGGCAGCATTGGCGGGTGGTGCAGCGCATGTGACGTCGATTGATTCGTCGGGGCCTGCGCTTGAGAAAGCCAAGGCCAATGTGTTGCTCAATGGGTTTGATGTGTCATGCACGACTTTCATGGATGCCGATGTGAATGCTTCGCTGCGTGTTTTCATTGAGCAGGGGCGGCGGTTTGATGCCATTGTGTTGGACCCGCCAAAGTTTGCGCCTACTGCGGCTCATGCTGAGCGGGCTGCACGGGCTTACAAGGACATTAATCGCTTGGCTTTTAAGTTGTTGGCGCCGGGTGGTGAGTTGTTTACTTACTCTTGTTCTGGTGGAATCAGTGCTGATTTGTTTCACAAGATTGTGGCTTCTGCGGGAACGGATGCGGGGGTGGATGGGTATATCAGTGAGAGGTTGCAAGGGGCGCCGGATCATCCTATGACGGTTTATTTTCCGGAGGGGGAGTATTTGAAGGGGTTGGTGGTGGTGAAGAAACTTTGAGCTTCTTTTCGCTCGCAGGGTGAGGATGGCTTGTGCGAGCGCCTCATACTGGAGTACCAGAAATCGTTGCCCGCACAAGCCATCCTCACCCTGATAAGTGATTGGGTAGATGGGTACACTTCGTTCCTGTTTTGAATTTTGCTTCACCTCTCTTTTTGGAGTATTTCCATGGCTTTGATTCCTGCAACCATCCTGACTGGGTTTTTGGGTTCCGGTAAAACCACCTTGCTTAAGCGCGTGCTGACGGAAGCTCATGGACAGAAGATTGCCATCATTGAAAATGAGTTTGGTGAGGAGAATATTGACAGCGACATTTTGGTGTCGGACACCAATGAGCAAATTATTCAGATGAGCAATGGCTGTATTTGCTGCACCATTCGGGAAGATTTGCGGACCACGCTTCAAACTTTGGCCGAGCAAAGGCGCAAGGGTGAACTCAACTTTGATCGGGTGGTCATTGAGACCACGGGTCTGGCCGATCCGGGGCCTGTGGCGCAAACGTTTTTCATGGACGATGAAATTGCCGAAAGTTTTTTGCTTGATTCGATTTTGACGCTGGTGGACGCCAAGCATGCGGCGCAGCAGTTGAACGATCGTCAGGAAGCGCGCCGGCAAGTGGGGTTTGCGGATCAGATTTTCATCAGCAAGGCTGATTTGGTGTCTAAGCCTGAGTTGGAAGCTTTGCAGCACCGTTTGACTCACATGAATCCCCGGGCACCGCAAAAGGTGGTGCACTTTGGCGAAGTGTCTTTGGCCGAGGTGTTTGATTTGCGAGGTTTTAACTTGAATGCCAAGTTGGACATTGATCCTGACTTTTTGAAGGAGGAGGTGCCGCATGTGCACGATGAGCATTGCGGGCACGATCATGATCACGCACATGACCATGGGCATGAAAAGGCGCACGACCATCATGATCACGCGCATGGTGAGAATTGCGATCACCCTTCGCACCAAGGCGAGGGCCATGGACACCACCATCACTTTGACGATGATGTGAAGAGTTTTGTATTCAAATCAGAAAAACCCTTCGATCCGGCTAAATTGGAGGATTTTTTGGGCGCCATTGTGAATGTGTATGGGCCTCGCATGCTTCGTTACAAAGGTGTGTTGAACATGAATGGCACCGAAAGAAAAGTCATTTTCCAGGGCGTCCATCAGCTGATGGGAAGCGATTTGGGTCCTGTTTGGGCTGAAAATGAGGTCAAAGTTAGCAAAATGGTGTTCATTGGCATTGACTTGCCCAAAGACATTTTGTTGCAAGGTTTGGAGCAATGTTTGGTTTAGTTTTCCAGAAAGCGTTTTAAGGCTGTTCAGTCGCTACAATCTGCGCCCTGACGGGGTCCCTTAATTGGTGCCTCGATGCGCCCAGAAGGTCGAAAATTGGGTTTTGACGCAAATGAGCCGATGACCACAATTCATTTGCAAATGGCTGGTGTCCTGGAAGGACGCGTAAGCCGCCACGGCTAGGAGACAGGACGTGAAAAAGCCCCTTAAAACGAGCTCAAAAACCGCAGTGAAAAAAACCAGCATGCAGGCTAAAGTGAAAACCAAAGCTAAAGCCAAACCGGCCTCACCTGAAAAGAAACAGGGCAAAGCAGCGCCTGCCAAAGCAGTCAAAACGACTGTCTCCAAAGTTGTTGCAAAGGCTAAACCCGTCGAGAAAAAAGCAGTGTCCAAGTCGGCCTCTAAACCTGTCGCCAAAGCGGTTACCAAACCCGTCACAAAACCAGTGAGTAAAGCACCTGTTAAGCCGGTGTTAAAGGCAAAGCCAGCTGCCAAGCCTGTTGCCAAATCTGCGCCCAAGCCAGTTGCCAAAGCGCCCGTGAAAGTTGCAGCCAAAGTTGCGGTCAAAGTGACAGCTAAAGCCGCTCCCAAAGTAGCAACAAAAGCCGCGCCAGTGAAACCAGAAAAAGCAGCCAAGCCTGCCAAAGCTGAAAAATCAGCTGCAATAGTTCCGCCAGTGGTCGTGGCACCTGTGGCGCCAGGTGACGTGCCCGCGCGTGCGGTGCGGCCATCTGCCCGTCTCGCTCAAATTACTGTGCCATCGATGGCTCAATCGGTGGCTTCTACGGCTGCAAAAGCCAGTTACTTACAAAACATGCCCACACAAGCTCTGACACCCCCTCCCTTCGTGGCCGTTAAAAAAGATGCCAAGTTGGCCAACAATTGGAAAACCAAAAAACCCGACCAACTGAGCGATGCTGAAATCATGGCCATGTCTGACAAGGACTACATGAACGATGCGCAAATGGCATATTTCAGAATCAAATTGGTGATCCTCAAACAAGGCATCTTGGCCAATGCGGGTGAAACCACCGAGCATTTGCGCGAAGACACTGTGGTGGTGCCCGATCCCGCAGACCGCGCCACCATTGAAGAAGAGCACGCTCTTGAATTGCGAACACGCGATCGTGAGCGAAAGTTGCTGAAGAAAATTGAGCAATCTATTCAGCGCATCGATTCAGGCGACTATGGTTATTGCGACGAAACAGGTGAACCCATTGGTGTGGGCCGTTTGTTGGCCCGTCCAACTGCCAATTTGTCATTGGAAGCACAGCAGCGACGCGAACTCAAACAAAAAATGTTTGGGGATTGAATTGAGGCCGCTGACGACTCTGAAAAGGCTCCACCAGGAGCCTTTTTTTCGCATTCAAACAACAATTGTTCAGTCGTTTAAATTTTTTCAAAATTTTTGAATTATTTTTTGATTCATCAAATGCCTCAGAAGTTACTTGCAGACCAAGTTCTAAGTACCTAATTTTCAACGATTTTTCCAACCCAATTCTATTGCAAAGTATCTTCTAAGCCCTTGATTTCATTGAAAAAAACTTGAAAACCCCCTTGCGGTTGCATGAATACCTGATACAGTGCAAAAAAGTGCAATTAAGTGGGAAAAGCTCCCAAATTGCTTATTTCATCATCAGGAATTGGAAATCAAGTGTTTCAAGGTGCATCTTCGTTGAGTTTGGACGCTAAAGGCCGCCTGTCGGTGCCTACGCGTCACCGCGAGGTTTTGAGTGCCACAGCCAGTGGCCAACTCACCATCACCAAACACCCTCACGGCTGCTTAATGATGTTCCCCCGCACAGAGTGGGAGCGTTTCCGTGAGCGCATTGCACAATTGCCCATGGAGGCTCAGTGGTGGAAGCGAATCTTCTTGGGCAATGCCATGGACGTAGACATGGACGGCACAGGCCGCGTGTTGATCTCGCCTGAGTTGCGGGCTGCGGCGGGCATCGCCAAAGACACCATCTTGCTGGGCATGGGCAATCATTTTGAGTTGTGGGACAAAACGGCCTACGACACGCAAGAAGCAAAAGCCATGCAGGGCGACATGCCCGATGTCTTCAAGGACTTTTCGTTCTGAGGCCTGTGTGACGACCCATTGGCAGCACACCACCGTCTTGCTCACTGAAGCAGTCGATGCATTGTTAGACAGTGCAGGAGAAAGCGCCCAAAAAAATACTTATGTCGATGCCACCTTTGGGCGAGGCGGTCATTCACGTTTGATTTTGTCGCGCTTGCCAGAGGGTGCGCAACTCATCGCATTTGACAAAGATGTCGAGGCCATTGCAGAGGCGGCGCAAATCAACGATGCGCGTTTTTCAATACGGCACGAAGGCTTCAGGCATCTGGGTGAACTGCCCGCTGGCAGCATTGCAGGTGTGTTGATGGACCTGGGCATCAGCTCCCCCCAAATTGACAACCCCGACAGGGGTTTTTCTTTTCGTTTCGATGGCCCCTTGGACATGCGCATGGACACCACGCGCGGTCAAAGTGTGGCCGAGTGGCTGGCCTCTGCCAGTGTGGATCAGATCACGGAGGTGGTACGTGACTATGGCGAAGAACGGTTTGCTTTTCCGATTGCAAAGGCGATTGTGGCTCGCCGACAAGAGCGGGGCCCAATTTCATCCACCGCCGATTTGGCCGGGATCGTGGCTAGTACGGTCAAAACCCGCGAGCCGGGCAAGGACCCTGCAACGCGGACATTTCAGGCTCTTCGGATTTTCATCAACGCCGAGCTTGAGGAGCTTGAACAAGCGTTAGAAGCCAGCCTTGAAGTGTTGCAGCCTGGGGGCCGTTTGGTAGTCATCAGTTTTCACTCATTGGAAGATCGCATCGTGAAGCAATTCATTGCGAAGCATTCCAAAGAGGTCTATGACCGCCGCGCACCTTTCGCAGTGCCGCAGCCCATGAAGCTGAAGTCTTTAGAGCGAATTCGACCCAGTGATGCCGAGGTGGCTGGCAATCCGCGTTCACGCAGCGCCATCATGCGCGTGGCCGAAAGAACGGCGGTGATGGCATGACGCGCATGAATTTATTCTTGGTCATCGCTATCATTTTGTCGGCCATGTTTTTGGTTCACAGTCATTACGAAGCGCGTCGTTCGTTCATGATTTTAGAAGCCGCCATGAAAGAGGCGACGCGACTTGAGTTAGAGCACGAGCGTTTGCAAGTAGAGCGTCGTTCGCAAGCATCACCACTGCGCATTGAACAAATCGCCAAGCAACAATTGCAAATGCGTTTGGTCACACCGGGCATTACCCAGTATGTGAAACAGCCTTCTGATTTGCAAACAAGCTCACAAAAGGTGGCAGCACAAAAGCCTGAAAAATCAACCGAGGGCAGGCCATGAGCCGCAGTGTTCAGCTGTCCTCTAGCCCTTTGTTGGCCAGCAAAACGCCAGTCTGGCGCAGCAAACTCATTGTGGCCACCATGGCCTTGGCCTTTGTGGGCTTGGCTGTTCGAGCATCGTATGTTCAGGTCTTTGAAAACGCTTTTTACAAACGTCAAGGCGAAGTGCGCTTTGCCAGAACCCTGACTTTGCCTGCCAACCGCGGCCGCATTTTGGACCGCAATGGTTTGATCTTGGCTTCCAGTGTGCCCGCACCCAGTGTGTGGGCCAACCCAGAAGAGATTGACAGATCGCCTGAAGGCTTGCGTCAGTTAGGCAAGTTGCTTGAAATGTCGCCCACAGAGTTGGCAAAGAAATTAGAGAACGAGGACAAAACTTTTGTGTGGCTGCGCCGGCAAATGGACGAACCAGTGGTGAAGCAAGTTTTGGCTTTGAACATCAAGGGCATCTACACCATCAAAGAATACAAACGTTTGTATCCCGAGGGTGAATCGGCGGCGCACATTGTTGGTTTCACCAACGTGGAAGACAAAGGCCAAGAAGGCATCGAGTTGATTTTCCAAGATCAACTCTCTGGCAAACCTGGTGCAAGACGCGTCATCAAAGATCGCTTGGGGCGTGTGGTGGAAGATGTAGGACAGATGACCCCCCCTGTTGATGGCGAAGATTTGCAATTGAGCATTGACAGCAAGGTGCAGTTCTTTGCCTACCAAAAACTGCGTGAAGCGGTTTTAGAAAATAAAGCCAAAGCAGGCAGTGTGGTGGTGCTAGATGCGCAAACAGGTGAAATATTGGCGTTGGCCAACTATCCTAGTTATTCACCCGACAAGCGTGTCAATTTGAGTGGCGAGCAATTGCGCAATCGCGCACTCACCGACAGTTTTGAGCCTGGTTCCACCATGAAGCCTTTTGCCATTGCAGTTGCATTAGAAAAAGGCATCATCAAGCCTGAAACCATCATTCAAACGGCGCCCGGCAGCATCAACATCACGGGCTCCACAATCACAGATTCGCACCCTTACGGCGCGCTCACTGTGAATGAGGTGATTCAAAAATCGAGCAACGTGGGTACAGTGAAAATTGCCATGCAATTGCAGCCCCGTGAAATGTGGGAAATGTTCACAGCGGTGGGTTTAGGCCAGAAGCCGCAATTGCCTTTCCCTGGTGTTGTCAGCGGTCGCTTGCGAGCTGCCAAAACCTGGCGCCCCATTGAGCAAGCCACCATGAGCTACGGCTATGGCGTGTCGACCAGTTTGTTCCAAATGGCTCGCGCGTACACCATCTTTGCCAGTGACGGAAAGTCATTGCCTGCAACCTTGATCAAAAATGGCCAAATTCCTGCAGGTGTGCCAGTCATCAGTCCACAAAATGCGCAAGCCATGCGCCACATGTTGAATTTGGCAGCAGGCCCTGGCGGCACAGCGCAGAAAGCGCAAACCATGGGTTATTCGGTGGGCGGCAAAACTGGCACGGCCCACAAGCAAGAGGGTAAGGGTTACGCTGGCAAAAAATACCGCGGCGTGTTTGTGGGCATGGCACCCATTGAAAAACCACGCATTGTGGTGGCCGTCATGATTGATGAACCCTCTAACGGCCATTATTACGGCGGTGATGTGGCTGCGCCCGTTTTCAGTCAAACCGTGCAGCAAAGTTTGCGCTTGATGGGTGTGCAACCCGATATGAGTGTCAAGCCACAAATTGTGGCCAACGCGGTGGAGGAGTCGTTCTGATGCAAACCCTGCACAGCCCAACTCAAGCCGCAGAATGGTTGCGCCAACACGTCACTGGCGTTTTGTGCACCGACAGTCGAGCCATTCAAAAAGGCGATGGCTTCATTGCTTGGCCAGGCTTTGCCACCGACGGTCGTGCTTATGTCGCATCGGCATTTGAGCAAGGTGCCACAGCTTGTTTGGTAGAGGCAGAAGACTGCTTGCAATGGCAATCGGCTTGGGAAGCTGTGTCAAACAAAGTACCCAATCAAGTGGCGGCCTATACAGGTTTGAAAGCAGATACAGGCTGGATTGCAGACGCTTATTACGAGCAACCCAGCCAAGCACTGAAGGTGATGGCGGTGACCGGCACCAACGGCAAAACGTCTGCGACTTGGTGGTTGGCTCAGGCACTCAATGCCATGAAGCTCGGTGCTGAGGGTGAGGCATTAGCGCCCCGTTGTGCCATTGTGGGTACGCTGGGTGTGGGGCAGCCACCCAATTTAATGTCGACGGGCATGACCACGCCAGACCCTGTTTTATTGCAAGCGCAGTTTAGAAAGTTTGTGGCTGCAGGCATCTCCCACTGTGCCATTGAAGCCAGCTCCATTGGGCTTGCCGAACAGCGTTTGGCCGGCACACACATTCAATTGGCCATGTTGACCAATTTCACACAAGATCATTTGGACTATCACGGCTCAATGTCGGCTTATTGGCAAGCCAAGCGGGCACTCTTTGCGTGGCCCGAACTTGAGATAGCGGTCATCAACGTCGATGATGTTCAAGGAGCAAAGTTGGCAGCTGATCTGTCGCAAAGAGCTATGGCTGATACTAGCGCTCAAGCCTTGGACCTTTGGACTTGCTCTAGTCAAGGTCAAGCTGCTCGATTGCAAGCACGTCATTTGACAAGGAACTTAACGGGTTTGGCCTTCGATGTGATCGAAGGTCAAGAAAGTGTCCACCTTCAAACTTCATTGATGGGGGATTACAACGTTGACAACATGCTCGGTGTCATCGCTGCCTTGCGCGCCTTGAAATACGACTTGGTTCAAATCGTTCAAATTTGTGCGCAACTCAAAGCGGTTCCGGGCCGTATGGAAAAAGTCGCTGGCGTCGAGGGGCTCGAGTTGCCTTTGACGGTGGTGGACTATGCGCACACCCCCGATGCCGTGACACAAACCTTGCTAGCCCTGAAGCCGCTGGCGGACGCTTTGGGCTCGCAACTTTGGTGTGTCTTGGGATGTGGTGGCGATCGAGATGCCAGCAAGCGCCCCTTGATGGCTGCGGCGGCTGAATCTGTGGCCCACCATTTGGTGCTAACCAGTGACAACCCGCGCAGTGAATTGCCTGCCCAAATTGTGCAGGACATGCGCCAAGGTTTACAAGCACCCGACAAAGCACATCAAGAACTTGACCGTGCCAAAGCTATTTTTCAAACGATCCTGCAAGCAGGTCAGCATGATGTGATTTTGATCGCAGGCAAAGGCCATGAGGACACCCAAGAAATTGCAGGGGTCAAGTACCCCTTCGACGATCGCTTGCACGCGCATGACGCATTGGTCAAACGTGCCGATGGGGTAAAGCAGATGGGAGCTCAGCCATGAACATGACGCTGACTCAGCTTCAAACATGGTTGCCGCAAGCTGCGGCTGTTTCTGGCACCTCGGCCGCGGCGCTTTCAAGCCACACCGTGATCAAAGCTGTGCGCACAGACAGCCGCAGTGTGGTCGCAGGTGATTTGTTTATTGCCCTTAAGGGTGAAACTTTTGATGGCACAGCTTTCTTGGCGCAAGCTCAAGTGCAGGGCGCTGTGGCCGTTTTGTTTGAAGCGCAAGACCCGCTCAAAGGTGAGCACCTTCAATACCTGAAAGACGTTTCAGTGCCTGCCTACTGCGTGCCTAATGCGCGCGCCGCATTGGGTGATTTGGCCACGCAATGGCGACGTCAATTTGATTTGCAGCTGATTGGTGTCACAGGCAGCAATGGAAAAACCACTGTCACGCAAATGATTGCTTCAGTGTTAAAGGCAGATACTTCATGCCCGTCCTTGTCGACACAAGGCAACTTGAACAATGAAATTGGTGTGCCACTGACTTTGTTCAATTTGCGCCCTGAGCATCGCCGTGCAGTGGTGGAGTTGGGCATGAATCATCCGGGTGAGATTGAAATATTGACCCGCTACGCGCAACCCACCATTGGTTTGGTGAACAACGCCCAACGTGAGCACCAAGAATTCATGGCCACGGTAGAAGCTGTGGCCCTCGAAAATGGTGAAGTGATTCGACACTTGCCTGCCAATGGCATCGCGGTGTTTCCCGCGCAAGACACGTACACCGAAGTTTGGAAGAAGTTGGCAGGCGCTCGTCGGGTTCTCACGTTTGGCTTCACACAAGGTGATGTTCAGGCGCACGACATTGCCTGGGTCAATGGTGCTTGGTCGTTTCAATTGACAACAGCCCATACAGCTTTGGCTTGTCGTTTGAACATTGCAGGTCGACACAATATTTTGAATGCTTTGGCGGCTACAGCCTGTGCATTGGCTGCTGGCATGAGTCTGGTTACCATCGTGAAAGGGCTTGAGAATTTTGAGCCTGTCAAAGGACGTTCCAAATCTTCCGAGTGGCAAATTGAGAACCACACCTTCACGATGGTGGACGACACCTACAACGCCAACCCCGACTCTGTTCGGGCCGCCATTGAGGTTTTGGCTGAGTTGCCTGCGCCGCGTTTACTGATTTTGGGCGACATGGGTGAAGTGGGTCAACAAGGTGCTGAATTTCACCAAGAGGTGGGTGCTTTCGCCAAAGCTTCGGGCATTGAGGCCTTGTTCACTTTGGGCGATTTATGCGTGCACAGCAGTCAAGCTTTTGAAGGTGCACATCACTTCTCAGACATGGACAACTTGCAACATGCCGTGTTGGCTCAGATATCGACCTACAACAGTGTGCTGGTCAAAGGATCGCGGTTCATGAAAATGGAACGCGTCGTAGATGCCTTGCGACACAGGTTTGAGCAAGCTCAGGCCTCTGAAAGAGAGTCAATCCATGCTGCTTAACTTGGCGCAATGGTTGCAAAGCTTATCCCCTGACTGGGGCTTCTTGCGTGTATTTCAATACATCACTTTCCGCGCAGTGATGGCCGCTTTGACTTCATTGCTCATTGGCCTCATTGCAGGCCCTGCAGTGATCCGTAAATTGACGGCTCTCAAAATAGGCCAGCCGATTCGGGGTTATGGCATGGAGACACACATGGCCAAAAGTGGCACGCCCACGATGGGCGGTGTGCTGATCTTGTTGTCAATTGCCATCAGCACCTTGTTGTGGTTTGACCTGTCCAATCGCTTTGTCTGGATTGTGCTCATTGTGACCTTGGGCTTTGGCGCCATTGGCTGGGTAGATGACTGGCGCAAAGTGGTGAACAAAGATCCCGAAGGCATGCGTTCTCGTGAAAAGTATTTTTGGCAATCTGTGATTGGTTTGTTGGCAGCCTTCTATTTGGTTTTCAGTATTTCTGAAAGCTCCAATCTGCGTGTGCTCGACTTGTTCATGAATTGGGCCATTTCAGGGTTTGACGTGAATTTGCCGCCTAAAGCAGGCTTGATGGTGCCGTTCTTTAAAGAGGTGAGTTACCCCTTGGGTGTGTTTGGTTTCGTGGTCCTCACTTACTTGGTCATTGTGGGATCTAGCAATGCTGTGAACTTGACCGATGGGCTCGATGGCTTGGCCATCATGCCGGTCGTCATGGTGGGTTCTGCATTGGGCGTGTTTGCCTATGTGACCGGCAGTTCGGTGTACGCCAAATACTTGTTCCTGCCCTACATTCCAGGCACAGGTGAATTGCTGATCTTCTGCGCTGCCATGGCCGGTGCAGGTTTGGCATTCTTGTGGTTCAACACACATCCTGCTCAAGTGTTCATGGGCGATGTAGGCGCGTTGGCTCTGGGCGGTGCGCTGGGAACCATTGCCGTTATTGTTCGACAAGAAATTGTGCTGGCCATCATGGGCGGTATTTTTGTGGTGGAAGCCTTGTCAGTGATGGCGCAAGTTTCTTATTTCAAATACACCAAAAAGAAATATGGCGAAGGTCGCAGAATTTTAAAGATGGCCCCTTTGCACCACCATTTTGAAAAGAGTGGCTGGAAAGAAACCCAAGTGGTTGTGCGTTTTTGGATCATCACCATGCTGTTGTGCTTGGTGGGCCTGTCGACTTTGAAGCTGAGATAAAGATGAAATACCTTCAAGGCCAACACATTTTAATTCTAGGGCTGGGTAGCTCAGGGTTGGCCATGGCGCGCTGGTGTGCAGAGAGGGGTGCTGACATTACGGTGGCCGATACGCGTGAAGCGCCTGCCAATTTACAGGTTCTGAATACTGAGTTGCCTGAAGTTCAATTCAAATCGGGTCCCTTTGCGGCCAATTTGCTTGAAGGCACTTCCGTGCGCGCTGTCTTTGCCAGCCCAGGACTTGCGCCCGTCGAAACATTGCCCGTGATAGAAGCGGCTAGAGCCATGGGCCTGTGGGTAGGCGGCGAGTTGAGTTTGTTTGTACAAGCCTTGGAAAATTTAAAGGCAACAAGAGACTATGCACCGCAAGTCTTGGCTATCACGGGGACCAACGGTAAAACAACGGTCACGGCCCTGACAGGTCAGCTGATTGAACGGGCTGGCAAAACTGTGAAGGTGGCAGGCAACATTGGCCCGACTTTGCTAGACACCTTGCGCTTGTCGATGGCCACAGAGTTGCCAGAAGTTTGGGTGTTGGAGTTGTCCAGTTTCCAACTTGACAACGCGGGCCCTTTTGAGCCCAGTGCCGCCACAGTTTTGAACATCACTCAAGACCATCTGGATTGGCACGGCAACATGGCCGCTTACGTTGCCGCTAAAGAGAAAATATTCGGTGCCAGCACCCTTATGGTTTTGAACCGCGATGACGCACGTGTGATGGCCATGTTGCCTGGACCAGTTCGCGCCAAATTACAAAAGCCTGTAATTCGATTACATGTTACCTATGGTGCCGAAATGCCGCAACGCCCCGGCGATTTTGGTTTGGAAACTGTCAACGGCATGACATGGTTGGTGCGTGCCCTTGAAGCCGATGAGACGCGCCGCTTGCGCAAAGGCGAAGTTGAGGAAATTCACATTCAACGTTTGATGCCAGCCGATGCGCTGCGCATTCGGGGTCGCCACAATGCGGTCAATGCATTGGCAGCTTTGGCCTTGGCCACCAGCACAGGTGCCAGCTTGGCATCGATGCTGTTTGGTTTGCGCGAATACAAAGGCGAACCACATCGGGTGGAGCCTGTGGCCATCGTGAATGAAGTTGAATATTTTGATGACAGCAAGGGCACCAACGTAGGCGCAACTGTGGCTGCATTGCTGGGCTTAGGCGCCGAGCGACGTGTGGTGGTCATTTTGGGCGGCGATGGCAAGGGTCAAGACTTTTCGCCATTGGCTGAACCGGTGGCCAGGTATGCGCGTGCCGTGGTGTTGATTGGGCGTGATGCACAGCTGATTCGCGAAGAAATAAAAGCCTGTGGCGTTCCCTTGATCGATGCGAGCACCCTGCCTGAAGCCGTGAATGCCGCCAAGGACATTGCACAAGCGGGTGATGCCGTTTTGTTGTCGCCAGCATGTGCCAGCTTTGACATGTTCCGTGACTACCCGCATCGGGCTCAAGTTTTCTGTCAAGCCGTGGCTGAAATTGCCGAAGCAGCTGGCCAATCCATGGAGGCTGTTCTATGACCGAGATGTGGTCTCGCATGTTGGCTTGGAGCAGTAGCGTGTTAAGTCGCTCGGGTGGCGTTGGCCGTCTTCAAGGTGCAGCAGAAGGCGCTCTGCCTGTGAACTTAGGCAGCTACGACTATGCCAGAGGCGGTTCAGCCCAAGGCAAGATTCAAAACATCGATCAGACCCTGGTGTGGGTGGTGGTGGCGTTGTTGATGTGGGGCATGGTCATGGTGTATTCGGCCAGCATTGCCATGCCGGACAACCCCAAGTTTGCAAAATATTCACAAACACATTTTTTGGTACGACACATCATTTCTATTTCAATTGGATTTGGTGTTGCGCTTTTGGCCTTTCAGGTGCCTTTGGAAACTTGGGAGAAAAATGCCAGGCCCTTGTTCATATTTGCTTTGGTTCTTTTGACATTGGTTCTCATTCCTTTCATCGGCAAAGGCGTGAATGGTGCACGCCGATGGATTTCTCTGGGTGTGATCAATTTTCAACCTTCAGAGTTCGCCAAGTTGGCCGTGATCATTTACGCATCCGACTACATGGTGCGCAAGATGGAAGTGAAAGAACGCTTTTTCCGCGCTGTTCTGCCGATGGGCGCCGCCGTCGCTCTTGCGGGTATCTTCTTGCTGGCCGAACCTGACATGGGTGCCTTCTTGGTGATTGCCATCATTGCCATGGGTATCTTGTTTTTAGGGGGTGTCAATGCCCGCATGTTCTTCTTGATCTTGGCTATCTTGATTTTTGCCTTTGCCATGATGATTGCGGCATCACCGTGGCGCCGTGAGCGTATTTTTGCGTACCTCGATCCTTGGGATCCAACGCACACCTTGGGTAAAGGCTATCAGTTGTCGCACTCTCTGATCGCCATTGGCCGTGGCGAAATTTTTGGCGTGGGCTTGGGCGGCAGTGTTGAAAAGCTGCATTGGTTGCCTGAAGCGCATACCGATTTCTTACTGGCGGTCATTGGTGAAGAGTTTGGCTTGGTGGGTGTGGTTGCTGTCATTGGCATGTTCTTGTGGCTTAGCCGCCGCATCATGGTCATAGGTCGTCAAGCACTGGCTCTGGAACGCACCTTTGCAGGTTTGGTGGCACAGGGTATTGGCATTTGGATTGGGTTCCAGTCCTTCATCAACATGGGCGTTAACTTGGGCGCATTGCCCACCAAAGGTTTGACTTTGCCACTCATGAGTTATGGCGGGTCTGCCATTTTGATGAACCTAATCGCCATTGCCATCGTGCTTCGAATCGATGCCGAGAACAAGCAAATGATGCGAGGGGGCCGAACATGAGCCACTGCGCACTGATCATGGCGGGCGGTACAGGTGGGCACATCTTCCCAGGTTTGGCTGTGGCTGAATCATTGCGAGATGCAGGCTGGCGTGTGCATTGGCTGGGCGTACCGGGCAGCATGGAAAGTCAATGGGTGCCAGAGCGTGGCTTCCCGTTTGAGCCTGTGGAATTTGGGGGTGTCCGCGGCAAGGGCTTGACCAGTTTGATCTTCTTGCCTCTGCGTTTGCTCAAAGCATTTTGGCAAAGCATTCAAGTGGTTCGACGTGTCAAGCCTGATGTGGTGGTGGGTTTGGGTGGTTAC
>Ga0247831_1005382_pt1 | contig 16111 bp, 19 predicted proteins | sample LaCruzMarch2015__9_FD_192406 | JGI IMG/M metagenome (GOLD analysis project Ga0247831, IMG submission 192406) | Freshwater microbial communities from meromictic Lake La Cruz, Castile-La Mancha, Spain - LaCruzMarch2015_1m | ecosystem: Environmental > Aquatic > Freshwater > Lake | place: Spain... | reverse complement strand
TCCACGGCCACGAGGACATCGCGGGATTCGGTGATGGTCGGGGTGGCGAGGGTGCGTCCTTGGGGGCGGGCGAGGGCGAGGACGAGGCTGGCGAGGGTGAAGGCGAGGAGGACGGGGCGGGGGTTGAGGGAGTTTTGCGCGGAGCGCAGCAGCTGGAATGAGTTCGCGGAAAGGCGGGCGCGGGTGATTTTCGGAAGGGTGGCCGTGGTGGTGGCGCGGGCAGCCTGGAGGCTGGCGAGCAGCAGGGCGGCGGGCGCGAGCAGGAGCCAGAAAAGAGTGGGGTGGGCGAAGGTCACGGCGGATCAGCGGCGGCGGAGGAGCGGCAGGGCGGCGAGGAACAGCAGGGCGGCGGCGAACGAGGCGGGCCAAGCGTAGAGCTCGGTGGCGATGATATGGTTGGTCTGGTCGAAGGTGGTTTTCTGGGCGCGATCGATGGCGGCGAAGGCTTCGCGGGTGGCGGAGGGGTCGTCGGCGCGGTGGAAAGAGCCGCCGGTCTCGCGGGCGATGGCGCGGAGCAGGGGCTCATCGGTGGCGAAGGCCGCCATCTTGGTGCCGATGCGGCGGCCGGCTTCATCGAAGCGCGGATAGGGGGCGGGTTGCCCGGTGCCGACACTTACGGTGTAAACGGGGATGCCGGCGGCTTTGGCCACGGCTAAACTTTGTTCGGGAGAGAGCTGACCGGCGTTATTGGCGCCGTCGGTCAGGAGAATCACGAAGGCCCCGGCGCGGGGGGCATCGGGGTCTTTGCGGGCGCGTTGCAAGCGGTCCACGGAGAGCCCGATGGCGTCGCCGATGGCGGTGCCGTCCTCGATCAGGCCGATGCGCAGGCGGGAGATCTGGCGGCCCAGCCAGGTGTGGTCGTGGGTGAGCGGCGCCAAGGTGTAGGCGCGGCCGGAAAAGGCGACGAAGCCGATGCGGTCGGCGGGGCGGCGCTCGATGAAGGCGGACAGGACGGGTTTGAGGGCTTCGAGACGGTTGACCTGGCGGCCGTCGAGCTCCGCGTCCTCGGAATACATGGAGGTGGAAAGGTCGAGGGCGAGGATGAGATCGTAGCCCTCGCCGCGCACGATCACGCGGTCGTCGATCCGCTGGGGGCGGGCGAGGGCGAGGATCAACAGGGTGGAGGCGAGGTGGGCCAGCCAGACCGGCCAGCGGCGCACGGCGGGCGGGCGAGGGGAGGCCCAGGCGGCGGCGGAGGGGATGACCAATACGGCCACGGGGCGTCGGCGGCGGAGGAGGGCGACGAGCGGCAACAGGAGCAGGGCGAACAACCACAAGGGCTGGTCGAGGCGGTGGCTGGCGGGGTCGAGGCCGGGCAGCAGGGCGGCGAGGGCGGCGGGCGGGGTCATCGGCGGGCGGACTCGCGGCGGCGGAAAAAGCGCACGAGTGAATCGAGGCGATTCTCGTCGGTGCCGACGGCGTGGCGGGAAAAAGGGTCGGGGAACCAGGCGGCGAGGGCGGCGTCGCGGGCGGCGCGCCAACGAGCGTGGGCGGCGCGTTCGGCGTGGCCGGCGGCGAGGGTGACGAGACGCCCGGCGAAGGGGTCGTAGGCGACGAGGGGGCCGTCGGTCTCGGGCAGGGCGCGGTCCCACGGGTCGTCGATGCGCAGACCGAGCAGGGTGCAACGGCGTTGCAGGGCGGCCCAGCCCTCGGGCACGGGGCGGGCCGGGTGATCGGAAAGCCAGACGACGATGCTGTGGCGGGGGACGAGGGCGGAAAACGCGGAAAGGCTGAAATGCTGAAACGCGGAAAGGTGGGCGGCGGAGAAGGGCGGGGGCTCGGAGGCGAAGAGTTGGGTGGCGAGGTGGTGGATGGGGCCGCGGCCGTGGACGGGCGGGACGAGGCGGGCGCCGTCCGGGCGGAGGTGGGCGAGGCCGACGCGGTCGCGGTTGACTGATCCGAGGAGCAGGAGGAGGCCGGCGAGTTCCAGCAGGGCTTCGCGGCGGGTGGTGGCGCCGGAGCCGAAGCCGAGCGAGGGCGAATCCTCGAACACCAGCAGCACGGTGACCTCGCGCTCCTCGACGTATTTTTTGCGGTAGGGTTCACCGAGGCGGGCGGTGACGTTCCAATCGATGTCGCGCACGTCGTCGCCGTAGGCGTATTTCACGACTTGATCGAACTCCATCCCGCGGCCGCGGAAGGCGGAGCGGTAGCCTCCGCCGAGGGAGGTCTCGACGGCGTGGCGCACGCGCCACTCCAGGCGCCGGAGCGCGGCCAAGGGGGCGGCGACGGAGGCGGGGGAGGTGGAGGCAGCGGGGGGCAAGGGGAGGGGGCGGCGGGAGCCGGCGGGGGCACGGTTTACTTCGCGCCGGAGGGCATGGGCGTCTGGGCGAGGACCTGGGCGACGATGGTGTCGGTGGTGAGGTTTTCGGCCTCGGCCTCGTAGGTCAGGCCGATGCGGTGGCGGAGCACGTCGGCGGCGAGATCCTGGACGAGGGAGGGGGTGACGAAATCTTCGCCGCGGAGCCACGCGAGGGCTTTGGCGGACTGGTAGAGGGCGAGGGAGGCGCGGGGGGAGGCGCCGTAGGAGACGTGGCGGGCTTTGCCGTTGGGCAGGGGTTTGGCGAGGTCGCGGGTGGCGCGGACGAGGGCGAGCACGTAGGCCTGGACGGCGGGGGCGACGTGCACGGCATCGACCTGGGTGCGGAGTTGGAGCAACTCCTCGCCGCTGGACGCGGCTTGGAGGGCGGGCGACTTGGTCACCTGGCCCCAGCGGGTCATCATGGTGGTTTCCTCGGCGAGGGTCGGGTAATCGACGAGCAGCTTGAATAGGAAGCGGTCGGTCTGGGCTTCGGGGAGCGGGTAGGTGCCCTCTTGCTCGACCGGGTTTTGGGTGGCCATCACGAAAAACGGCCTGGGCAGCGGGTGGGTGGTGCCGCCGAGGGTGACCTGGCGTTCCTGCATGGCTTCGAGCAGGGCGGACTGGACCTTGGCGGGGGCGCGGTTGATTTCATCAGCCAGCACGAGGTTGGCGAAGATGGGGCCGCGGTGGGGGGCGAAGGCGGCGTCTTTCGGGGAGAAGATCATGGTGCCGACGACGTCGCTCGGCAGCAGGTCGGGGGTGAACTGGATGCGTTCGCACTGGACGCCGAGGGCGGTGCCGAGGGATTTGACGAGGAGGGTTTTGGCGAGACCGGGCATGCCCTCGAGGAGGACGTGGCCGTTGGCGAGCAGGGCGAGCAGGAGGCGCTCGATGATGGCGTCTTGGCCGATGACGGCCTTGGCGACTTCGGCGCGGATTTTTTCAGACCAAACGGGACCGGTGAGCATGGGAGCGAAGGAGGAAAGAGGTGGAGGGGGATTTGGGACTCGCGGGAGAGGCGAAGGTTGCGTTGGTTTACGAAAATTGGCGCACCATGGATTTACCATCCCAAATCCGCGAGCGGCTGGATACAGCCGGCGTCCTACCTGGCGATGTCACGGAAGTGTTTATCCGGGGCTCGGGGCCGGGCGGGCAGAAGATTAACAAGACCGCCTCCACGGTGGTGCTGCGGCATGGGCCGACCGGGCTGGAGGTGCGGTGTCAGGAGGAACGCAGCCAGGCGGCCAACCGGGCGCGGGCGTGGGAGCGGTTTTGCAAAAAACTGGAGGAGCGGCTGAGGGCGGCGGAGGGGGCGCGCCAGGCGGTGGTGGCCAAGGAGCGGAAGCTCAAGCGCAAGCGCAGTCCGCGCCAGAAGGCCATCCTGGTGGCGGGCAAGCGTCACCGGGCGGGGATCGTGGCGGCGCGGCGGGCCAAGGAGTAGGGTGCGTTCAGGCCAGGCGAGGACTGGCTATTTTTTCACGCAGTTCATTAAGCGTGAATGGCTTGGCTAGGAAATCAGTCTTCGGCTCGGCCAGCATATCCTCGGCGTCGAGCTCGGAGTAGCCGCTTATCAAGAGGATGGGCAGATCGGAGCGGTCAGCGCGGAGCAGCGAGAAAACCTCGCGGCCGGAGAGTCCGGGCATGGTGAGGTCGAGCAGGACGAGGGTGGGGCGGGCGGGATTTTGACGAAAAATGTCCACCCCGGCGGGGCCGTCATCTGCGGTCAGGACCGTGCAGTCCAGGGCTTCGAGCATTAGCCGGGTGGTTTCGCGCACGCTGGGTTCATCCTCGATCAGCAGAATGGTGCGTTTGGCCGAAAGGGGGAGTGGGGCCGTCATGGCCGGAGCGGGGGCGAGGGTAGTGGAGGCGGGTAAGTAGATATAAAAAGAGGTGCCGACCCCAGGCTGGCTGACTACGCGGATGGCGCCTTTGTGGCCGCGGATGATCCCGAGCAATGAGGCGAGGCCGAGGCCCCGGCCGGTGAATTTGGTGGTGAAGAAGGGATCAAAAATCTTTGCGAGAGTCTCGGGGGACATGCCGCTGCCGGTATCGGTGACTTCGAGGCAAACATAGGGGCCGGCGGGGTGGGGGGGCTGGTGGATGCAGGCGGCGAAAAACTTCGTGTCTGCTTGAACGAGCGATGTTTTCACGCTGATGTCGCCTCCGGCCGGGGGCAAGGACTCGGCAGCGTTTAGGAGCAGATTCATGAGTATTTGACGAATCTGGGTGGGATCGGCGACCACGCTGGGCAGGTCGGGCGAGAGCTGGAGGCTGAGGCGCGCAGACTTGGGCAGCGAAACTTCCAAGAGGGGTAAGGTCTCCTCGATCAGGGCGCCGAGATCGAGCGGGCCGGTGCTCAAACGGTGGCGGCCGGCGTAGGCGAGCATTTGGTGGCAAAGTTCGCCGGCGCGGCGGGCGGCGAGTTCGATTTGCTTGATTGATTTCAGCGTCCCGGGGTCGGTATGCGGGTTGGATCTGGCTAGGCCTGCGTGGCCGAGGATGGCGGTCAGGATGTTGTTGAAATCGTGGGCGATGCCGCCGGCGAGCACGCCCAGGCTTTCGAGCTTCTGGGCCTCCAGCATTTTTCGCTCGATTTCAATGCGCCGGGTTTCGGCCTCGCGGAGCTCGGTGATTTCTTGGGCGATACCGACGAGAAAGAGGCCGGTGCCGTCGTTTAAGCGGATGGCGAATTTGGAGGTGAGGAAGAACCGCTGCTTTCCTTCCATGAAAGCGGGAAATTCGTAGCGCTGGGGGATGCCGCTGGCGAGGACCTCGCGATCGATCGCCTGCATCTCGGCAGCGGTGTCCGGTGCTTGCAGGTCTGCGTCGGTGAGGCCGAGGAGGGCGGCTTTGGAGCGGCCGTAGTAGGAGCGGAAGGTTTGATTGACGAGTTGCAGGCGGAGTTCGCTGTCCTTCATCCAGATGGAGCACGGATTGTGGTCTACGATGAGATCGAGCAGGGTGCGGCTGTCTTTCAGCTCGGAGGTGCGGGTAGCGACTTCCTGGCGGATATTTTCATCCTGCCGCAGGATTTGCCAGAGGTAGGCGACTCCCAGGAAGGTAGCGGCTGCCCCCAGGACGAATATGCCCCAGGCGCCGATGCTCGTGAAAGGCAATAGGCTGCCGGCTGGACTCCGGTAGGCGGTCACCCAGCGACGTCCGCCGAAGGTAAGGTCACGGAGCACGGTCCTCGGGCCGGTGAATGCCGCAAAGGGAACGGGGTTGGCTTCGGCGGAGGCCTGATTCCGCAGGTGGGTGTAGAGAGCTGCAGGGCTGCCTTCGGTCAGGTCGTAGAGGCCGAAATCCATGCCTTGCCAACTGGAGGGATCGAGGGAATCGGCGAGCAGGGTGTTCAGGCGGAGCACGGCCTGGGTGTAGCCCGGACCTTGCTCTGGGTCCGAGTCGGGTGGGCGGGCGGTGTAGGCGGTGAGGACCATGCCGGGGTAGCCTTCCACCAAGGGAAAGATGCCTGTGGCCATGATGGCGCCTGTGCGGCGTGTCTCCGCGTTCTCGCGAGCAGCGATGGACTGGGTGACGTTGTAGCCGTAGGCGTTCTCGTTCCCCTCGATCGGGTAGAGATAAGTGATCACGCTCAGGCTGGTGTCGGGGCTGAGTTGCGAGGTATCCAGCAGGCCAAATTCGCCGCGGGCGCTGCGCTGCTTTAGCACAAAATCCGGCCGCACGGCGGTGCGCACGTTGGCGAGAAAGGCGGGGACGGAGGCTGCGTCTAGGTTGGCGACCCATTGCAGGCACGCGATGCCCGGAGTATGCTCAAGTAGGCTGCGGGCGGCGCCGAGGAAGTCCTCGTGAGTGTAGTCCTCGTGATGCGTCGCGACCAGGCGAAGCGCGAACACGGTGTTTTCAACCGCACGCAGGCTTTTCAGCAGACTATCGTGCGCGGTGACCTGACGGCGCAAGAGGTCGGCGCGCTCACTTTCCTGATCGTGTTTCTCGAAATCAAAGGCGGCGAGAAAGCTGGCGAGCAGGCCGAGGACCAGAGGGAAAACCAAACCGCGCGGGCCGCGCAGCAGAGGGGGGAGTTCCCGTTTTTGACGAAAAGCAGTCACGGGGTTTGGATCGGTCAGGCTCCGATGGGGCGGGTCAGCAGGGCGGAGTTCAGGCCGGGCAGGCGTTCGGAGAACTCGGCGGCGGGATCGGCCTGGCGGAGGGCGCGCTGGACCATGCCCATCTTGGCATCGAGGTTATCGATCATGCTGACAAACACCGCCTCGGGGGTGGCGGCGTAGACGGCGGCGCCCCACTCGGGCTCGCCTTGGTGGCTCAGCACGATGTGCTCGAGGCGCTCGAGGCGGTCGGCGTCGAGGCGGGCCTTGATGCCGTGTTTGCGGGCGAGTTGATAGCCGAGGACGACGTGGCCTTGGAGGATGCCGCGCCGGCTACGGCGGGTGGCGAGGGTGCCCTCGTATTCGATGGTCTTGCCGGTGTCATGCAGAAGGATGCCGGCGAGGGCGAGGTCGGGGTCCACCTGCGGATAGAGGGGTAGGAGGGCGCGGCAGGCGCGGGCCATGTGCAGGGTGTGCTCCAGCAGGCCGTGGCGGTAGGCGTGGTGCATGGCCACGGCGGCCGGGGCGCGGCGGAAGGTCTCGCCCACCTCCTCGAAAACGCCGCGCACGGTCATGCGTAGTTCGTCGTGCGTGATCAGGTCGATGCAGGCCTGAAACTCGTGCCAGAGTTCCCCGGCGTCCTCGGGGGCCAGCTCTACGAGTGAATCGACCAAGCCGGGCTCGGCGGCGAGTTGTTCCTCGGACAGCGTGACGCATTTGAGGATTTTTGGGGAAAAGCGGCCCTGGAAACTATCCGCCCGGCCTTCGATGCGGAGCACGGCGCTTTCACCGGCGGCCTTGACCGGATCAAACAACGGGCTGTCGCCAAAAAGAGTGCAGGCGAAGCTGCCGCCGCGGTCGCCGAGGTCGAGGGAGAGGAAAGGGTTGCCGTTGGAGGCGGTTTTGACCTGCAACTTTTTCACCACGACCACGGCGGAAAAGGGGGCGCCGGCGTGGAGCTCGGGCGATTTTAATTCGCGGACGGTGAGCAGGGGGGGAGGGGTGTCGGACATCGGAGAGGGAGGAGGCGGAAGGGAGATCAGGCGTGGGTTTTTACCAACTGGGTGAAGGCCTTGAAGGAAGGGTGGCCGGCGTCGTGGAGGAGCGCGTAGAAGACGGTTTCGACCGGCAGCACGGTCACGCCGGCGTGGCGGAGGGCGGCGAGGCAGGCGGCGTGGTCGTCGGCCCGGCGTGCGGTGATGGCGTCGGAGAGGAGCGTGACTTGGAAGCCTTCGGCGAGGGCGCCGAGGGCGGACTGGTAAATGCAGACGGGGGTCTCGAGGCCGATCAGGAGCAGGTGCTCGATCTTTTCGGCGCGCAGGGCGGCGGGCAGGGCCTCGCTCGCGAGGGCGGAAAAGGTGTTTTTGGGGAAGACTGGCGCATCCGGGGCGAGGCGCGCGAGGGCAGGGGCAGTGGGGCCGAGTTTGGCGGGCACTTGCTCGGTAAAAAACACCGGAAGGCCCAGCGCACGGGCGGCGGCGAGGGCGAGGGCGGCGCGGGCACGCACGGAGCGGGCGGCGGCCGCGGGCAGGGCGGCGAGCAGGGTGGACTGGAGATCGACGGCGAGCAGGGCGGCGCCGGGGGCGGCCGAGACGGGAGCGGGAGCGGTTTTTTTGGCGCGGGGCATGAGTGGAGCGGGATGCGGATTAGCGTTTATCGCCGTAGTAGCGGCGGCGGGCCTTTACCTGCACGAAGCGGCGTTCGGGCAGGAGGTAGGCGGTGAGAAAGCCGCCCATGCAGCAGGCGGTGTCGATCCCGGCCGACCACTTGAGTTTAAAAATATCGGGGCGCGGGGTGTGGCCGTAGACAACGAAGGGGGGGCCGACCCAGCGCTGGGCCCAGAGCACGCCGTCGGGGGCCTCGGCGCGTTTGCGGGGGCGGCCCTCGGCGTCAAGCACCTGGATGCGGGTGACGACGGCGGCGGGCTGGCGGCGCCAAGGCTCGTCAGGCAGAAAACCGCCGTGGACAAAAACCGTATTCAGCTCGGGCTCCTCGTGGGTCAGCGGGAGTTTTTCCAGATAGGCCCAGTGGTGCGGCTCGAGCTGGGCGAAGGTCTGCTCGTCGTCGTCCTTGAGCAGGGAGCGATCCTTGGTGCGGCGGTAATGCAGCAAGCGGGCCTCGTGGTTGCCGAGGACGCAGAGCGCGTTGTGCTTCAGGGCCAGGTCGATCACGGCGGCGCTGTTGGGGCCGCGGTTGATCAAATCCCCGAGCAGGACCAGCCTGTCCTCGGGGGCGAGCACGAGCCGGTCGAGGAGTTCGGCGAATTCGAGGTGACACCCGTGGATGTCGCCGATGGCGATGATGCGACCGTTCATGCTGGGTTGATAGCGAAAGTGCTAGCTTCGCCCGGCGGCGAGGGTAAATAAGAAAGCCAGTTTTATGGAGTTAACTTTGTCGACCTTGTCGCCCCGCTGCCTCGTCACCGCGCGTGACTTTAGTGATGGCCAGCGCGTGGTCAGTTTTTTGGTGCGTGCGCCGGTCGTCGCCGAGCCCCGGGCAGCCCGTGGGACGGGCAAAACCGAGCCGGCGGGGGAGGGCATCCTGCGTTGCGATGTTTTGGAGACGGAGGTGGCTGGCTTCGTAGCGCCGGGGCCGGTGGTCTGCCGGTGGGCGCAGATCTACAAGTCGCGGCGGGTGCAGGATAATCCCGAGCGTGCGCTCAAGTTGACGGCGGAGAGTCTTTTTCTGGCCCTGGCGGATCCCGCCAACGAGCGCACGGTCGAAAACGAGCGTCTGCTCCAGGTCCTCGCCATGATGCTGGAGCGCAAACGGGTGCTCCGCCCGAAGGGCCGGACTGGCACGGGTGTGGGGGCGCGGCTGGTCTATGAGCACGCCAAGGCCAAGACTCGCCATGAGGTGGCGGCGGCGGAGCTGAGCCCGGAGTTTTTCCGGTCGATTCAGGATCAACTGGCTGCGCTCGTCGGCGGCGGGCCCAAGCCCGAAGCGCCAGCAGGGGCAGAGGCGGCCCGTGGCGCGGAGTCGGACGGGGCAAACAGTCCGGCGGCCAACGAGGAGGCCTGAGCGATTTTTATGCGCGTAGTCATCCTGGGTTCCGGTCGCGGTTCGAACGCCGAGGCGCTCTGCATCGCTCAACACGAAGGCCGGCTCGGTCGCGCGCAGATCGTGGCGATCTTCTCGGATCGGGCCGAGGCGGGCATCCTCGCGCTCGGTCCCCGCTTTGGCATCGAGGCGCGTCATCTGGATGCGGCTCCCTTCAAGACCAAGCTCGAAGGCGAGGGCGAGGCGCGCTACGTCGCGGCGGTGCAGGCCTGCACGCCGGATCTGGTGGTGTTGGCGGGCTTCATGCGGGTGGTGAAACCGGGTTTCCTCCACGCCTTTGCCGGAAGGGTCATAAATTTACACCCGAGTTTGCTCCCCAGTTTCCCCGGGCTCGACGGCATCGGGCAGGCCTTCCGCCACGGGGTGAAGATCACCGGCTGCACGGTGCATGAGGTCACGCCCGAGATCGACGCGGGCCGCATCCTTGACCAGGCGGCGGTGCGCATCGAGGACCAGGATACGCCCGATACGCTCGCAGCCAGAGTCCACGCGGCCGAGCACCGGTTGCTGGTGGACGTCGTCGCGCGGCTGAGTCTGGCCCGGGCGCAGGTTTAACCGCGGTATCCGAGTCTAAAACATTTCAGGTGTCGAAAGATGCGGTGGTTTCGGCCTTGTGCCGGAGGCGGAGTAGGCGGACTGTGGTAATCGCTTAACGCTATGAAAACCCAGGTTTTTGTTGACGGCCAGGAGGGCACCACCGGCCTCCAGATTTTCGAGCGTCTCGCCGCGCGCTCTGACCTCGAGCTGATCCAGATCGAGCCGGCTCTGCGTAAAGACGCCGCCGCCCGCGCCGCCTGCCTGAATGCGGCCGATATCGCCTTCCTTTGTCTGCCCGACGGCGCCGCCAAGGAATCCGCTGCGCTGGTGACGAATCCTCGCACCTGCATCATCGATGCCTCCACCGCCCACCGCGTGGCGGATGGCTGGGTTTATGGGGTGCCGGAGCTCGGAGGGAACTACCGCGATGCGATACGCACGAGCAAGCGGATCGCCAACCCCGGCTGCCATGCCACGGCCTTTGCCCTCGCCGTGCGCCCGCTAGTCCAGCGGGGTTTGTTGCCGTCGGATTTCCCGCTCAGTTGCTTTTCCCTGACCGGCTACAGCGGCGGCGGCAAAAAGATGATCGCGGACTACGAGCAAAACCCGCCCGCCACCCTTCGCAGTCCGCGCCCCTACGCTCTCGCGCTCATGCACAAGCACTTGCCCGAGATGCGCGTGCATACCGGGCTCGAGCGGCCGCCGATTTTTAACCCCATCGTCGGGGCGTTTTACCAAGGCTTGGCAGTCACGGTCCCGCTCCCGCTCCACGCCCTGCCGGCCGGGCCGACCCCGCAAGCCTTGCACCACGCGCTAACAGAGACTTATGCCCGCGAGCGCTTCGTGCGCGTGCTGCCCTTTGGCGATGAGGGCGTGCTCGATGGCGGCTTTTTCGATGTGCAGGCCAACAACGGCACCAATCGTTGCGACCTGGCCGTCTTCGGCCACGCCGAGCAAGCGGTGGTCATGGCCCGTCTGGATAACCTCGGCAAAGGCGCGTCAGGGGCCGCCATCCAGTGCATGAACCTCCACCTCGGTCTCGACGAGGGCCTGGGCCTCCTTGACTAGGTTTTTATAAAGCCGGGGAAAACGCCGGATTCGGGTTGGTTCTTTAAGTGCCTTACCCCCGCTGTGCCGGGATCCTGCATCTAAAAAGCGGGGCAGCGGGGTGGAATGGCCAGCGCATTGCGGTGCGGACCGAGCGAAGGAGGTAGCCAAGCAAAGATGGCGCAGCCCGGAGCCGTAGGCGGAGGGTCCGCCCGCTGGGGAAAAATACTCGAAGAGCATTTCGAGCGAAGACCCCACCGAAAGACTCCGCCCGTTTGCCTCGATGGGCCCCGGCTAAGCGCAGGATTCGGACTGTGAGCAGTTCGTGTGTTGTTAATCCATTTGGGTGATACCCACACCCCTCATTAGCAGGGGATAAAATACACCGTATCGGAACCGTGACTCGTCGGGTAAAATGGGGCTAGTAACTCTACCGTTCCCCATCCTGTTTGGTTTTTATCCCCCTAGCTTGAGCCCACCCCATCTCCCCCGGTCCCATTGGTTTGTCCGGCATCGCTGCGACCCCGCTGCGACCCGACTTATGCGCTTTGATACAGGTAGCCTGTATCGCGTTCTCTTTCCCCCTCAGAATAACAGCTGCCCTAATATAGTATGAAAAAAATAATACCCACACTCGTCGGGACCGCCATTTTGGCGCTGTCCGCGACTCTCGTCCAAGCCGACGTGTTAATCGACAGTTTTGAAGGTGAAGTCCAAGGTAGAGAGAGAGGCCATTGGGAACCCGAAAACGGCAATGGCATGGTGACCACCTCTGCCTTTGTCACCAACGGCACCAAGGGCTGGGATTTTCAAATCCGTTCCCAAAACGCCAATGGCAGCACTGACGTAGCCGCCGCCTGGATTGGGGTCTCTGGTTGGGGTGGCATGCAAGCGGATCTCCGTGCGGCCGCTTTCACATCGGCCACACAACTTTCGCTAGATTTTACCATTCCGGCTTACGCAGGAAGCATCGGTTCGGCGAGTGCTCATTCCGTAACCTTAAGTTATAACAGTGGCGATGGCGGTCCTGTTAACAGTTCGCTAGGAACGGTCTCCGTAAGCCCGGTCACCGTCGCGCTCACTTCATTTGGCGCGACCCATACCTTAACCATGCCGGTTACCGTGGCCATGAGAGACCGTCTGCTTCTTGATTCGTGGCAAAAGCTGTATCTGCAGGTCAACAGCCCCAACAGCCTGCCCAATGATTCGCGGATCTCTCTCTTCATCGACAACGTCCGCACCAGTGCCATCCCCGAGCCATCCACTTTTGCCGCCATGCTCGGTCTCGCCGGCCTCGCCACCGCCACCACCCGTCGCCGTCGTTTGCACAAATCCTAACGGTTACGTTTGGCCCACGGATGCCGCGATTGATACGGTTTCGGCATCCGTAGGGTAAAAAAACCCAGGTAGGATCTGTTCCGCTTGAGGATGGTGGCGGCCTCGTCGATCAGGTTGCCAAACTACGCGTGTGCTGTGGTGGCAGGTATCCGTGACAAGCATAGTCGTTGGATGCAGCGCCTTGTTTGGCAATTTTTTATCTGTATATTTCTCTTCGATTTCCGATCTTAACCACAACTACTATTAAACGACTGTCCTCAATCTCGTAAAAGATCCTGCAGTCACCTTGTCGAATTCGGTAGTATTCCATGCCCGACAGCCTAACGCTTCCGGGTGGGTGAGGATCATCGCAAAGAGCGTTCATTTTCTGAAGAATTTCCTTCAGATCATTGGATGGAATATCTTTTATGTCCTTACTAACCGATGGCCGAACCACCAATTCATATTTGGCCAAAGCTCTTGAGTTCCTTTAGAAATGTTTCGTAGGGCATCGTCCCTTCTTTCTTCCTCGTTTCAATGTCGAGTAGATCATCAAGATCTTCCCCAAGGGTATACCGAACTGCCTGATTTACGATATCGGACAGACTTGATTCCGATTCGATTGCCTTAAGCTTTAGGGCTTTAAGGAGGTCCTCGTCTAGATATACGGTGGCTCGTTTCATGGCAGGCGTCATGACGTTTAAACATCACGACGTTAAGGTTTGATTATTTCTGACTAAAGTCAAAGAGCCAGCCGTGTGCTTGGCTGCATCGCTTAGTAGGGCTCATTATTCATCTACTGTCTTCAATGTATTCAATCCGAAATAAGGATTCGGCGCGACGAACATGCAAAACGAATATGTCGCCGTCAATGATTCTGTAATATATCCAACAAGGACTAATCCATAGCTGGCGGTAGTTCGGAACTGGAAACTCCGGAATAGATCGTCCCAAGAGCTTAAACTTCTCCACATGGTCAGTCGCGCCGAAGATCGCACGGACAACCTTTTCCGCTGCCGAGGGCTTATCCAGTGCGATGTAATCTACGATTTCTTCGAGCTGCCTGAGCGCTGGCTCAGTCCAAATTAATTTAGCCATTTCGCGAAACGGGCTTTGGCGTCTTCGTGGCTAACTACTCTGCCATCTCTAATCGCTTCCTCTCCAAGTGCAATACCCTCCAGGATCGAAAGCTTTCGTTGAAGACCCTCAAATGTTTCGACATCAATCAAGTAGGCCGCTGGTCGTCCATGCTGGGTGATCAGAATCGGAACATGGTCAACCTGGAGGGATGATATAATCTCGGTAGCCCTACGCTTCAGGGTAGTTACAAGTTCGGTTTTCATGTGATACTTAAGTGGCACATCTGCGGTGGCTCGTCAATTGTAATTTTCTGCCCAACGTTTAAAGTGAGCCGCGATCATACATGGCGCGAAGCATGTGCAAGCAGGATTCGTGACATGTATGGTCGTTGGCTGTAGCGCTTTGTTCGGCTCACATTTCTGCATTTCTGATTAACATATCATAATTCACTTTCTTCCCATTCGTAACAAAGAATAGATATCTCCCTCCGTTCAGCTCGTAGTCAATCACGAGGCATTTATCACGATAAGGAAGCGGATCCGCATTCAGTGATTTAGCATTGGCGACAAAGCCCTCTGAGCCTGTGCGCAACAATTTGACGACTTCGCTTTTAACGTCGGCAACATCCAGTCCATTGCCAAAGAGAGCGGAATGGATTCCGATGGCATCAACTGCAGCCCGACCGATCGTGCTGGGCGGGGCAACTGTCGTCGCACACCCCGTAAGTCCGAATGTGATTAAGGCCAAGAGGATTACTTGCGGCTTCATAGTTTAGTGTGGTTGAAATTGTCAGATTCTGCCTAACGCATAAGCTGAGCTACACGTGTGCTTGGCGCGAACAGGGCCCGAGCGAAGCGAGGAAAAGCACTGATCGTGACAAGTATACGTGTTGCTTTAGCGCTTTGTTAGGCTCAGTTTTTATTCATAATGAGTCCATAGCCGAATGACTTTTATGGTCCGCGTGCTTTCGATGACTTCGTAAACTAACCGGTGCTGAATATTTATTCTACGGGAATATGCTCCGGCAAGATCGCCAACTAACTTCTCATATGGGGGAGGTTTCGTGAATGGATCATTCGCTATGATGTCTAGGAGTCGCTGTGCTCTCTCCTTCAATCCCCCAGAGGCAAGGTTCTTCGCATCCTTCTGCGCTTGCTTGGTATAAACGAGCGTCCAGTTCACCAGTCGAGGGAGCTTGAGCAATCAGCGGCCGGAGTCTGGAGTCCTTCCTTGATGGACTCGCGCATTCCTGGAACCGAAAGAAGGAAGAGCGTCTCCTGAATCGCGCTCCAATCCTCTTGGGATACTAGGACGGCGTTTGCTCGCTTTCCGGTGATCTGCACAGGGATATGAGAGCTAGCCGTTTCGTCGATTAGCGTGTAAAGCTTCGCACGGGCCTTAGTGGCGGGTAAAGTGATCATGTCAAAAGCGTGCGTAAAAACGTGCGTCCGTCAAGTCTTCTTCTGCCTAACGCTCAAGCTCAGCGACGCTTGTGCTTGGCGCGGAGTGTGCTGCTCGGAGCACAATCCGTGACAGCCATGCTCGTTGGCTCCACTGCCTTGTTAGGCTCCTTGGATTCAAGAGGTAAGTGCGACAGCCCTGATAGATGACCTACCAACAGCTGAGTGAGGAAGATCGGCATTTGATCGCGGCGATGAAGACCTGGGGATGGGCTATTTCGGAGATTGCGGCGGAACTGGGAAGGCATCGAAGCACGATCTACCGCGAGATAAAGCGCAACTGTGTAGCGGGAGATGGGTGGTATGGCGCGCCCCTTGCGGGGGAGAAGACAAGGGGACGCCGCAGACGTTCAAGAAGAAACCTCCATTTTACCGGCGAGCATTTCGTTCCGATCGAGGCCATGTTGAGGAAAGACTACAGTCCGGAGCAAGTGGTGGGCCGATTGCGAATGGAGGGAGTGCAAGCGATGAGCCATGAAACCATCTATCGTTGGATTTGGGCGGATAAAAAGAGGGGTGGAACGTTATGGCTCCACTTGAGAGGCGCCCGGAAGAAGAAACGGAAGCGGTATGGTCGGTATGACAGTCGAGGCCGGTTGGCGGGAAAAAAGATGATCGGCGACCGCCCGAAGGAAGTGGAAACGCGGAACCGATTTGGAGATTGGGAGATAGACACGGTGCATGGGACCGGAAAGCCCTGCGTGGTAACCGTGGTGGAGCGGAAAAGCGGATTGCTCCGAATGGGTAAACTGCGGACGGCAAGCGGCAAGGACACCTTGGAGCGAACCAGCGCCATAATGAGCGGCGAAAGGCATCCGATCCATACCATCACCGCGGACAACGGGACCGAGTTTCATATCTACAAAGAACTCGAAAACCGACTGCGCACCGCAGTCTACTTCGCCGTCCCCCATCACGCCTGGGAACGCGGAACAAACGAGAACACCAACGGACTGATACGCCAGTATCTACCGCGGGGCACCTCTTTTCATGACTTTCGCCAGGCCCGGTGCACCAAGATCGAGCAGATCCTGAACACCCACCCCAGAAAACGCCACGGATTCTATACACCTCATGAGGTCTACTGTGGCATCAACGCCCCCGCACGCGATTGGGCAGCTTCCTGCGGCAAGCTTTTCGCTCCTGTCCTCGGAAGCGGCCCAATCGCTGAATCATACACCACTACTCCCGGCGTCGCACTTCAAAGTTGAAACTATTCTCCGTATTCCTATTTATTCCAATGG